>Ga0209273_10002757_pt1 | contig 12956 bp, 13 predicted proteins | sample tdAd471_FD_187126 | JGI IMG/M metagenome (GOLD analysis project Ga0209273, IMG submission 187126) | Marine sediment microbial communities from the Atlantic coast under amendment with organic carbon and nitrate - tdAd47.1 (SPAdes)... | ecosystem: Environmental > Aquatic > Marine > Coastal >...
GCCAGCGGCCAGCGGCCGACGTCATTGACATCCAGGCTTTGAAGTTCTTCGAGGAGATTCATGCGCCATCCTCCATTTCGTCGCCCGGGCTGTGCTGTTTCAGATAGACGACAAATTCCGCCTGTCGTGAAGCGCCCGAAGTCGTCGTCTCGACTCTCTCCACTTCCGGATCAGCGAGCCAGTTCGACGCATCGATCTGGCGCATCAGCGCCGAAACACGTGTGCTCGATTGCGCAACACCCCGCACTTCGATGCGTGCCCCCGTCTGCTTGATGCCGGTGAGATAGACACCTTCGGGGAGCTGCCGCACGAGTTCATCGAACAAATGCACGACTTCCGGGCGACTCTTCTGCAGCTCGTCGATGATCTCCATGCGCGCCAGCAGACGTTCCTTTTGTCGCTCGAGACCGTCGATTTCCTCGATCGAGCGTTGCAGTTCATTGATTTCCTCAGTCAGTCGCGCGTTGCGGCGCTCCTGGCCCGAAATCATCGTGGAGTACGCCAGCATCATCAGCATAATTACAGCGATGCCGGCAAGAACGGCTCCACCCATCGCCATACCGAAGTCGCGTTGGCGTTTCTTGCGTTCTTCCTCCCGCCAGGGGAGTAGATTAATACGTGGCATCAGTCAAAACTCCTCAACGCAAGACCGCAAGCCGTGAGGAGCGCAGTTGCGTCCTTGTGCACACCCTGGGACTTCGCTTTCGATGAGATCTTCATTTGCCCGAGTGGATCACCGACTTCGGTCGGAATGCCCACACGACTCGATATGACGTCGGCAATACCTGGAATGTTGGCACAACCGCCGCACACGACGATCATGTCCGGCTGTTCGCGGCCACCGCCCGATGCCAGGAAAAACTGCAAGGAGCGACTGACCTGTTGCGTAATGTCGTCGATGAAGGGCTCGAGCACTTCCGGCTGGTAGTTGCTCGGCAGCCCGCCCTGTTTCTTGGCGCGGCCGGCGTCTTCCATCGACAGGCCATACGTGCGCATGATTTCTTCGGTGAGTTGCTGCCCGCCGAAGTTGAAGTCACGCGTGTATACGACCTTGAGGTCCTGCAACACAGAGAACGTCGTGCTGCTGGCACCGATGTCCACAATAGCGACCGACTGGCCGATGCCGCCGTCCGGAATCTGGTGGCTCAGAAGCTGACACGCATTCTCGAGTGCGAAAGCTTCGACGTCGACGACGTGCGTCGCCAGTCCAGCCGCATTCACGGCCGCCTGGCGCTGGTCGACGTTCTCGGTACGCGTCGCGACGAGCAACACATCCATGAGTTCCGGGTCCTTGTCGTTCGGGCCCACGATTTCGTAGTCAAAGCTGACTTCTTCCATCGGGAACGGGATGTACTGGTCCGCCTGGATCTCCACCTGGCCTTCGAGGTCTCTCGCGGAAAGCCCCGCAGACATCTGGATGACCTTGGTGATGGCCGCATCACCGCTGATTGCGACCGCGACGTCCGTCGCTTTCGCACCCGCGCGTTTCACGGCCCGACGAATGGCTTCACCCACGGCTTTGGCATCTACGATGGCCTTTTCGCTAACCGAACTGGGTGGAGTAGGCTCTGCCGAATACGACTCGACGCGGTAGCGCTTGCCGCTCTGCGACAGCTCTATCAGCTTGACCGACGATGTCGTGATATCGAGGCCCAACAATGGTTGAGTTTTCTTACCGAAAAGCACGTTTTTTCCCTTCTAAGTCGGTGAGTTGCAAGCCAAAAGTAGTCTGGACCTGAACAATTCGATTTAACTATATATCAATAAAATGTTAAATAAAACGTGACTTTGTTCACGATCCAGAGAACGTATGTTACTGATGCCAGAGGACCTGTTCCGTGAACTGGTCGTGTGTCCGTCCAGAAACGTTGCTTATTCACGCGGGCATTGCAGGCCGAGGGCAACCATCGCTATCATCAGGCGGCGCAGAAACGCCCCGCTTGGGCCTTTGCCCCCGAAATGCCACAATTCCAGCACCGGCCGGACACCAGACTACCTGTAACTCTGTGCTGGCAGCGGCGCGGTTTTTCGCACCGTAATGCCAGTTACACATGAGCACAGCGACTATGCAAAGACCCAGCACGCCACGGAAGCAAACCCGTCACAAATCCCACCGCAGGATCTGGCGCGCGCTTATCGTGGTCGTGGGACTGGGGTTCCTGGTCGTCATCGGCGGCATTGCTGGTGTCGTTGGCGCTTACTATTACGTGTCGCCCGGTCTCCCGGCCGCACAGACCATTCGTGACATCCCGCTGCAAATTCCGCTGCGGATATTCAGCCGCGATGGACACCTTATAGAAGAGATCGGTGAGCGTCGGCGCATTCTCATCACTTATGAGGACGTGCCGGCGCATGTCATCAACGCCTTCATCGCGGCCGAGGACCAACGCTTTTTCGTTCACCCGGGTATTGATTACCGTGGCATCCTGCGCGCGCTTTCGCAGCTGCTCGTCACGGGTGACATCGCGAGCGGCGGCAGCACGCTGACACAGCAGCTCGCACGCAGTTACTTTCTGTCCCTGGAGCAAACCGCCGAACGCAAGTTCAAGGAAGCATCGCTCGCGGTCCGGATCGAACAGGAGTTTACGAAGGAGCAGATCATGGAGCTGTTCCTCAACAAGATGTTCTTCGGCCAGCGCGCGTACGGCGTCGCAGCGGCCGCGCAGGTCTACTTCAACAAGCAGCTCGGCGACATCAGCATCGCCGAAGCGGCGACCCTGGCGGGCGTACTCCCGGCGCCGTCGCGTTACAACCCGGTTCGCAGCGCGGTCAATGCCAAGATGCGCCGCGGTTACGTGCTGAATCGTATGTTCGATCTTGGGTACATCAGCGATACCGAGTACACGAAGGCGATGGACGTTTCGGTCGTGTCCCATTTGCATGGCACCGCCGTCGAACTCAATGCGCCATATGTCGCGGAAATGGTGCGCCGCGAAATGTTGTCACGTTACGGCGAGGATACCTACACGGCCGGCTACCAGGTCGTGACGTCGCTCGACTCGCGGTTACAGGAAGCGGGCAACTACGCATTACGCAACGGCCTGCTCGAATTCACCCGGCGGCGCGGCTATCGTGGACCCGTTGCCGCGATCGAACTACCGCCTGAACTACCCGGCCTGACTTTCGAAGAGTGGCCGCCAGAGACCCTCGAGATTCTCGATCAATATGCGCCAGGCGGCCTGTCACTCGCGCTGGTCGTTGCCGTGAACGAGAATAACAGCGCCGACATCGTGTTTCGCGATGGCGGCACAGCGACGGTCCCCTGGCACGGCATCAGCTGGGCCAAGCGTTTCATCGATCGTGAAACCACCGGTCCGGCGCCAGAGACCGTCGCTGAGGTTCTTACTCCCGGCGACGTGATCTACGTCATGCCGACCGCGGCCGGCTTCTGGGCGCTGGCACAATTGCCCGAGGCGCAGGGCGCGGTCGTGTCGGTCGATCCGATCGACGGTGCGATTACGAGCCTCGTCGGCGGTTTTGACTTCGCGACAACCAAGTTCAATCGCGCCACCCAGGCCGCCCGCCAGCCTGGCTCCTCGTTCAAGCCGTTCATTTACTCGGCCGCCCTCGAGCACGGCAACACGGCGGCCACGATCGTGCTCGACGCGCCCGTGGTAATCACCTCGTCGGAACTCGAGGCCGTTTGGCGGCCGATTAATTACAGCGGTCGATTTTACGGGCCGACGCGGCTCCGCGAAGCTCTCGTGCGCTCGATGAATCTCGTGTCGGTGCGTTTGCTGTTGTTCGAAACCGGTATCGGCAACGCGGTACGACACATCGCGAAGTTTGGTTTCGGTGACGCCGCTTTGCCGCGTAACGGCTCGCTCGCACTCGGCGGCGGGAGCGCGTCGCCTCTCGACATGGCCCAAGGCTACGCAACGATTGCGAACGGTGGCTACGCGGTCAGACCTTACGTCATCGACGCCATCTATGGACCCCTCGGCGAGACGCTCTATCGCGCCGACCCGGCCATCGTTTGCGAGCCCTGCGTCGCGGAGCCGTCAGACGATTTCGGCGTCGACCCGATGCAGGAAATGACACTCGAGGAGATGGCCGACATTGCGCTGACGTATCGGCCGGATGCGAGTGTCGCGCCCGAACTGTTCGCGGACGCAAACGCCGCAACGCGCGCGATCACGGCCCAGAACGCTTTCCTCATCCAGGACATGATGCGCGACGTCGTGCTCCGCGGCACCGGGCGCCGCGCGATGGCGCTCGGACGCAGGGACCTGTCTGGTAAGACCGGCACGTCAAATGACCGGCGTGATGCCTGGTTCGGCGGCTTCAATGGTGACATCGCGAGCGTGGTCTGGGTTGGGTACGACGACGACCGGCCGCTGGGCCCTGGCGAAGAGGGATCGCGTACCGCGCTACCGATCTGGATCGAATTCATTCGCTATGGACTCGCCGGCGTGCCCGAGAACCAGATGCCGATGCCCGAGGGCATAGTCTCCGTACGGATCTCGAAGACGACCGGCTGCCCTGCCCGTGCCGGTCAGGAAGATTGGACGTTCGAAGTGTTCCGCGAAGGTCACGTGCCCGAGTGCGAAGCGGGCGAAGACCTGCCTGATATATTCAACGACACGACCGGGCTCGACGATCAGCTCGAGGTCGAAGGCGAGAATGAAGAGCAGGACGAATCGCTGTTCTGATTTGATGGCCAGGAAAAAAGATAAGTCCAACGGTTCCGAGCGGGCGCGCCTGATGGTCGCCCAGGAAGCCGCGCGCATCATCGTCAATCACGGTATTCGGGATTACGGTTTAGCCAAGAACAAGGCCGCAGAACGGCTCGGTCTGAATGCTCGTGGCTCGCTGCCCGGCAACGCCGAAGTCGAACAGGCCGTGAGCGAACACCTGCAGATCTTCGCCGGCGAATCACACTCGGACCTCTTGCGCACGATGCGCCTCGCCGCACTGTCCGCAATGGAGATGCTGACTACATTTACACCGCGGCTCGTCGGCCCGGTCCTGAACGGTACGGCCGACGCCAACTCCGCCGTGAATCTGCACGTGTTCGCCGACAATCCGGAAGCTGTTGCGTTGTCGCTGGACGAACGCGGCGTCAGTTACCGCCCTTACGAGCGCCGACTGAAAAGTCGCCGGGACCTTGCCGAGACTTACGCAGGCTATGCATTCCACCACGGCGACGCGGCCGTGCAGGCCACCGTGTTTCCGGTCGACGGTATCCGCCAGGCACCCATGAGCCCTGTTGACGGCAAGCCGATGAAACGCGCGGACGCCCGCGCGGTACAGGACTTAATTGACTAGCGTGATTTGCAGGAGCGCGCGCCCACAACAGGGGCGCGCTCCCACGATCTCTTAGCGTTTTTCGATGGCGAGGTAATCGCGCTTTGCGGCACCGATGTATAGCTGCCGCGGCCTTGCGATCTTGGCTTTCGGATCCGAGATCATCTCGCGCCAATGTGCGCACCAGCCGACCGAGCGACCAATCGCGAACATCACCGTGAACATCGACGTCGGAATACCGAGCGCGCGATAAATGATGCCGGAATAAAAGTCGACGTTCGGATACAGGTTCTTTTCAATGAAGTAGTCGTCTTTCAGTGCCACCTGCTCGAGCTCTAACGCAAGATCGAACATCGGCGTGTCCTTCCCGCCGACTTTGGCCAGAACCTTGTGACACATATCGCGGATGATCGTCGCTCGCGGATCGAAGTTCTTGTAGACACGATGCCCGAAGCCCATCAGGCGGAACGGATCGTCCTTGTCCTTCGCCTTGGCTACGTATTTTTTAATCTGGCTCTTGTCACCGATCTCCTGCAACATGTCCAGCACGGCTTCGTTGGCGCCACCGTGCGCCGGTCCCCATAATGCCGCGATTCCGGCCGCGATCGCGGAGTACGGATTCGCGCCCGAGCTTCCCGCCATGCGTACCGTCGACGTGGAACAATTCTGCTCATGATCGGCATGCAGTATGAACAGCAGATCCAGGGCTTCGGCGGCGGTCTCGTCGATCTCGTACGGCTCCGCCGGAACCGCGAAGAGCATGCGCAGCAGATTCTCGCAATAACCGAGGTCATTGACGGGATAGATGAACGGCTGACCACTGTTCAGCTTGTACGCCGCAGCGGCGATCGTCGGCAGTTTGGCGAGGATCCGGTGCGAGAAAATGTCGCGGTGCTCCGGATTGTGAACATCCGTGGTGTCATGGTAGTAGGCCGACATCGAGCCCACGACCGCCGATAGCATTGCCATCGGATGCGCATCGTAGCGAAAACCGTTGAAGAACTTCAGCATGCCTTCGTTCAGCATGGTGTGCCTGCTGATCGTGGTAGTGAAGGCCTCCAGCTCATCCGCCGTCGGCAACTCGCCGTACAGCAGGAGGTAGGACACCTCGATGAAGTTCGAATTTGCGGCGAGCTGTTCCACCGGGTAACCCCGGTACATCAGAACACCCTTCTCGCCGTCGATGAATGTGATATCCGACTTGCAGCTGCCCGTAGCTACGAATCCCGGATCGTACGTAAAAACCCCGTCTTCGCGATACAGTTTTCCGATATCGATAAGGTCGGGCCCGGTAGTGCCTTTGTGGACCGGCAGGTCGATTCCTTTACCGTCGGGGTCTACTAGGCGATAAGCGTCCTCACTCATGGTCATCCTCTGGCGTGTGTCGACCGACAAGCATACCAAAGCCGCAATAGCTGCGACCTAAGGGTAAACCGTTAGTCTTGTACGTGCGAAGAGCAGGTTGCCCCCGCCGGAACCGCCCGGGCAGGGACTAGCCGATGCCGTACTTGCGGCGGAATTTGTCGACGCGGCCGCCGGTGTCGACGATCTTTTGCTTGCCCGTATAGAAAGGATGGCAGGAGGAGCACACTTCAATCAGGAGGTCCTCGCCGAGCGTCGAACGCGTCGTGAACTCATTGCCGCAACTACAAGTGACCTTGATGTCGGAATAGTTGGGATGGATGTCGGCTTTCATGGCTTCTCTCTGGGTTCGGTGCCTGAAAAAGGGCGCGTAGGATATAGCGAAGAGCAGGTCGCCGCAAGTACCCGCCGCAGCCGCCCCGAGACCCGTGCGGCTTATCCACAGAAGCTGTGGATAAACCTGTGGAAGGAAATTGAACGAGTTACCTAAGGTGCGGATTTTCAACGCGCGATGTCAATATGACTATTTTGTGTCCATTTTGATAATCATTTATAAAACAACACGTTATACGCCTTTCTCGACGCTCCGGCTGAATTTGATGGCCTCTTGCGCTGAAAAAATAGGCGTCTGCGATGCATTGTGCATAAAACCAAATTGGGGTCAGGCCGCTTTTTCGCGAGCCAGGCTCATGATTCCCTAAAGAAAAAGCGGTCTGACCCCCTTCTAGTCGGGTAGAAAATGCGCCTGCAGATCGTTCAGGAACCGTCGCCCTGCAGGCGTCGGCGACCATGTTCCGGCTCCGGATTGTGCGATGAGGCCACGTTCGACGAGCGGTTGCAGACGGCGCCGCAGCCGGCCGGCCGGCAAACCGGTCCTCGCGGTAAAACCCGACTCGTCGAAACCGTCGACCAGCCGCAATGTGTTCAGCATGAATTCGAATAACAGGTCGTCATCTCCGATTGCCGTGCGCGGAACCTCCGCGCCTGCCTCGATCGACTTCATGTACTGCTGTGGATTGGCGGGTTTGGCGTAACGAAATATGCCCTCGCTGGTCGAGACCTTACCGTGAGCCCCGGCGCCGACAGCGAGGTAGTCGCCGAAGCCCCAGTAGTTCAGGTTGTGCCGGCATTGCCGCCCTTCCCTGGCGAATGCCGAGACCTCGTAACGCGTATAGCCCAGCCCGGCGAGCCTCGCTTCGCCCTGTTGTTGTATCTCGAATGTCACGTCCTCGTCCGGAAGGCCCGGCGGCGGACTGGCGTGAAACACTGTGTTTGGCTCGAGGGTCAGGTGATACCAGGAGATGTGCTCCGGCTCGAGTCGGGCCGCGCCCTCGATGTCACTCATTGCCGCAGCCACATCCTGGCCCGGGAGCGCATACATCACGTCGAGGTTGATGTTGTCGAAGCCGGCGTCTCTGGCCTCGCCGGCCGCGCGCCCGATATCGTCGACGCCGTGGATACGGCCGAGCGCGGCCAGGGCTTTCGCGTCGAATGATTGCGCGCCGATGGACAGGCGGTTGACGCCGGCCTCGCGGTAACCCCTGGGATCCCCGTACTCGACCGTTCCGGGATTCGCCTCCATGGTTATCTCGATATCGTCCGTAAGAGAGAACAGGCTTGCCGCTGCGTCGAGCAGGCGACCGATCTCACCGGGCGTAAAAAGGCTGGGCGTACCACCGCCGAGAAACATGCTGACTATCGGGCGGGCTGATGCGTAGGCGGCCTCCTCGCGAAGATCCGTGAGTAGCGCCTCGAGGTACCGGCGTCGTACTGCCTCGTCACCACCAGAATAGGAGTTGAAGTCACAGTACGGGCACTTGCGCACACACCATGGCAGGTGCACGTATAAGGATAACGGTGGCTGGGACGGCATGGTGTAACTACACGAAACGCTGCCGCATCATAGTGGCAAGTGCGGTCAGCGCATTGCCCCTGTGACTGCGCGCATTCTTCTGCTCGGGACCGAGTTCGGCCGCTGTCCTGCCACACTCGGGGTCGAAGAACACGGGATCGTAGCCGAAGCCTTCCGTACCACGTCGCTCACCGAGGATGACACCCTCCCAGCGACCTTCGGCAATGAGCGACGAAGTGTCATCTGGTGTCACGAAACACGCGCAACAGTGGAACGCCGCGCGTCTCTCCCCGGCCGGCACCCGCTTCATCTCATCGAGAAGCTTGTCGATGTTGCTGTTGTCGGTCGCGCCGGCGCCAGAGTATCGCGCCGAGTGCACGCCCGGACGGCCGCCGAGCGCGTCGACGACGAGCCCGGAGTCATCGGCAATGGCTGGCAAGCCTGTTGCCACGGCTGCATGCCGCGCTTTGATTAGCGCATTCTCGACGAACGTGCCACCGGTCTCGTCGGCATCACTGACGCCCAGTTCGGACTGGGCAATGATCTCTACGCCGAGATCCGCAAGGATGCGTTTGATTTCGCGGAGCTTGCCGGCGTTGCCGCTGGCTAAGACTATTTTCGTGGGCAGTGGCAAGTACTCACGCCCCGGCCGAAGCCAGTGCGGCATCCTGCGCGGCGATGATCGTCTCGATTCCGGCCTTGGCAAGACTCAGCATTGCCGAGAACTCGTCGTCGCTGAAGGCGTGTCCCTCTGCCGTGCCCTGAATCTCAACGAATCGACCGGCCTCGTTCATGACCACGTTCATGTCGGTCTCGGCCTCCGAGTCCTCGTCGTAATCGAGATCGAGCAGGGCAACGCCACGATAGATGCCGACCGATACCGCTGCGACGCGGCCATACAGCGGGTTTTTCTTCAGCGCCTTTTTCTTCGTCATGCGCTGCATCGCGAGTGCAAGCGCAACGTAGCTGCCACTGATGGCTGCGGTGCGAGTACCGCCGTCCGCCTGGATGACATCGCAGTCGAGTGTCACCATGCGCTCCCCGAGCGCGTCCAGATTGGTGACGGCCCTTAGCGAGCGGCCGATTAGGCGCGAGATCTCCTGCGTTCTGCCACTCTGTTTGCCACGGGCCGCCTCACGCGCCGAACGCGTGTGCGTGGCGCGCGGCAACATACCGTACTCGCCCGTAACCCAGCCCTTGTTTTTGCCCCGCATCCATATCGGCACGCGCTCTTCGACGCTTGCCGTGCACAGCACGCGGGTATCGCCGAATTCGGCGAGCACGCTGCCTTCCGCGTGACGCGTGAAATCGGGTATAAAACAGACTTTGCGAATCTCGTTCGCCTGGCGGCCGCTGGGGCGCATCATCGCTCTCCGGTTCTGTTTGGTTTATGAACTGATTTGTTTATGAACTGATTTATTTACGAACCCAGCCACCGCAGTGCGGTGCCGGTCGTATTGTCGCTGTAGGGCGAGTTCACGTTCAATGCTTTAATACTGAGTGCCTTGAGATTCTCGGCCAGGTTGTCGTCGCCCGGCGCGCCGATCCCGGCAACTTCTTCGTCGCTGAGGCCCGACCAGAGACCGTCGGTGCAGGCCAGCAGCACATCGCCCGGTTGCAGTGCCTGCATGTTCGTTAAGCTCATGTCGGGCACTGGCGCGTCGCCACCGATGCAACACTCCACGAAATTCCGCATCGGGTGGTCCAGCGCCTCTTCCTCGGTGATTGCGCCTTCCTGGATCAGGACCTCTACGTGACTGTGGTCGCGGGAGCGACTCAGGACGTCGCCGTTTCGAACCTGGTAGATGCGGCTGTCCCCGATATGCGCCCAATATGCGCCGCCTTCCTGAACCAGGCAGACGGCACAGGTCGCGCGCGGCCGGAAATCGATCGCAACCTCGCGGCCCAGGCTGACGACCGCATCGTGCGCACGGGCAAGCGCCATATACAGAAATCCCTGTGGATCAAAAACCGGCAGGGTCGAAGACATGAACAAGTCTTGCACAACTTTCAGGCCAGTCTCAGCGGCGATCGCGCCATCCGAATGCCCGCCCATGCCATCGAACACCAGCATAATGGCGGCCTCTTCGGATACGACGACAGCGGCACGGTCCTGATTGTCCTGCCGGTCGCCGAGGGCGGAAACTTTTGCGTATTCGACGTGCATACTGGGCTGCGCTTAGAATGTCCGGTCGCCGGGAATTAACAGTGTCCCGGGCTATGCGGCAAAAGTATGCCGATGCTTCGCGCTGAAAAACGTGATCAATGCGGCACAACCGGAGACAGCCACAGATGTTACACAGTATGACAGGCTTCGCGCGACAGGCCGCCGAATCCGATATTGGCGCGCTGACCTGGGAGATCCGCACGGTCAATCACCGCTACCTCGACGTGCAGTTCAAGATCCCGGACGAGTTGCGCCCGCACGAACAGGCTTTTCGCAAACAAGTTACCGACGCAATCAATCGCGGCAAGGTTGAGTGCGCCTTGCATTTTCGCCGCGCGTTCGACCGCCAAAACGAGCTGCAGATCGACACCGCGCTCGTCGAGCTCATCGGAACGCGCATCAAGGAAATGTCTGCAGAGCTCCCGGCAACCGGTGCCGTCAACCCGTTCGACGTTATGCGTTGGCCTGGTGTCGTACAGCAAAAGGAAATTGATCTCGAGCCACTCATCGATGAGTCACGGACGCTGCTTGCCACGGCAATAGACGCCATCCAGGCAATGCGCGCGAGCGAGGGCGCGCGTATCGCCGACATGCTCGAGTCGCGCTGCGCCGACATCGCCACAATCTCCGAGTCCGTACGCGCCCGCATGCCCGATGTGCTCGAAGCCGCGCGGACGAAACAGCAGGAGCGTATTGCCAAGCTGGATGTCGATGCCGACCCGGCCAGGCTCGAGACGGAGCTTGCATTGATCGCGCAGAAGCTCGATGTCGATGAGGAACTCGATCGCCTCGACAGTCATCTCGTCGAAATCCGTGACGTCTTGCGTCGTGACGAACCTGTCGGCCGGCGCCTTGACTTCCTGATGCAGGAGCTCAACCGGGAGGCGAACACCCTCGGGTCCAAGTCGAATGACACTGAGACGACGAAAGCGGCCGTCGAGCTGAAGGTGCTTATCGAACAGCTGCGCGAGCAAATACAGAACATCGAGTAACTCCTGCATGCCCCAGCATCCCGCCAGATTGTTCGTGATCGCAGCGCCTTCGGGTGCCGGCAAAACGACGCTCGTCAAAGCATTGACGACGCGCAACCCGGAACTGCGTTTTTCGATCTCCTATACGACCCGTCCGAAACGCCGCAACGAAGCTGACGGCGTCGACTATCTGTTTGTGGACAAAGCCCGGTTCGACAAGCTGCGTGCCGCGGGCGCGCTGCTCGAGTCGGCGGAGGTATTCGACAACTTCTATGGCACGAGCCGCGAGCAGGTCGAGCAACACCTCGGCGACGGGCACCATGTCATTCTCGAAATCGACTGGCAGGGCGCCCAACAGGTTCGCGAAGCGATGCCCGAGTGCGTGACGGTCTTTATCCTGCCGCCATCACGGGACGAATTGGAAAGACGACTGAAGAGCAGAGGCACTGATACTCCCGAGGTGATCGCCCGGCGACTGCGGGACGCCCTCTCCGACATGTCCCACTGGAGCGAATTCGACTACGTGATTTTCAATGACGACCTCGACCACGCGGTAGCCGACCTCGAGGCGGTATTGGCAGGCACAAACAACCCCCCCTCCACGACCAACCCGGACATCCGGGCCGCTGTCGACAAGATCATTGGCTAATTGAGCAGGCGCCACGGATTCTTTTTACGACGAAGTAAAGGCCGCTCTCGCACATCCCTGTGCTCCGCGGCATTAGGCCATCCATGGCCGGCACGCAGCGCAGCGACAAATTTGCCGGGAGCGAATTTGGACGCGCTAGCGCGCCCGAAGGGCCAGCGACACGATGTCGCTGGTCAACCATGAGTCGAAAAAATGAATCGGTGGCACCTGCATCAGGCCAGTTATACCTTTTCGGAATAAGGACTGGATTCCGCCACACACCTTGCGTAGGCTGCCCGGCCTCGTTGATTTATATGTCCCTGGTGGGTAGCTCCCACCTATTTGAGAAAGGATTACCATAAATGGCTCGTATTACGGTCGAAGACTGCCAGGCAAACATCGACAACATTTTCGAGATGGTGCTCGTCGCGGCAAAGCGCGCGCGCCGGCTCGCGCATGGCGCGGACCCGATGGTCGAACTCGAGAATGACAAACCCACCGTTGTCGCATTGCGCGAGATCGCCGACGGTCACGTGACGCCGGCCATACTCGACGAGATCGAGCAGCCGCCGGCCGACGACTTACTGCAGGCGCCCATGCTGGAAGACGACCTGCTGCCCGTACGCGGCATCTCCATCGGCGACTAAGCCGAAAGAACCCGCAGCCGGCCCACTGCGGGATTTCGCGGGTATGATTAGGGCATGGATTACGCCGCAACGATCTTGTCAA
>Ga0209273_10002765_pt1 | contig 12926 bp, 10 predicted proteins | sample tdAd471_FD_187126 | JGI IMG/M metagenome (GOLD analysis project Ga0209273, IMG submission 187126) | Marine sediment microbial communities from the Atlantic coast under amendment with organic carbon and nitrate - tdAd47.1 (SPAdes)... | ecosystem: Environmental > Aquatic > Marine > Coastal >...
CTGGACCTGAATGTTGTCCCCCTCGATCCTCACAGGGTAGCTGTCGGTTTTGACTTTGGGATTGTCGAGCCATGTGCCGTCGTGCACGCTGAAACGCCATGCGTGCCAGGGACAGTTCACGGCACCGTCTTCAAAGTGTCCGCCACACAGCGACGCCCCCATATGCGGGCACAGATCGTTGATCGCGAAGTACTCGCCGTTTTCCTGAAAGACCGCAACGATGCGGCCCTCAACCGTGAACGGTCGGCCCTGGCCTTCCGGCACGGCACCCACTTTGGCGATCGTAATGAACTCAGACATCAACTCGTTTCCGCTACGTCTTGAACTGTTCTTTCAGATCGAGTCTGCCGCTTCGGCTACTCGCCCAACTGACCGACCGGTCGGACGCCGGCCCCTTTGACGTTCGTTCGGCTGTCGCCCAGTTCGGCTCGAATCTCGTCGCCGTACTTCTGCAGGCGGGCAACGATTTCCGGGTGGTCAGCGGCGACATCGTTCGATTCGCTGATGTCGGACCGGAGATTGTAGAGTTCCAGGCCGGTCCGCTTCTGCATGTACGGACCGGGAAGTCCGTCTTTGCCGGGTTCGCCCTTGAGCGACCGATAGCCGTGCGGGAAGTGCAGCTTCCAGTCACCGCTGCGAACAGCCTGCAGTTCGCGACCGTAGTACATCGCGTAGTAGTCGTGCGGCGACTTCGCTCCGTCCTGGCCCGACAGCAGCGGCCAGATGTCCTCGCCGTCGATCGTGTGCGGCGGCAGCGGGGCTCCAGCGAGCTTTGCCAGTGTCGGCAGAATGTCGATTGTTGCTCCGACTTCGCTGCACTCGATACCGGCGGGAATCTTCCCCGGCCAGCGGGCGATGAAGGGTTCGCGACAGCCGCCGTCCCACATCGTGCCCTTGCCTTCGCGAAGTGGCAGGGCACTGCCGCCATGGTTTCCGTACGAGAGCCACGGTCCGTTGTCTGACGTGAAGATGACCAGCGTGTTGTCGTCGAGGCCCAGGCGGTCGAGCGTGTCGAGGATCTGCCCGACCGACCAGTCGATCTCCATGATCACGTCGCCGTACAGGCCACGCTTTGATTTGCCTTTGAATTTGTCGCTGACGTACAGCGGCACATGCGGCATGGAATGAGGCACGTAGAGGAAAAACGGATCGTCCTTGTTCTTCTCGATGAACTCGACGGCGTGCTCCGTGTACCAGGTCGTCAGGTGCGTCTGGTCTTCCGGAGTCACCGGTCGCTTGATGACTTTCTCGCCTTCGATCAGCGGCAAATGCGGCCAGCGTTTGAGCCGCTGCTCCATCGGCAGGTGCAGCACATTCGGGTGGTACGGCCACATGTCGTTTGAGTACGGCAGCCCGAAGTAGTCATCGAACCCGTGCCGCGTCGGCAGAAACTGCGGGTGATGGCCGAGGTGCCACTTGCCGTAAATCGCCGTCGCGTAACCCTGCTGCTTGAGCACTTCCGCGATGGTCCATTCGTCGTCGCTGATGCCGATCTTCGACGACGGGCCGAGTGCTCCCAGAATTCCAATCCGCACGTTGTAGCAGCCGGTGAGCAGTGCCGATCGTGATGCCGAACACACGGCCTGAGACACGTAAAAGTCCGTCATGCGGACGCCTTCGCTGGCCATGCGATCAAGGTTTGGCGTTTCGATATCCGGCGAGCCGAATACGCCAACGTCCTGATAACCCTGATCGTCGGTAAAGACGACGACAAAATTCGGCGGCTTCTCAGCGGCCTGGGCTGTAACGCTCGACAGCCACGACGCCAACGCAGCAACCATCAATCCCAGCAGAATACGCACCGTCTCACGGCGAATCGTCATCAGTCGTCCTCGCAAAGCATCTCTCAGGCAGCACAGATTCGAGGCCGCATCTTCCGCACACGCGTACCGATCGTCAAACGCGGCGGCGTTCTGAGTCGCGGAAGTCTGCGAGCCCTCCCAACCCCTTCTCGACGACGCGCGGAGCGCAAACGAAGCGGCTCCGTGTTACGCAATCCAGTCGTGGATGACATGGCCGCCGACGTCGGTCAGGCGGAAGTCGCGGCCCTGGAACCGGTGGGTCAGCTTCAGGTGGTCCATGCCAAACTGGTGCAGCATCGTGGCGTGCAGATCGTTGATGTGGACCGGGTCTTTCGCGATGCCCCAGCCGACCTCGTCGGACTCGCCCCACGTCAGACCGCCTTTCAGTCCGCCGCCTGCCATAAACATGCTGAATGCGTACGGGTGATGGTCTCGACCAGTGTTCGCATTGCGACCGCCGCGGTTTTCACCCAATGGAGTACGCCCGAATTCCGATCCCCAGGCGACGATGGTCGAATCGAGCAGTCCGCGTTCCTTCAGATCTCTAATGAGCGCGGCGATCGGCTGGTCGACGACCTCGGCGTTGTAGGACAGCTGATTGTCGAGATCGCTGTGGTGGTCCCAGGACGCATAAATGATGTTCACAAAGCGGACTCCGCGTTCGACCATGCGTCGAGCCAGCAGGCAGTTCTTTGCAAAGCTTGATCGCGTCTGACCGGCCTGGCCGCGACCGCCACCCTTCGGTTCCTCCCTCCGGTCGACTCCGTAGGCGGACAGCGTTGACTGAGTCTCGCCGGAAAGATCGATCAGTTCCGGCGCGGCACTCTGCATGCGGAAGGCGAGTTCGTAGCTGGCAATGCGGCTGGCGATCTCCGGATCCTGCTGCTCGGCCAGGCGGCTTTCGTTGAGATTCCGCAGCGCGTCGAGTCCGCGGCGCTGCAGCTCGGGCGGCAGGCCGGCGGGGTTTGAGAGATTGAGCACCGGCTCGCCCTGATTGCGGAACAGAACTCCGGAATAGGTCGACGGTAGAAAACCGCTCTGCCACAGCGTCGCGCCGCCGCTGGAGCCTCGGCCCGCCGTGAGCACGACGTAACCCGGCAGGTTCTGCGACTCGCTGCCGAGCCCGTACGTAAGCCACGAACCCATTGCCGGCAGACCAAACGACGGCCGCCCGCACTGCATCAGCAACTGGCCAGGGTGATGGTTGAACTGCGACGAGTGCAGCGATCGGACGAGCAGCAGGTCGTCCGCGCACGATCCGATATGCGGCAGCAGGTCGGAGAACTCCATGCCGCATTCGCCGTGCTTCTGGAACGTCCGCTTCGTGCCCAGCAGCGTCGCGGACTCTTTCTGGATGAACGCAAAGCGGACCTTATCGAGCAGCTCTTTCGGCAGTGGCTTGCCACTCAGTTCGTTGAGCTTCGGCTTCGCGTCGAACAGGTCGAGCTGCGATGGCGCTCCGGCCATAAAGATGAAGATGCAGGCCTTCGCCGGGCCGTCAAAGTGCGACTGCTTCGGTTCGAGCGGATTGACCGACGACGGCAGTCCCGCGGCACTCGCGTCGTTGAACAGGCCGTCGGCAGTCAGCATCGAACCGAGCGCCGCCGCACCAAGGCCGCTGGCGGATGACGTCAGAAAGTTGCGGCGAGTCTGATCGGCGAGAGAGTGAATGGAAGACATAAAACTGTCTCTGCTGAATGGTCAGGTCGTTTGACCCGGAGCCGCAGGCGACTGCGCGACAGTATCGCGTAGCTGCCAGAAACGCCGTCGCCTGCGGCTTCGGGTTAAACGAGGGATGGCGGTAGAGCCTCAAACTAGCAGACTCATCTTTCCTGGCAAAACCTGGAACTTCGGTGTTGACTGAATCGAGCAACCAGCTACCGTACTATCCAACTAGAACACTAGGGGAGCTGGTCATGCTCATTTCAGTCGACCCATCCAATGGGCTGGCGATCTATGACCAGATTGTCCGGCAGATCAAGTTTGCGATCGCCAGCGAGGCGGTCCTGCCGGGGGAACTGGTTCCGTCAGTCAGAGAACTTTCCAAACAGGTCGCCGTGAATCCCAACACGGTCGCTCGAGCCTATCGCGAGCTGCAGAACGACGGGGTCGTTGAATCCGTTCGCGGCACGGGACTGATCGTCACGAAGGCGGCTCCGAAGCAGTGCCGCTCGGAACGGGTCGACCTGATTCGCGAGCGGCTGCGGATGGTGCTCCGCGAAGCACAGCTCAGTCAGCTCGAAGTGGACGAGATCCGGCAGCTGGCCGAATCCGAACTGTCACAGCTCAACGGCCGGGCCGCTGCCGGCAAAAGTCAGGGAGAGTCCGCATGAGTGCCATCTTTGAACTGAAGAACGTGACGAAGCGCTTCGGCCGGCAGGTCGCTTTGAGCCAGGTCAGCCTGGTCGGCGAACCGGGGCACGTCATCGCGCTGCTCGGTGAAAACGGAGCCGGCAAGTCGACAGCGATCCGGATTCTGCTCGGCCTGCTGGAACCGGACGGAGGCTCGGCGCGAGTCCACGGTCTGGATTCCTGGATCCACGGCGAGGAGATTCGACGTCGCGTCGGTTACGTGCCGGATCGCCCGACGCTTTACGACTGGATGACGGTCGACGAGATGGGCTGGTTCTGCGGCGGCTTCTACGAACGCGAGTTCGTCGACAATTACCGCGAGCGGGTCTGCAACTACGGCCTGCCGCTGAAGAAGAAGATCGGCACGATGTCGAAGGGCATGAAGGCGAAGGTGAGCCTCGCACTGGCGATGTCGCACGAGCCCGATTTGCTGGTGCTCGACGAACCGACTTCGGGACTCGATCCGATCGTCCGCCGCGAGTTCCTCGAAAGCATGGTCGACGTCGCCGCTGCCGGTCGCACGGTCCTGCTGTCGAGCCATCAGATCTCGGAAGTCGAACGCGTTGCCGACACGATCGCGATCATCAAACACGGCAACCTGGAACTGGTCGAACCACTGGCCGAACTGAAAGAGTCGATCCGCGAGTTGACGGTCACGCTGCGGAACGGAGCGACCGTTGTCCCGCAGACGCCGGGCACGCTGATCTACCGCACACAACAGGATCGGCAGTTGCGACTGCTGGTGAGGGACTTTGAGGAAGCCGGTCTCGAAGAATTCCGGCGAGGCGACAACGTCGGCAGCGTCGAAGTCCGGCATCCGAGTCTGGAAGACATCTACGTCGGCTTCATGCAGGGCGACGTCGAGGAACGGAACTGACCAGAGAAGACTGATTCCGGAGGGATTACAGAGAGTAGCCGGGGGTCGCAGCCCCCCCCGGATGTCGAGTTCAACACGTTGCATCCCGGAGGGATGCCAGAAGACAGAGTGAGTCACAGACGAGTCTGGCATCCCTTCAGGATGCAGCGTTTGCTGGCCAGGGTTCCGGGAGTCTCCGCTGCGCTCCGACCCCCGGCTACTGTCTGTGATCACTTCGTGATCGAGGCCGCGATCTCGTGATCAGAGTCTCAATCGACTCGGAATGTTGACGATCGGCGTTCCCACGGAGAGCGAGGGAACGAGTTCAAGCCGGCGCCTGCGGCTGGGCGTTAAACGAGGCCGGCAGAACGACGAAGCAGGAAAGTTAAAAAGGCATCTGCCATGAACACTGCCATCGCCACACGACTGCTGTGGAAGGAATACCGCCAGCAGCGGAATCTGTGGGTCGCACTGCTCTTCGGAGCGACGCTGCTGCAGCTCATCTTCTGGTTCTTTATCGAAGAGCCTCGCGCTGGTGACGGCGATGTTGCGCTGGTGCCGCTGTATGTTGGTGTCGCCGCGATGATGACCGCCTTGTTCGCGGTCTGCTCGGCCGCGATTTCGTTCGCAATCGAGCGCGAAGAGGGCACGCATCTGCGGCTGGTTTCACTCAGTTGTCCGCCCGCCTTAACACTGAGCATCAAGTTTCTGGTCGGGCTGCTGGGGACAGCGCTGCTGTTTGCTGTTTCTGCCGTGATTGGGGCGAGCCTGTCTGTCGGCATCAGCGCTGCCATCGACACGTTCAAAGAGACCAGCACAACGGAAGCAGCGGGCGCGTGCTACTGGGTGATTGCTGTTGTCGGCGGCGGACTGGTGGTTGGTGCGTTCTGCTCGCTCGTGTTTCGCAAGGTGCTCCCGGCGGTGATCGCGGCAACGATTGCGATGTTTGTCGGATGGCCAATCGTTTTTTCCGTTTGGGCCGCCGAGATCCAGATGGGGAGCGAGGGCTGGTTGAATCGCCCGGACGCCGTCTGGTTGATGATCGTGCTTGTCGGGGGAATTGGCGTTTTCGGACTGATCGACTTTGTGCTCGTCCGCTGGTGGATGAACCGCAGCTTTTCCGAGATGCCGAAAGTCCGATCGCGATCGCTGTTTCGTCGAGTCCGAGTGCAGCGTGACGGACTGGACGGTTCGGTCACGCTGGAAATCGGAGGCTCCGATCGAACGGAATTCGAGGTGCTGACTCCCGAGCAGGCTCGGATGCTGCCGCCGCCGCGACCTGGGCTCAGCCTCCTGTACAGCAACTGGGGCCGCGGTCGCTCGCGAGTGCTGCGGTTCCTCTGCTGGAAAGAAGCCGCCGAGTCGCGACGAATGTTCCTGGCCCTTCTGGCTGTCGGAATCCTGCTGGCTGTGTGCGTGGGCAGCGCGATGCGACCGGCCGTCTGGGTCGACGGCAATCCGCAATATCGGCCTCGCGGCGAGTTCGCTTTCCTGGTGATGTACAGCTTCTTCTCCACCTTCGTCTATGGACTGATGGCCTTTCGGGGCGAACAGTCGGGAGACAGCTACCGGTTTCTGTCGGACAACGGTGTGACTGCCGGCCACGTCTGGCTGAGCAAGCAGTTGATCTGGTTTTCGCGGCTGCTGCTGACTCACGGATTGATGCTGGCGACCATTGCTGCCATCGCTGGCGTCGGAGCGGTCAATCAGATTCTCTGGGCGCTCTCTGGTGGCACCGATGTGACGGGAAGTTTCGCTGTCGACTGGTCTCAACTGAGCTGGCTGGCCGGTCTGTGTACGGTCCTGACGTTCGTCGTCGTCTTCTACAGCGTTTCCCAGATGGCGTCTCTGGCCTGGCGGCGCGCGGCACTGTCGATCTTCTTTGCCCTGCTGTGTTCGATTCTGCTGGGGATGTGGGTGGGGGCTGCAGTGAACTTCGACGTGCCCGTCCCGATAGCCGCGTTGCCAGTCGCCCCAGCACTGTTTGTGGTGACCCGCCTGCGGACGCAAGGCTGGCTGATTGGCGACGACCGTTTCAAACGCTGGCTGCTGCCGGTCGCGTCTGGAGTGCTCGGCATCGCCGCCTGCTGGCTGACGACGGCGGCCTGGCGAATCTTTGAGATTCCGTCCGCCGAGCCACTCGTCACGACAAAGACGCTCGACGATGGCTCGACAGTTGAAGTGGTTAACGGACTGACGGACGCCGAACGCGCGGCGATTCTGGCACCGGTCAGCGACGACGAAGCGGAGACGGCGGAGATTTATCGGAACTACGGCGCCATTGGCACTGACACTCTGGAAACCTGTCGCGAAGCCGCGGCGCGACCGGACTGCGCGTTTGGGTCTCCGGCGTCGGAAATCCTGTCGTTTGGATCGTTCACTCGAAATCACATGAAGGACTTCGCCGAACGACCGCTGAAACAGGCGAAGCTGGAAGCGGCGAACGGCAACGTGGCGGAAGCGCTCGAACTGCACCGCCAGGCGTTCGCCATCGCCCGGCACGCGGCCGGACGCGGAGCCAACGGTGATTACGGACGCTGGAACACGGTCACGCATTCGATTCTCAAGTCACTCGTCGACTGGTCACGGACCGCAGGAGTGACCTCGGAACAGGTTGACCAGGCAACGTCGATTGTCGACGAGCACTTCGCGAAATCACTGGACCCGTTTGCGGTTTCCTTCGCCGAGCACACCGTCATTCGCAACACGCTGCTTCGTCCGGTTGATGAGCAGCTGTCGATGCGCAGCGAGAAGTATTACGCGAACGACGAGTTCTTCTTCGACTACATGAGCGTCAAGTTTCCAGGCACTCGCGGGCGTCTTGATCGGCTCGTCGACTGGTACGCAACTCGAGCCGCTCGTCTGATCGCGGAGGCTCAGAAGATTGAGGCACGCAACGGTTCCGGCAGTTTGTCACTGGGGACGTGGTATCGGCAGGAAGCCTGGAAGTCGCGCGCCGATCTGGGGGGTCACGCGGTCGCTGACTTCCGTCGCTGGGTGCAGACAACGCCGCTCGCGCGCGGAGTGATCGACGATCTCGGACTCAGCCTCGTGTATTCGGAAACCGATCTGAAAACGCAGGCACGCGGGACGCAGATCGTCATGCGGTTGTGGTCGGCGTTTCACGAGAACGAGGAGTTTCCTCAAACGCTTGATGAGCTGGATCTGCCGACTCAGGTTGTCATCGAGCCGTGGTCCGGACGGCAGTTTGCCTGGCATCCGAACGGGGTTCCGAACGAGATCACGACAACGTCGCCGCGCATTCCGGCCAACACGCCGTTCCTGTTCAGCGGAGGCCCCGCCGGTTGCTATCTGGAAGAGATCGAGGAGATGGTTCGTGTGGAAGGTCCGTTCGACTCGCCGCCGGAAGTCATCCCGCTCAACGGAGGCGGTGGTGTTGAGCAGTCGGCAGACGGCCTGGCAAATCCCGCTGGTGCGGCGTTGCAGAATCCGGGTGCGGCAGCTGAGCCGCCGCTGCCTGAAGCAGCCAATCAGGCAGAGCAGAAGGATTCGGCAATCGCTGAATTCCCCGGTTTCGGAGAAATGGGTGGCGGAATGGGCGCGACGAGAGCTGCAGACGCTTCGGTCCGGTGGGAAGCGCGTCGGAAGTTCATCGTGGTCGAGCCCAGTGTGAACGCGGCTGTGATTAAGACGCAGCCGACAGTCTGGTTGCTCGCGACGAGTTCGGAAGAGCACGAGCCTGCAGCGGGCGCCGAGTCGGAAAGTCGTGACGAATCGGAGAGCAATGACCAGGAGAGTAAGGAGTAGGCCGCTGAAAAGGTGACGGCGAGTCATGTGGCATCGGAGACTGTTCTCGGGCGAGACCGGGCCGTTGTGTCCTGCGGTTCCCGCGATCTACTCTGTGCCGGTTGGACTCGACTGCTCGACGGAGATGACCTGCTGTGGCTCGGATTGCTGTCGTGATTCATTCTCTGACTGGCGGCGGCAGCGAACATGTGGCGGCACGCATGGCGTCGTGGTGGGCCGGGCACGGGCACGAGGTCTCGCTGCTGACGCTGGACTCCGTCGAGAACGACGCGATCCCGGTGTCGTCAGAGGTCCGCCGAATCGGCCTCGGACTGATGAGTGACTCGGCCGGATTGCTCAGTGCGCTGCTGGCCAACCGGCGGCGCGTGCGTGAGTTGCGGCGGGCACTGCTGAAAACGAACGCCGAGCACATCGTGTCGCTGACCGATCGGATGAACGTCGTCACGCTGCTGGCCTGCCGAGGCACAAGACTGCAGCCGGTTGTGTGCGAGCGGACGGACCCTCGGCACAGTCTGATGGGCCGCTCGTGGAAGTGGCTGCGTGACCGGACGTATTCTCGCGCAAAGGCGGTCGTTGTGCAGACAGCGGCTGTTCGAGAACTCGTCGTACCGGTCGCCAGGAAGGCTCCGGTTGAGGTGATCCCCAACTGCGTCTGGCCCGCGGACGAAGGCTGTTCGCCGGGACGGCTTGAGCTGGCAGCCGATCGTCACTGGCTCGCCACAGTCGGTCGCTTTGACGAGCAGAAAGGATTCGACCTGCTGCTCGACGCGTTCGCGCTGATCGCGGATCGGCACCCGGACTGGAATCTCGTGGTGGTTGGCGATGGCCCGCAGCGCGGCGAACTGGAGTCGCAGATCGCCGCTCATCGGCTGACGGGCCGCGTGATTCTGGCAGGCTGGATCGAGAATCCCTGGCCGGCGTTGAGCGAACTGGCGGATGCCTATGCTCTGCCGTCTCGGTGCGAAGGGTTTCCCAACGCCCTGCTGGAAGCCATGGCCGCCGGCCTGTGTCCCGTCGCGTTCGACTGTCAGAGTGGACCGGCCGAGATCATCCGCGATGGCGAGAACGGGTTGCTCGTCCCGAACGGCAACGTCACTGCGCTGGCCGAATCACTGAGCCGGATTCTGGGCGACGATGCGCTGCGAAGCCGTCTGGCCAGCGAGGCTCGGAAAGTTCGCGAACGGTTCAGTGTCGAACGCTACTTCGAGCAGTGGAATGAGCTGCTGGGAATTCCGTGAGTGGTCACGTCCCGCCTTTCTGGCTTCAGAGAAGCTTCTCGCGGGAGCCGTCTTTGCTGCCCCTTGCCGTGCGCGGGAGACCCTGCGCCGAGCGGGTGGTCGACCGCAGGCTGCTCGCTGTGGGCGGGGCGATCCTCTATGAATGCGGAACGCCTCCTGAAAGTGTTGGAGGGACAGCCTGGGTCAGACGAGGACAGCTGCGTCGTGCCGGACACCGAGATCGTTATCCTGATCGCCGTGATCGCCTTTGCGGCGACGCTTGTTCGTTCGACGCTGGGATTTGGTGACGCGTTGATTTCGATGCCGCTCCTGGCGTTCGTGTTGCCTCTGCGAGTGGCGGCTCCGTACATCGCGGCGCTCTCTGTGTTCAACGCGATTGTGATTCTGATTCAGGAGTGGCGGCACATCAGTTTTCGCGACACCGGCCCCCTGATTCTCGCGTCGTTGTGCGGAATCCCGTTTGGCATCTGGCTGCTCCGGGATGGAGACCCGCGACTGGTGACCGGCCTGCTCGCAGTTCTCGTTCTTGGCTTTTCAAGCTGGAATCTGTGGCGACCGGATTCTCTGCAGCTCAAGAGTGACCGGTCCGCGCCGTTGTTTGGACTGATCTCAGGCGTGCTCGGCGGAGCGTACAACACGGCTGGCCCGACGCTCGTGATCTTCGCCACACTGCGACGCTGGCCGCCCGAACGGTTTCGAGCCAACCTGCAGAGCTACTTCATTGTCGGCGGATCCGTCGTGTTTCTCTCGCACGTCTGGCACGGACATGTGACCGTGCCCGTGCTGAAGCTGTTTGCCATCTGCGTTCCGTTGACGATCCTCTCGGCGGCGATCGGGCACCGCATCACAGAGTCGATCCCGACGGCCCGGTTCACTCGCTATGTTCACGCTGGCCTGCTGCTGATCGGACTGGTCCTCCTCAGCCGAACGCTGCTGCCGGCAACGGAGGACGGCGATCCGCCCGCGAGCGACGCAACGGCCACCGCAGTTCCCGCGTCGGGCAGTTCCAGCGCGGCGGGCAGCACTCGTGCGACAGCGCATCAACCCGAGGAACCTCTGCCATGACGAAACCTGTTCCGGAACCGATCGACCCGGCGGACCTGCCGGAACTTGCCCGATCCGTCATCGTCCGCGCCCGCTTTCCACAGCTGGCAACGATGGACGGCGATCAGCCTCGGCTGCGACCGGTGTCTCCCGTGCGGACCGACGGCTTCACGATCTACATCGCCAACCTGCGGAGCTATCACAAGACGGCTGAGATCGCGGCGAATCCCAAAGTCGAACTGGCTTACCTGGACGAGCATCATGATCAGGTGCGGATCACGGGCGTGGCGGAAGTCGTCGAGGACCGGCCAACGCTGCAGGAAATCTGGGACGGCAATCCGCTGCTGCGACAGTACCTGGGCACGATCGACAATCCCGAGCTGATCGTCTACCGCGTTGTGCCCAACCGCGTCCGGTTCATGCGGGAATGGGCGCTTGAGTATCACGACGTGCCACTCGACTGAGACTGCTCATCTGGTGTGCAGCAGGGTGGCCGGGGCTGGAGCGAGGAACGAGCGAAGCTCCGGGGCGGCAGATTCAATGTGTGAAGGTCCGGGGCTTCCTTCGCAGGCTCAGTCCAGCCCCGGCCACCCAGTCTCAGGAATCATCCAACTCGCGATGATCACATCGTCCGTCCGGTTTGCTGTCGGCGGCAGAGACCGATCGATACAGTGATCCGCTTCTGCAACGCCTTCTTCATTGACCAGATAAGGATCCCGCCATGTCTTGCGCATTTGATTCCCAGTTCAGTCGACGTCGTTTCCTCGGAACCTGTGCCGCGGTCGGAGGGGCGACGCTGTTGCCAGCGACCGGCCTGCAGGCTGCCGACCCGTACGCCGGCTTCAAGATGGGCATTCAGAGCTACTCGCTGCGAGGCTTTGACGCCGTGACCGCGCTGCAGCACACGAAGACGCTCGGCCTGAAGTACTGGGAGGCGTATCCGAAGCACGTTCCGATGGGCACGCTGCCTGAGCATGTTGCGAAGCAGAAGGCGATGCTCGACGACGCTGGCGTCAACCTGATCGCCTACGGAGTGCTGGGCTTCGACGAGAACGAAAACAAGGCCCGTGAAGCGTTTGATTTTGCGAAAGCGATGGGGATCAAGTCGCTCAGTGCGAATCCGAAGAAGTCCAAAGGCACCTTCGATCTCCTCGACAAACTGTGCGACGAGTACCAGGTGGCAATCGGCATTCATAATCATGGGCCGCGGGCGCTCTACGACAAAATCAGCGACGCCGAAGAGATGGTCAAGGACCGGCATCCGCTGATCGGAGCCTGCATCGACACAGGCCACTATCTCCGCAGTGACGAGGACCCTGTTGAAGCGATCGAACGTTTCGGCAAGCGAACGTTCGGCGTCCACTTCAAGGACGTGCTGACGATCGAGAAAGACGGCAAGCGTCAGAAGCAGTTTCGCATTCTCGGCGAAGGCGACCTGGACGTGCTGGGCTGCCTGAAGGCCCTGCGGAAACTCGATTACCAGTACAGCGTCTCGCTCGAATACGAAGAGAACCCGAGCAACCCGCTCTCCGATATTGAGGTCTGCCTGAAGACTGTTCGCGATGCTGCCGCGAAGCTGTAGTCACCGTTCGTCGCCAGTTGCCCCGTAGGCCGTGGTTTCGCACTTCATCGTTCAGTCAGGTTTCCCCATGCAGAAGATCAAGGAAAAACTCGCCCGCAACGAACTGGTGCGGATGATCGGTGTTGGCCGGCTGATGCAGCACAACTTCATTCAGATCCTCGGCATCCAGGGCGGCTTTGCTTTCGGGTTGTTACCCGGGCCGTACCGGAGTTTTTGGCGCGCACGGCCCTAATGGGCTTGGGTTGGATACGGCTTACGCCACCATAGGGGAGGTGATGAAAGCA
>Ga0209273_10002766_pt1 | contig 12926 bp, 12 predicted proteins | sample tdAd471_FD_187126 | JGI IMG/M metagenome (GOLD analysis project Ga0209273, IMG submission 187126) | Marine sediment microbial communities from the Atlantic coast under amendment with organic carbon and nitrate - tdAd47.1 (SPAdes)... | ecosystem: Environmental > Aquatic > Marine > Coastal >...
GACCGACTAACTCCTGTTCGATTTCAGGCACCTGGTCCGGTGAAACGCGGTTCATGACGCAGGCGTAGGCACTTTGATCGAGGATGGTCTCCAGATGTGCTTCCGCGGCATTGCGCAGGCGAGTCCACGGGTCGGACTCGCCGGCAATGGACTCATCGAGCCGGGAACGTATGCGATCAACGCCCTCTTCGTAAACAGCCAGGAGCAACGCTTGTTTGGATGGAAAGTGGTAGTAGACGGAGCCCGGCAGCATGTCCACGGCCGCCGCAATGTCACGAATTGTGGCGGCGCGATAGCCCCTGGCCGCGAACTGACTCGCGGCGGCGTCGAGCAAGGGTTTCACACGGTTGTTGACCCGCTGTGCCACAGTATTCGTCATCAATCGATGCCAGGAACATTACCAAACAAGTGTTTGTTTAATGGATTCCCGACGCCCTGTCAACCCGATGGATGGCCACCTTGCGGCGAAATGACCACGCACTGACCGTCCGGGATATGCGCCGGATCGGCGTACGCGGCTACTATTTCCGCGTAGAATCCGTTATTCGCCTGCTGAGAACACCCATGCTCAAACAGACTCGAAATCTGCTTGCCGCCGCCTTATTGCCGGTCATTGCGAGCTGCACCGCGCAGCCGACGGCGCCGCTGCGCCTGACGGCGGAGCCGATGCCTGCGACCGAGGCCTGTATTGCCGGCCTGACAAGTCCGTCGGGCCCGGTGTCACAGGTGCTCGATTCAGGGAGTATTCGTGTCGTCAACTGGAACATCCAGAAGGGCAAGAGTACGGCATGGGTCGGCGAACTTGCCGCGGAGAACCTGGGCCCGGATCTGCTGATCCTGCAAGAGGCCTCGCAGCGGACCGACGCCTGGCAGGACCTCGTGCCCGATCACTTTGCATCCTTCGCCGAAGGCTTCGGCCCGAACTGGTCGCCAAGCGGCGTCATGACTGTGAGTGCGGCACAGCCGATGACCGAATGTGAACTGGTCGCCCACGAGCCGTGGTTCGGCACGCGCAAGGCAACGCTGGTTACCGAGTACGGCCTGACCGGCTCCGATGACACCTTGCTGGTTATCAATATTCACGGCATCAATTTCACGTTCGGCGTGGATGAACTCGAGAAGCAGTTTTCGCAGGCTCGTGCCGTCATAGATGCGCACGACGGACCCGTGCTGTTCTCCGGAGACTTCAACACCTGGCGCGGCCAACGCGCGAAGGTCCTGGAGGAAATGCTCTCGGAACTGGGACTGTTTGCGCTCGAGTATGATGTCGATCACCGCAAGCGCTTCCTGGGCTCGGTGCTCGACCATATCTACGTGCGCGGTCTCTATTCCGAATACGCGACGACGCTCGATTCGCAGGCATCCGATCACAATCCGATGGCAGTTCAACTGCGTCTTGCGGACGAACCCACGCGAGTGAGGGCGGCACGATGAGACTACTACTAATAAGTATCGTCGCAATTATGTCGTTGCCTGCCATGGCGTACGCTGACGAGGCGGAGTCTGAAATCGAGTATCTCGTGAGCACCATTGGCACGAGCGACTGTACATTCATCCGCAATGGTAAACGGCACGACGCCAATGACGCGGAAGAGCACCTGCGCATGAAGTACCGCCGCGGCAAGCGTTATGCGCCTACAGCAGAGAAGTTCATTGAGCGTCTCGCCAGTGCCAGCTCAATGAGCAGGAAGCCTTACTATATAGAGTGTGACGGGCAGGAAGCGGTGCCCTCGGGTGAATGGCTGATGGCACAGTTGCACGAATATCGCCGCAAGTAAGTTCTGCTGTCCCGCCGGCGCTTCGCGGCGCGCCGGATTCCTACGGGTGCGCGACATCCTTCGGTGACAATACGCTTATGCCGTCGGCGCGTTCGCCCGAATTCAGTTGTTTCAGGGCAGTCTGGATGACCAGTGCTGCCTCTCCGTAGGTGATATCGAGCTCGGATTCCATGCTGGTTACTTCGTCGAGGAAGCGTATCGAGTTATACACAGCCAGTTTCAGGTTGTCGTCGAACAAATACTGCGGACTTGTCAGTTCGTTCATACCGGAACGAGTCGTGACGTCATAGCGATTCTGCAGGTTGTACGTCAGTGACAATGCGGTGACCAGGTTGTACTCCATTTTCGCCAGTGAGCCGGTGGCGAGCGCCGTATCCCACGCCGTCGACTGCAGTGCTGCCGGGCTGTAGATCTCGACCATATTGACGAACTCATCAATAGAGCTGATGTCTTCTTTGGCATAGTGTTGAGCCAGAACCTGGCGTAGCCCTTTGTTGAACGGCGCCGCGTCATCGACCCGGTTGCGGTTCTGGCGAATCTCGATCAGGAAATTGGTCAATGCCGTGCGCACGAATTGCTCATCTTCACGAGTCTGGCGCCACGCATCCAGTCCCAGGGCGATGAGGATGCTGGCGATGATCAGCACGGATTCGATGATCCAGGTGGATAATGGTTTGGACGCCATCTGGGGACATGTTTCTTCTTATTATTTGAGGCTGAGTATAGCAAGGCACCGCAACATTATTGGCTAGTCGGCTGAAAAATCGGTAAAATTTCCCAACTTGCGCGTCAGCGGCGGCGCGCGGGCCACCGGGGGGATAGAAGAAGAATGAAAAAAGCCGCTCGTCTCCAATTGGTAATGGCTTTCCTCGTCTGCGGTTTGATCCCGCAAGGCGTCCTTGCGGACAGCCCGCGGTCGACTGCGCATGAGGACATGGTGGCGTCAGCAGTTGCAGAATCCTCCCAGCCCGAGTTCCACATAATGGGATTCGGTGATATCAGTTGGCTATCCCGCGATGCCACGGACCCGGGCGGATTCGCCATCGGCCAGGCTGTCGCTCACCTGACGGCTTCGCTGGATGATTCGTTGCGCGTGTTCGGCGAATTCAGCGTGACCGCCAGAGATAATGAATACAAAGGCGCGATCGAGCGACTCATAGTCAGATACGATTTCTCGGATACTTTTAAGTTGTCCGGGGGTCGTTATCACTCGCCTATCGGCTACTGGAACTCGGCCTTTCATCATGGCGCGTGGCTACAAACGACGGTAAGCCGGCCGGAAATGGCCAAGTTCGGCTCCAAGATAATGCCGATACATTTTGTTGGTGTACTGCTTGAAGGGTCGATTCCGAAAAACAAACTCGGCTTGTCGTATATGGCCGGCTTCGGTAATGGCCGCCACGAAAATATCGTACAAGGCGGAGACGCGGGCGATATCAATGGCGACAACGCGTGGATGCTGCAGTTAAATGCCAGCCCCAGCCGGTTCTTTGGTTTGAAGACCGGTATCGGATATTACTCCGACAAAGTGACACCGAGCGATCGCCCTGAAATCAACGAACAGACGTTCTCAGCCTACGTTGCCTGGGAAAAGGAGAATCCCGAGTTCATTGCCGAATATCTGCATTCCAAGCATGAGAACGTCACTGACAGCAGCGTCAGCGGCAATGTAGACGCGTGGTATGTGCAATTTGCCTATCGACTGGCCGCACAAAAAAGACAATGGAAGCCCTATGTGCGATATGAACTAAATGACGTGGACGATACTAACCCGTTGCTTGGTGACCAGGGCCTGAATTACGAAGCCGCAATATTGGGAGTCAGGTGGGACTTCAGCGATTATGCCGCTCTGAAGGGCGAATACAGAAACGAGGAGTTCGACAACGGTGGGCGAGAAGATAATTTCCGCCTGCAGGTATCGTTCGTACTGACGAAACTCTGAAAATATGAAACCAGTAAAGAACAATATGAGGCCTGGTATTCGCTTGAGCATGAATGTGGCGATAGCGGCGTTGGCTGTGGTGTCGATGTTGTGTCCCCTCGACGTGGTCGTGGCGCAGGAATCAGACGCGAGCAACGCGATCGCGATCGTTGTTCACAAAAGTACCGAGGTAGACAACCTGTCGTTACATGAGTTACGAAATATTTTTCTGGCGAACCAGCAATTCTGGCCGGATCGCACGCGCATCATCCTGCTTGTTCGTGCGCCGAAATCGGAAGAGCGTGACTTCGTGCTCAATACGATCTACCAGATGGATGAAGCGCAGTTCAGGCAATACTGGATTGCGAAGATGTTCCGCGCCGAAGTTCCTCGCGGGCCGAAGATCGTGTTCAGCACGGACATGATGCTGGATCTGGTTGTCGCGATCCCGGGTTCGATTTCCTTTATCAATGCGAACGAGATGACTGACGACGTCAAGGTCGTCCGAGTGGACGGGAAATTGCCCACCGACGAAGGCTATCCGTTAAAATAGCAATTTGTTACGCATCGCCGGCGTCCAGCCGGGTGGCACCGACCCCATGCGGCTTCGTACACTCCTTACCTTCTGTCTGTTCAACGTACTATCCTCACCGCTGCATCCGGTCTTTGGTGCTGAGGTCAATCTGTTATCCGGCGGCTCCTGCCTGCAATGTCATGCGGCGAAGCGGGCCGGATTTAGCGCCGCTCATGCCTTTGCATCGAACGACTGCGTCGGCTGCCACGCCGGTGATGATCAGGCCATCACAGAGGACGGTGCTCATCACGGCCTGATCGCTTTTCCGGGGAATTTAAATAATGCCGGGCGTGCCTGCGGCACATGCCACGCCGAACGGGTCGCTTCTGTCGATGAAAATCTTATGCATTCGGGGAAAGGCATTGTTGACGTTACGCGAAGGCTCCTCGACGGAAGCGCCGGTCCGGATGAGAGTGTCAATTTCCAGTCGCTTGGCCATGGTGTCGCGGACTCGATGCTGCGCAAACTGTGCGCGAGCTGTCATCTTGGGCAACCAAAGACCGAACACCAACTGGATGTCATGCGCGACCGCGGCGGTGGCTGTCTCGCATGTCACATCAACGATTACCCGGAAGGCGCTCACCCGTCCCTGACCACACAGGTCTCTGATGCGCGATGTTTCGGTTGTCACTCGCGCTCGGGCCGAATATCACTGAGCTACACGGGCCTGGCCGAGGTCGAGGCTCCCGACGGCGGTGCGCGACTTCGCCTGCCCGATGGTCGCCACGTCGAACAGAATGCCGCCGATGTGCATTACCTGGCCGGTATGGCTTGTATCGATTGTCATACCAGCGTCGGGCTGATGGGCGCTGCGGCCGATGCCGATCACCAACGCCAGGCCGTCGATATCGCGTGCCTGGACTGTCACGGCAACCGCCATCGAAATGTCGGTCTTTTGGATTGGCCCTTCGAACTCAACAATATGAAGAAGCACATTTCGTTCGCTGCGAACGAAAAGACCAGCTTCCTTGTTACGGGCAAATATGGCACGCCACTGTGGAACATCGAATTGCGCAGCGATGGTGCCTGGCTCCATACCAAAAACAGCGGCCGCACGCTGAAGGTTCCTGGTCTCGATCCGGTGAGTCACTCAGAGGATAGTGACCATGAACGACTGGAGTGCGTCGCCTGCCACAGTCAATGGGCGCCCCAGTGCTTTGGCTGCCACATGGAGTATGACGCCGATGGTTCGCAATGGGATCATGTCGAACGGGAAATGACTGTGGGCCGGTGGAACGAGCGGCGTTCCAACGTACGTAATGAGCTGGGAACCCTGGGCGTCAATCAGGACAATCGAATCGAGTTGTTCGTACCCGGAATGGTGATGACGGCCGCTCATCCGGACTGGCAAGGCGAGAAGTTCCTGCGAATATTTGCGCCGCTATCCCCGCACACGACTGGCGCGTCCCGAACTTGCGAGTCCTGTCATCGGTCGAGCGTCGCACTGGGTCTCGGTCAGGGCGAAATTACCGAGCGCGCCGGGGAATTGCACTTCCAGCCTGCCAATGACTCACTTCAGGACGGCTTGCCGGGCGATGCATGGACGAACCTGGAGCGGTCATTGGGCGGCGACACACCGGTGCCGGGACATCGTCCACTGAGCCGCGAGGAGATGGAGGCTGTGCTCGAGGCTGTCTTGCCCTAGCAACCTTCTTCCGCTGGTGGCGGCGGCAGCTCGTCAGCATCCTCGGACTCGACGTAAACCGGCGGCACGAACGGCTCGCTGTCGCGGTTGCCGCGCGGTTGTGCCGCATCTGACCGTTCGCCCACGAAGTAGCAGCTGTAGGCACGTTGCTCGGACACCTGCAGGCTTTCCCCGTCCAATTCCTCGGCAGAGATGTCGGGATTGAGAATACGTTCATGCCAGGCGTTGTATCCGCCGGCCAGCACGTGTGCGTCGAAGCCCGAGAGCCTCAATAGCACTTCGGCTTTTGCCCCATTCTCGGAACCATTCGAGTACACGACGACCATGCGATCTTTCGGCAAACTCTGTAATACGTCCTCGGTGACGAGTTGCGCTATGGGAATGTTCTCCGCGTCGTCGATCTTGCCGTTCTCGTAGTCCTTAGAGCTACGTACGTCAATGAGTTTGAAATCGCCTCGCCCTTCAATCAGCCAGCCGGCGACGTCTTCGACACTCACGCGGTCGTTTTGCCGTGCCGCCGCTTGCGCGACGTCAGCGAGTGAAGCCCCCGGTTTGTTTGACGGACCGCAGGCGGCGACGGATGCGACCGACAAAGAAAGCAATGTTGCCTTGATGGTATTTTTCACTGGACTTCTGGCCTCTGAGTGTATTCTCGCAAAGGATTCTAATCTAATTGCTGCAATCGTTGCAGCAGCTCAGAGCTGTACTGGGTATCGTAGTTCGTCCAGGTGCTTTCCTGGCCCGCATCCAGTACGACTTGCCGCAATGCGAAACCACCGACCAGGACCAGAACCGGGGCGAGCATAGCCAGCGACTTGTTGATGCCCGATAACTCCAGGGTCTCCAGCAGCAGCGGTATCAAAAGCCCGATACCGACAAACAGGACCCAGAATGGGATGGTATAGGAACCTCCCATGACACTTTCCAGTGCTTCGAGGTGCTGCGCCGACCCGGACGCCAGGCTGATCAGGGCCAGCGCAACCAATCCTATCTCGGCAAGGATCAATACCACGTCAATCCGTGTGAACAGTTCTTTTTCGCTATGCTGTCGCGCCAGGAGTACGACCAGCGCCGCCGCAGTGGACATGCCCGACACCAGGAACAGTATTCCGAGCACCCCGTTGTTCCAGAACGGCCTGGCGCTGAACGCGCTCAACAGGATGCCGGTGTAGATTCCGAGCACCACGGCAAACGGAATGACTGTGAATGCGATTTCCTTGCGGTAGCGCTCGGACCAGTCGAGGATAAGCCGTCCGATTGTCAGCCTGTCGACGAATTCCGCAATAAACGAATACCCGCTGCGTAGGGTCGACAATATTTGCAGTACCGACACGGGGTATATGACGATCAGGATCCAGGCGCCCCATGACATCGGTGACGTAACCTGGAACGACGTATAGAAGCGATATACAAAGAGCTTGTGTTCCAGGTCCATGAATAAGGTTGTCATGCCCAGCGACAACACGATCGGGGCAAGCAGCGCCAGTCGCGCGGCGGCGAATGGTGCCACCTGGTCCTTGTTCCGCACGGTGATCAATGCAGCGAAAAACATGATTCCTGCCGTCAGCCCACCCAGGAACAAGTACATGGCTACTTCCCAGGTCCATATGTGCAGGCTGGGATCGATCAGCGCGTTGTTTCTCGCAGTAACGAAGAGTTCTTCTGACATTCCGACTCAGCCTTCAGGTCAGGTAGTAAACATTCGGGTCGTTCCCGGTTTCCGGGTTGAGGACTTTGTACTCGCGGGTCTTCAGCAATTGACTCACCTCGCTATGAGGATCATCGAGTGAACCGAAGTGCATGCAACTCGTAGGACAGGTCGAGACGCATGCCGGGTCGAGACCTTTTTCGACACGGTGGTGGCAGAAGGTGCATTTGTCGATGTAACCGTCCGGGTGCATGACAAGCCGGGCATCGTAAGGACACGCCGCAATACAGGCTTTACAACCCGTGCACTTCCCAGGTTCGACAAGCACGATATTCGTGTCCTTCCAGAGATGGCTTGCACCGGTTGGGCACAGCGTCACGCAGGTCGGGTTGGAACAGTGATTGCAGCGCTCAGAGCGAAACTCGGTCTTGAGATCCGGGTAGGTCCCACGGGTTGCCTCCACGACCCAGTCCCGGTTGAGACCCTCCGGCACATTGTTCTCGGTCTTGCAGGCAACTACGCAATCGCCGCAACCAATGCAGGTTCGGGTATCAATCACCATCGCGAAGCGGGTCACGAGTTACCTCCGGACGATACCTCTTTCACAAAGGTCACGAAATTACCGCGCATCCCTGTGCCGCCCATGATTGGATCGACTTTGATATTCGTCATCAACGCTGAATCATCGGCGCCGACGCCGGTGGTCAAACGCAGCCGCTTGGACTTATGGCCAAAGCCGTGCGCCATGAACACCGAGTCGTGTCCGATTCTTTCTGTGACGCGAATCCGAACCTTGTTGCTGACGGCGCCCTCGCGTGACGCCAGTCGCACATAATCGCCACTCCTGAGCGAGTGCTCGGTTGCGACCAGCGGATTCACCCACAGCTGATTTTCGGGTGCGATCTGGAACAGTAACGGGTTGTTGGTGGTCTTGCCGAAGGTGTGTGCCGGCATGCGACCATAATTGAGGCGATAGAAACCATTGGGCACAGGTTCCGGCGGTGTATACACCGGCATCGGGTCGAATCCCTTATCGGCCAGCTGCTTCGAATACAACTCGATTTTGCGACTCGGCGTCGGGAACCGGACGTTCTGTCCCTTGCGAAAGTACAGTGTTCGCTTGCGTGGAAAATTCTTTACGCCGATCTTCTTCATCTCGTCCAGCGAACTACCGACCTGCCTGAGTTCCCAGTCGAGCTTTTCGGCATAGTCTTGCCACGGAAAATAGTCGTGCAGGCCGAGGCGCTCACCGAGTTGCTTGGCGATCCACCAGCCGGGCTTGCTGTCGTACTTTGGCTCGAAAGCCGGCATGCGCAGTGCAAGCGAGGGATGTCGTTCGCCGGAATTGCGCAGGTTGTCGTATCGTTCGAGATAGGTGCACTCCGGCAAAATGACGTCGGCGTAGCCGGTCATTTCGGACGGCATGGTCTCCACGACCACGAGCAAATCCAGCGATTCTGCTGCCGCCTTGAGTTTGGCTTCGACGTTCGGAATCGTCTGCGGAAGATTGGTGCCGTAGACGAGCCAACCCTTGAAGAAAGCATCCTCGCCGATCGAGGCGTCGATGAGACCATTGGTTACGCCCTGACTTGCGAAGGGCCATTTGCCCGGGTAGGCGTCGCCGGTCTTTACTTTGGGCGTCGGGTACCTGGGCAGCGGGTAGTGTGGCAGGTCGACTTTTTCAGGTATGTAAAACCCGCCCTTTTGATTCCAGGAACCGAGCAACGCATTCAATATCGCGACCGCGCGGCTGCGCTGGGTGTCGTCACCGTACCAGACCGCGTGTCGGCCAGGATGAACGACGGTCGCAGGTGCGCCCTTGGCCATCTCCCGCGCGGTCTCGCGAATAACCTCGGGACGAATGCCGGTCTCCAGGAACACCCACTCCGGCGTGTAATCGCGCACGTGCTTCGCGAGTTCTTCGAAACCGATCGCGTACCGATCGATATAGTCCTTGTTGTACAGGTCCTCTTCGATGAGGACGTTCATCCATCCGAGCAGCAATGCGATGTCGGTTCCGGGCTTGATGGGTAGCCAGTGCCTGGACTTGCTTGCCGGCACCGAAAATCGCGGATCGACCGTGATAAGCGTGGCATCCCTGTTGATCGCATCGGCAAGGGTCTGCACCTGGGCGTTGTGCAGGTTTTCGCCGATGTGCGATCCGAGGAGCACGATACAGCGCGCATTGGCCATATCGGTCCGCTCCGGGGAGCTTGCCGATTCACCAAAAGTGAGCCTGAATCCGACGTCACGCGGTCCGCGACATTGGGCGAATGCGGGTTCGGCGTGGCTGTCGGAACCGTATGCGCGCAAGAGATGCAGGAAGTGGTGGCCACCAGCACCGTGATGCAGCATGGCCATGCGCTCGGGTCCGATACTATCGGCGATGCCCTGCATTTTTTTCGCGATGAAGTCGAGCGCCTCCTCCCAGGAAACCTCCTGAAAGGTTTGCCGGCCATCAACGGTTGCTCGCATCAACGGCTTTTTGAGCCGGTCCGGATCGAGATAGGCCCCCGGACCACCCGTACCACGTGTGCACAGGCGCCCACCGCTGTGCAGGTCGTCCGCGTTACCAACTATTTTCCAGAGTTGGCCGTCTTCCTTGTAAACCTCGCCGGCACATTTCCAGAAGCACATATCGCAGATCGTCGGTGTCTTGCTGACGACACCGGTACCCGGCAGTGGTTTAGCGGCGCAGCCGCCTAACAACAGTGTCGGCGATACGGTGGCACCAGCACCGAGCAGTGTCGATACCTTGATGAACTCGCGCCGCTTCATGAACCGGGAACCCCGGCAATATCGAGCTCGGCAACCAGGGAGTCCGGTTTGTTCATGTCTGCCTCCGCCCTGGGAACGATGTAATAGGGGGTTTCAGTCGTATCATCGATGAACGCGTCAGTCGGGAAAAACGAAAAGACAATTCCAACGACGATGGCAAAGGCCACGAGTGCGCCTTGCAGTTTCATGAACTGCGGCGCCGTTGATTCCGAATCCGGCGCCGGCCAAACCAGCCGTTGAACGTAAATCATCCCCAAACTGCCGGCAACTGCAACCAGCACGACGATCAGAACCATTGGGCCGAGTCCGATACCCAGCCACTGGTCAAGCCGGAATGCGCCCATATAGTCACTGTCATAGAAATCACCCCAGACAGGAAAGAAATCACCGAAGACGAGACTGCCGATCAGAAATCCGACGATGAAAACCAGGGCGTCAATTTTGCCGGTCGCGATCGAGGCAATTGCGGTTCCGGGACAGTAGCCGCCAATAACCATGCCGACGCCGAAGAGCAGACCGCCGACGGCCATCGGTAACAGGTAGGTTGGCAGCATGTAGACCATTGATACGTCCAGGACCCCGATCAGGCTGAGGCCCCACAGTCCGACCATGCCGGTCGCGATCGCCGAAAACATGACGACCGGAACGCCGACGTCCTTGAAATAGAAAGCCCAGGCAATTCGACGGCTGTCGGTGAACCCGGCGTGAAATAATGCGAAACCGAAGATGAAGCCGATCGGTATCGCCAGCCACAGGCTCGTAACCGCCGAAATGGCACCGCTCTTGGCAAGTGGGAGGACTATATCCATTGTTTTCTCACAAACCAGGCGGCCATCCAGCCACCGGCAAAAATACACATCAGGAATGCCCAGGCACCGATCGATAACTCGGCACCGCCGACCAGGCCCTGTCCGCTGGTGCAGCCTCGTGCGAGGCGCGCGGCGAATCCGGCAATCACGCCACCGCCGAGCCCCAGCATCAGTCTGTAAGCCACTGAACTCCGCGGCCCACGCAGTACCTCGACGCGCAATTCCCCACTCAGCCACGCTGCGACAAAGCTGCCGATCAGGAGACCAACCAGCAGGAACACAACGTAGTCATTGAGCGGGTGCGCACCGTCGATGAAATATTTGCCAAAATAGGCGCTCTGCTCCGTCGCCACGGGGAACAGGCCGTGCTGTACCCAGGCGACGAGCCGGGTCATGGCCCCACTCGCGCCGATACCGCGGCCCGCAACGACAAATGCGAGCAGCATGCTGATGCCGATGAGAATGCCGGCCGGAACCGGGGGCCAGCGAGTGCCGAACTTCATGTGCACCTCCTGCGAGTGATGATGGTCGTCGATGGATAAATTAGTACATTAGAATTATCTAATTTACAGGCCCTATTGCGATACGTATTTGTACTGCTTGCCACTACGTAGCGCTTTTTCCCGCTTGCCTCGGTAGTTCTACGAATTAAACCCCGGTCCTGAATCGGCTAGAAAGACAGTGGGATACCGTGTCTTTCAGCAAAAATGGAGCAGGACAATGACCGGGCGTAACCCTATCGAGGCACTCGCGCACTTGCGCCATGAATTTGGCGAACACGGTGGCGTCAACATGTCGATCGAGGCCAGTTCCACGTTCACGGTAATGGAGCCGGGCACCATGCCCGAGATGTTCCAGGGCCTGAAAGGACATGACGCCGGCTGCTACCTGTATGGCCGGCACTTCAATCCGACGGTTCACAACCTGGGCCGGCAGATGGCTGCGCTCGAAGGGACCGAAGCGGCGTACTGCACGGCCAGCGGCATGGGCGCGATCGCGTCAACGTTGCTCGCGCTCTGCAATGCCGACGATCACATTGTTGCGTCGAACGCCGTTTACGGTGGCACCTATGCTTTGATGCACGACTTCCTGTCCGCGAAATCCAGCGTCTCGACGACCTTCGTCGACATCACGGATGTGGACGCCGTCCGGGCTGCGATCACGACCAGGACGAAACTTATCTTTACCGAAAGCGTGTCCAATCCCACGCTTCGCGTCGCCAATATTCCGAAGCTTGCCGAGATCGCACACGAGGCGGGCGTGCCGCTCGTTGTCGACAACACTTTCAGTCCACTGATTCTGAGCCCGGTCGCGCTGGGTGCCGACGTCGTCGTGCACAGCATGACCAAGTTCATCAGCGGCATGTCTGACGTTATCGCGGGCGCGGTGTGCGGTAGCGAAGAATTCGTCGAGTCATTGATGGATTTGCACGTCGGGCCATTGATGCTGCTCGGTCCGACGATGGACCCGAAGGTTGCATCGAAGATCAGCCTGCGCATCCCGCACTTGTCGATTCGAATGGCAGCACATGGTGAAAGATCGCTCGCCCTGGCAGAACGTCTGTACGACTCCGGTGTCAAGGTCTGCTACCCGGGCCTCGAGCATCACCCGGATCGCGCGTTGTTCGACGAACTACGTTGCCCGGATCATGGCTACGGCGGCGTACTGACGATCGACATGGGCGACCAGGAAACGGCGAATACCCTGATGGCGCTGTTGCAGAACAAGTATCGCTTCGGCTTCATGGCTGTGAGTCTCGGCTACTTCGATACT
>Ga0209273_10002771_pt1 | contig 12905 bp, 9 predicted proteins | sample tdAd471_FD_187126 | JGI IMG/M metagenome (GOLD analysis project Ga0209273, IMG submission 187126) | Marine sediment microbial communities from the Atlantic coast under amendment with organic carbon and nitrate - tdAd47.1 (SPAdes)... | ecosystem: Environmental > Aquatic > Marine > Coastal >...
AGACTCCCTCCTGGGCCGGATCATTCTCAGCCCGCACACCACATGCGGGAGTCTGGCTTGTTTCACATTCCCCATTTTTCCGATACCCCGGTTTCTCCAGCGCAAGAATCCTTAACGGCGTTGCCCGTTGGGGGCCTGTCGGAGAACTGGAGCCCTCGTCATGTGGTTAGGTGCCGCGAGCTGGGGAAATCGACGAGGTGGTCGCGAAGAGCGCGGGGTTCATTGACTCGCTGCCGGCCGTTCGCAGAGAAGTGCTCAGCAGTCGGCAGCTTGCGTGAATGCAGCAGCGAGCTTGTCCGACTGTGAGCTGCCATGGGCGGTTATCTCGGCCCGGTCTGACCGACGAAGCGGTTAAGCTCGTCGAGGTAATCCTGCGTCATCCAGTTGTTGTGTCCGACGCCGGGAAGCTTCAGGAGCTTCTTTGGCGGGTTGGCGGCGCGGTGCAGTTTTTCTCCCAGTGAAAACGGGATTGTTCGGTCGACGGTGCCGTGGCTTTGCAGCAGCGGGCCCTGGTAGCGGCTGATGGTCGAGAACGAATCGAGCTTGTTCTTCGGGACGAGCCAGCTGAGTTTCGGAAAATGAACGCCCGCTGCGTCCCGCAGGGAGGAAAAGGTGCTCTGCAGAATCAGGCCGCGCGGAGCGGACTCGGCGGCGAGCTGCACGACAATGGCTCCACCGAGTGACTCGCCCATCAGCAGCAAATCCGAAGTCTTCACCTCGGCCAGTTCGCACAGCTTCGCGCGAGCAGCCTGTGCATCCTGCAGAACGCCGGGCACAGTTGGTTTGCCCTCGCTGCGGCCATACCCGCGGTAGTCGAACATGAGTGTCGAGACGCGAGCTTTCGTCTGCAGGTACTGCAGCCAGCCGGCGCGATGCGCAACGTGCCCAGCGTTTCCATGAGCAATCAGGATCACCGCCAGAGGTTCGTCGCACGGGCAGTACCAGCCGTGCAGCCGCGTTTTGTCCGCAGCCTCGAAGAACACGTCGTCGTACTGCAGATTGTCCGGCTGCCAGTTTCCGTCAGGGAACTTCGTGGGGAAGAACAGCAGAAGCTCATCGATCGTCCGAAACGACCGAGTCCTGTCGCCGTTGCCTGACCGCGATGCCGCAGCACTCACATTCTGTCCTTCGCATTGAGTGACGGTTCCGGACAGCAGTGAGATGTGCAGGCTCAGAATGAGCAGTCGCACGATCGGATTCATGGAGCGCTCCCACAAACGGACGTCACGGTTGGTTTTCAAGAGTTCGAATTCTGGACTGACCATTCTCCGAAGTCCGGTTCAAACTGGAAGGCCAGATTCTGACGTGTTAAGCCATCCCCCGATCCCACAGGCAGTTTGAAGCATCTGGCGGTCATGGACCTTCTGGAGATTTCACATGGGAAGACAGCGCGACCGATTTTCTGCCGATCACATTGCGATGACGCGGCGATACTTCCTGGGACTCGGGGCCGTTGGCTCGCTGGCATGGGCACGACTGGCATCGGCGGCTGAGCAACCATCGACGTCCAGTGATCGCGACTCTCGACTCGATGCAGCCATTGCGGATCTCGAAAGCTGGCTCACTCTACCGAGCGACTTTCGCGATGTTTCACGAGGTAACCCGAAGCCGCATTCTCTGTCTGACGACAAGAAGGCAGAGGTCGGCATGACTCGCGATTCCTGGCGGCTGGAAGTTGTCTCCGATCCGGACAACCCGGCCCGGCTCAGGTCACCAATGACGATCAGCGACGGTACAGCACTCGACTTTCCGGGGCTGATGAAAATCGCCGAGAAGAACTCCGTGCGATTCGCGAAGGTGATGACGTGTCTCAACATTGGCTGCCCGCTGGGGACCGGTATCTGGGAAGGGGTGCCGCTGCGTGATGTCGTGTGGCAGGCTCAGCCAACCGAGAATCTGCGCCGCGTTTTCTATCACGGGTTTCACAATGACGACCCCAAACAACTCTTCCGCAGTTCGTTGCCGATTGGCCGGGTACTCGAAGATCCGTTCGACCTGCCGCCTGTGATTCTGTGTTACAAGCTGAATGGCGAGTGGCTGACCAGCGAACGTGGGGGCCCGGTGCGCGTCGTCGTGCCGGAAGCGTACGGCTTCAAGTCGATCAAGTGGCTCCAGCGACTGACGCTGTCGAATATCCCGCACGCCAACGACACATACGCAGAGAAGAACAATGACGTCGACAGCCCGCTGAAGTCGTTCGCGGCAACGCTGTATGTTCCGAATGAGGCTCAGCCTGACGAGCCGCTGGCAATCACGGGGTATGCTCAGGTGGGCATCTCAGGTGTGTCGAAAGTGCAGGTCTGGCTGCATGATGACAGCCAGCCTCTGCCGACGGGCGATCGCTACTTCAGTACAGCTCCGTGGGTCGACGCCGAAATCCTCGCGCCGCCACAGAACTGGGGCGGCGGCCTGCCAGATGGTCAACTGCCGCAGCCTCTGCACGGATTCGAACCGGCAACTGGCGAGCCGAAACAATGGCCGCTGCGGCTCGCGAAAATTCACTGGGCCGCGCTGCTGCCTGGCCGTCGGGCCGGCAGCTACACGCTGCGTTGCCGAACGATTGACGACAAGGGAATCGCCCAGCCGATGCCACGCCCCTTCCGCAAATCCGGACACGCGGCGATCGAACAGGTTGCGATCAGGATTGGATAACAGTTCAATTGTAGTGATGTGAGGAACGATGCAGTTTGGCGGCGTCCAGGCTGTGAGTTGCCGCTTCAAGGAGATGCGAGAACTGGAGGAATCCCGGGCCATGCGGAATTCATTCTCGATGCTGATTCGACGTCGTGCCTTGCTGCTGCTCATGCTGGTCGGTGTTTCTCTGGCGAGCATCGCGGCTGCTGCTGAAGCTCCCGCTCAGAGAAAATCAATCGCCGACCTGCTCGACCGACGCGAGCCGGTCGACGGTCTGTTCTTTGCGATTCTCCCGGCAACGTCCCATACAGGCCGGGATGCCATTCAGCTGCCACGACTGGCGGAAACGCTCCTGCCTCTGCCACATGACGGAGATCAGCGGGAGCCCGTCTCGGTCGAGATGCACTGGTTCAAAGCCAGCGAGTCGCGGTCGGTTCAGGCTGCGTGGTACCGGTCGGAGCGTGGAGTTTCGTCTGAGCTACGGTTTCCCGAGTCGATCAGGCGGGCGAACCTCACTCCGAACACAACGCTTCTTCTGAGCCGATCAGCGCCGTCCGGACCTGGACTTCCGCCGGAGTTTGACTGCCGTTTGATTGCTGCTGATCGAAGGACGGAACGCGAAATCGTGCTGTCTCACTTCGGTCTGAGTTCCAGTGACGCGCGACCGGGGCTGTTTGGGATTCAATCTCCGTGGTCGCCTCGTGCTCCGCCACTGCGCAGTACGGCTCTGCAGACGTTTCTCGGCCGGTTTGACGAAGTGGCCGCGCGCGGGTTTGTGCCGACGCTGAGAAGTGGTTCGACGGGAATCGGTTACACGCTCGAAACACTGCTCGACATTTCTGAGAACAACAGTCCGGCTGGCGACTTTCTCGGGATGGAGTTGAAGGCGCATCGCGGTCGCGATCTGGAGTCGCTCAGTACGAAGAAGATGAATCTGTTCCTCAAGGAGCCCGTCTGGACCGACGGCCTGACGCATCGTGAACGGATTCCGAAGTACGGGTACGTTGATGGCAACGGTCGCGTCGCCCTGTACTCAACGGTCACCAGCCGGCAGAACTCGCACGGGCTCAAGCTGGTTGTCAGTCGTGATCTTCAGCGGCTCGATCTGCACTTCAGGAATCAGTCGGTCGCTTACTGGAATCGTGAGACGCTGCAGTCGCGACTGCGGGAGAAACTGACGGAAACATCATTCGTTGGTGCCGTCGCGCGAGGTCGCGGTCGCGAGGAAGAATTCCATTACCAGTCGGTGTTGTACTGCGAACAGCCGGCTGTCGATGCATTCCTGCAACTCGTCGCCAGCCGTGACGTCATGCTGGAAATGAGGATGCACATCCGCGAAGACGGATCGGCGAGGAATCACGGCTCAGCGTTTCGCATCCGTCTCGACCAGCTTCCGCGATTGTTCGGAAGGACCGTACTCATGCGGTCGGAGGTTGCAGACGGCGCTCCGTCCGCAGAAGAGTGATGACGAAAATCACGCTGACCGGGATTCCCGTCAGCAGAGTGCTGACGGGATCAGCCGGTGTGACAGCGCTGAGGGCGGCGAGCATCGCTGGAATCCCAGGCAGCCACTGTCGGCCCGTCCGCCGGGCCATGCCGAACGCCACGATAGTGACAACGGCGACGAGCGCGATTTCACTGATCGAAATCGAAAAGAGTCCGGAGTTCATCGTTTGTGCTCCCGTTCAGAATCTGAGTTCAGAAGATGCGTCTGAAAACACGCTCCCACACCGGCAGCACTTCTGTGGGACGTTTCGCCTGTCGATCTCACCTGTCGGTCTCGTTAGTCAGCGAGCGTCAGGCCATCAGCGAGCGTCAGGCTTTCGCTTCTTCGCTGACTTCAGCGTCGTCAGAGTCCGTTTCGTTGTCGAACTTTGGCGGCTCGAATTTCGGCGCTGTGACGACCGGGGCTTCTTCCGGAGCAGCGGGGCGCGGAGTACTTGACGACGATGACGAGTAGGTCGACGTGTTCACTTCGTCCTCAATGCCGCGCACGCCTTTCTTGAACTCGACAATCCCCTTGCCGAGGCTGCGGGCGACTTCCGGTAGGCGCTTGCCGAACAGCAGCAGCGCGATCGTGCCGAAGATGACCAGTTCGGGAAGACCGGGTGAGAATCCAAAAGCCAGAACCGTATTCATGTCACACCTCTCGAAATTGAAAGACCTGTGTTTGATAGAGACTGCTCGAACCACAGCCGCAGTCGGTGACGTTTGCGGAACGTCTTCAGCGTTCCGCCCTGGCTTGTGGCATGCGACAACCGAGCGTTCGAAACTACTGCGTTGTCAAACAAGGATTCTGGGATGTGCTCAGTAGCGAAAGTCGCCAGGACTTTCGACAGTTCCGAGTGACCGAAACTCCTGGCGAGTTTCGCTACCCCAAACTACTTCTCTGACAAAGCACTACGTTGTCTGGTCATCCTGACCGTTCTCTCCTGTTTCCGCCTCGTTCGCCCCCTTTTTGAACTCGACAATACTCTTGCCCATCGAACGCATGACGTCCGGCAACCGCTTGCCGAACAGCAGCAGCACGATAAAGCCGAAAATAACGAGTTCCGGAAGTCCGGGAGCGTAAGCCAGCATGGTAAAACTCCTGTCCTGACAGGCAGAGAGCGACTTGAGGCGGGTCAACTGTCAACGGAATTCAGGCCGCTGATAACGGTCTGATCAATCCTGAACTCAACCGATGACGGGATTCAAGCGTCCGGAGAGAAGACACTCACCTGCAGAAGAAGAGGCTCAAGAGGCGAGCACACGGCAAACCGGACATCCGTCCCACCAATGTCGTTCCGCGGCGGGTTCATTCGGCTGATTTTTCAGGATGTCCACTCGGTTCGCCCGCAAAGAGCAGGTGGGATGAGCGGAGCAGCGGGCCATTCTACGCCTGACCTCGCCGCTGTCAATCACACTCACCGGCCCTGCCTGCCCGCGTGTTCGCGGCAATCCGGCCAGAAAACCGGATTCTCAATGAATCCGTCTGTCAGCAATGTCGGTCCGCCGGTGTTTCCGGATCGACATTGACTCGTTTTTCCGGTCCGGAATACAAGCTCCGCCTCTTCAGAGTCCGGAAATCCCGGACACCGGTCGCTCGCTCGGCCAGCCCTCAGTCCACTTCCCGACGGAGACACAAGGATGTCGTCTCGATCGTTTAATGGTGCAGATGCCCTGCGTCGTCCTGGTTTCTTCGCTGCGGCCGCGCTGGGGGCCGCATTCATTGCCGGCTGTGGCGGATCGGACGAGCCGCCCGCTCAGAGTGCTGTCGAATCGCAGACCGACTCGGCCGTCAGTGCGTCTCAGGATGAGCCTGTCGTCGACGTTGCCGCTCAGACCGACGAACTCGTCAACGCCGCCGTGGTCCTGATTGGCGAGCAGAAGTTCGGCGAGTCCCTGCAGAAACTGAACGAGGCGATCGAACTCGACCGGAATTGTGCGGAAGCCTACTTCCAACGGGCAGGCATTCTTGCCGACGCCCGCAAGTACGACCGACAGGCGCTCAATGACTATTCGCGAGCTGTCGAGCTGCAGCCGAATGAAACCCGCTATCACAACATGCGAGGTCTGTTTCTGCTGACGCGCCAGCAGTACGACGGCGCCGAGTCCGACTTCACTGCCGCCGTGCAAACCGATCCAAAGTATGTTCAGGCCTGGAATAACCGCGGCCTCGTCAAGCTGGCCCGCGGCGATTATCAGGCAGCGATCGCGGACTTCGACAAGGCTGTCGAAATCGATCCGAATTACGCCGACGGATACAACAACCGCGGCTTTGCCTGGTTCCAGGCGGCTGTCGATCAGAAAGCGCTGGCCGACTTCAACCGGACGATTGAGTTGAAGCCTGAGTTCGTCAACGCGATCAACAACCGCGGCATGCTCTACATGAAGTTGAAGCGGTTTCAGGCGGCGGCGGATGACTTCAGCGAAGCAATCCGGCTCGACGAAGCCAACATCAAGCACTACCAGAATCGCCGGACGGCCTATCAGCAGCTTGGGCTGGCAAGTCAGGCGGAAGCTGATGCCGAGCGGATCAAGTGGCTGGTCCGCCTGGGGCAGATCAACGTGGCCGTGTCGCAGAATCCGGATCGCCCGGATGCCTATATTGAGCGAGCGAATCACCTGGCAGCTGGCGGTCGGCACGAGATCGCTCTGACGAACTTCGAGCGGGCGATTGATGTCGCGCCGCAACGCTCCACAGGCTGGGTCAGCCGAGCGAAATACTGGCTCGAACAGGGCGATGCACAGAAGGCAATTGACGACGCGACGGCGGCGATCGAGAAGTCCGCGTCGAGCGACAGCGAATTCAGTCACCAGGCATTCTCGGTCCGCGGTGACGCATATTTTCAGCTGGGAAAATTCGACGCAGCGATCGCCGATTACGGTCGCGCGAAGCGGATCGACCCGCAGGTCGCGCAGGCGTACCTGAAGCGAGCCGGCCTGCGAAATCAGCGCGGTGACAAGGCCGGCGCTCAGTCCGACTATCAGCAGGCCGTGGCACTCGATCCGTCGCTGGCGACCGCCCAATAGAACGGGTCCCTCGCGGAAAAAACGCTGCGTCTGCGGAAACTCGGGACGTTCGAACTCGCCGCAGAGCAGCCCGGGGTGTCGCCCGGCATGATTCTTTGCCGATCATGCGAGTGGCAGATTGCTGATCGCTCTTGTCCGTGTCAGTCACGACCGGAGCCACCATCCGCGAGCCCCGGACGCGGCGTGTCTGCCCGGCCCTGATCGGGGGCAACTCAGAATCCTGACCTCGCCTTGTCCGGAACGTCAATTCGGATTCGCTCCTTTGCTGGTTGCCCGGCCACAGAGCCACACTGGCAGGTACGGCATCGTTCGAGCGCACCTTCGGCAGTTCACCGAGCACGTCGTCGCCCCCCGGTATCGCTTCGCAATGGCACCCTGCATTGCCGAATATTCAGAAGAAGACGACCGGCGGTCTGTGGCCTAAGATGAGGAGATTGCTGCTGCCGTGTCCGCTGACGAGATCGAGGAGATGTTTGCCGATGGCAGGCCGTGACCACCGAAATAAATCCAGCTACAGAAACAGAGCACACCGCAGAGACACAGGGCTTTCCGCAATTGCCTTCTGTGCCTTTGTGGTACGGATTCTGAGCGTTGCCGTCGTCGTGGTGGCCGGGGTCAATGGTCGCTCGGCCCAGGCGGAGAATGCTCCCAAGACGCACTCTGCCAACCGGCTCTTCACGCTCGAAGTCCTGCCGCTGCTGAAGGAGAAATGCTTCGGCTGCCACGGCAATGACCCGCAGGACATCCGCGGCGACTATGACCTGCTGACTCGGGAAGGAATGCTGAAGGGCGGAGAATCGGGAGAAACGTCGCTGGTGCCGGGCCAGCCCGCCGAAAGCCCGCTGTACCAGGCAGTGCTCTGGGAAGGCCTTGAGATGCCGCCCAAGGAGAACGATCGGCTGACGACGGAAGAAGTGGCACAGATCCGTGACTGGATCGCTGCCGGCGCTCCCTGGCCCGACGCGGAAACTCAGCTCAGGATTAAGCAGCAGGAGTGGTCCGTCCGCGAGAACGAAGATGGCATCATTGTCGACACCAGCGGCGGGCTCGCTGATGACTGGACCTACCGCCGTTACCAGCCGGACGAAATCTGGGCCTTTCAGCCGGTCAGGAAAGTCGACGTCTCGCAGCTCGCTGATGAGGGGCAGAATCCGATCGACTTCTTCATCGGTCGGAAACTCAACGACGCAGGTCTCACGCCGTCAGCAGAAGCCGACCCGCGAACGCTGATTCGCCGCGTGACCTATGACCTCACCGGGCTTCCGCCGCTTCCTCGCGATGTTGCAGAGTTTCGTGAGGCCTGGCAACAGGCCCCGCGGAAAGCCTGGGCCGATCTCGTCGATCGTCTGCTCAAGAGCGACCATTATGGAGAACGTCAGGCGCAGCACTGGCTCGACGTCGTGCGGTATGCCGACACGGCAGGCTTCTCGAACGATTACGAACGATCGAACGCATGGCGGTACCGCGACTACGTCATCCGCTCTTTCAACAAGGACAAGCCGTTCAACGACTTCGTTATCGAACAGCTGGCTGGCGACGAACTGAGACCAGGCGACGCCGAAGCATTGATCGCCACGGGTTTCCTGCGCATGGGGCCGTGGGGGACGGCGATGATCCCGCAAAAGGAAGCCCGGCAGATCTACCTCGACGACCTCGTCCACAACGTCGGCCAGACATTCCTCGCCATGCCGTTACGCTGCTGCAAATGCCACGACCATAAATTCGATCCGATTCCGACTCGTGACTACTACAGTCTGTATTCGGCGTTCGCGACGACACAGCCCGCCGAGATGCCTGCGGAGTTTCTCCCGGAAGAAAACCGGAACGGCTTCCCGGAGAAACGGAAGCTGGTCGAGGAACTGCTGGCCTTCGCAAAATCTGACCTGGCCATCGTCAATGACAAGCAGGAAGCCGCTGCCAGAAAGTGGTACGCCGATCACAACCTGCCGTACAAAAGTGAGCAGGCGCGGAAGGACGATCCGGAAGATCAGAAACCACCGCGGCACGTTGGTTTGACGCCTGAGGAGAAGGGCATCAAGAAGGTCCGCGAACAGGATGTGTGGATCTGGGAGCGTCGTCTGGAACGCTATGAACCAATGGTGCAGGCTGTTTACAACGGGCAGGACGACTGGAAGAACGGTCGCAAGCTCCGCATGGCAAAGCAGATCAATCCGAAGTGGCGGCCTGACAACTTCATCCTCAGCGGCGGATCACTGGAAGCGCCACTCGATCCTGTGAAGCCGGGCGTCCTGAGTGCCGCGGGACTGGCCGTCAACAAGGACAGCGAGACTCCGTTCCGGCTGACCGATGGTCTCAATGGCCGGCGCCTGGAACTCGCGAAGTGGATTGCCAGCGACGACAATCCGCTGACCGCTCGAGTCATCGTCAACCGCATCTGGCAGACGCACTTCGGCACAGGGCTTGTCAAGACAGCCAACAGTTTCGGAAGCAAGGGCAGCCGACCAACTCACCCGGAACTGCTGGACTGGCTGACGGCTGACTTCATTGAACACGGTTGGAAGATCAAACGCCTGCACCGCCTCATTCTGTTGTCCGAGGTTTATCGACGATCCAGCAAGCCTGCCGACGCGAAACAGCAGGCGACGGTCGATCCGGACAACAAACTGCTGGCCTCCTTCCCGCCACGACGACTGACGGCGGAGGAACTGCGCGACGGGATCCTGCTCGTGACCGGAGAACTCAACCGCGACCTGGGCGGTGTGCCGATCATGCCGGAGATCAATCTGGAAGTCGCTTTGCAGCCGCGCATGATTCAGTTCTCAATCGCCCCCGCTCATCAGCCGTCCCGGACGCCTGCCGAACGGAACCGGCGAACGATTTACGCCTACCGGGTGCGCGGCCAGGCGGATCCCTTCCTGGAAATCATGAATCTGCCGAACCCGAACGAGTCGTGCGAACTGCGGGATTCGGCTGCGGTCACGCCGCAGGCTTTCACACTGCTCAACAGCGACGTCATGACCGACCGATCGATCGCGTTCGCCCGGCGAATTCAGAACGAACGTCCGGACGACACCGAACAGTGGATTCATCGAGCCGTTCAGGTCGCCTACGGCCGCGTGCCGACAGCGGAAGAACAGAAAGCTCTGCACGAATACCTCAACGAAATGCAGGCGTACCACAAAGTGCACAGGCCGGAGCCGGTTGAGTATCCGACGCACGTGACGCGATCACTCGTCGAAGAGTTCACTGGCGAGCCGTTCGAGTTCATCGAGTTGCTGAATGTCTACGAGGATTATGTTCCCGACGCCAAACCGTGGAATGTTGATTCGGACACGCGGGCTCTCGCTGACGTGTGCCTGCTGCTGCTGAATTCCAACGAGTTCGTTTACGTTTACTGAGAAGATGTCTCGCAGTTCGCCGCGCGTGGTCTCGGATCGTTGCTTGATCGGAATCCTGCGAGCCCTGCGACGACACAACGGAAAACAAACATGGCCATTATCCCCCGCCGTGACTTTCTCTACGGACTCGGGTCTTCGCTTGGAGCCCTGGCATTGACCGATCTGCAGGCTGCCGAAAAGGAGGCCGACGGTCCGCTGGCTCCGAAGAAGCCGATGCATGATCCGAAGGCGAAAGCCGTCATCATGCTCTTTATGGAAGGAGGACCATCCCAGGCGGACACGTTCGATCCAAAACCGAAGCTCAGCGAGCTGCACCTCAGCGAATCGACGCGGACAGCAGGCCTGGCGAACGGCAAACGCTTCTTTGTGGGCAGCCCTTTCAAGTCACGGAAGGTCGGCAATGCCGGCATCGAAATGTCCGCCCCCTGGCAGTTTCTCGCGGACCCGGAAGTTGCCGACGAGCTGTGTGTTTATCGAGGCTGTCAGGCGGCGTCGCTGAATCATCCGGAAGCGCTGCTGCACATGAACACGGGAAGCCGTCTTGGCGGTGATCCGGGAGTTGGTTCGTGGGTGACGTACGGCCTCGGGTCAGAGAATCAGAATCTGCCTGGCTACGTCGTCATGACTGAGCTGGCTCTCCCGCAGGCCGGGCCGGCCAACTGGACGAACGGCTTTCTGCCGGCCTACTACCAGGGCACTCGTCTGCGTTCGACCGGCTCGCCGATTCTCGACCTCAATCCGCCGGCGTACAAAACGCGGGAACATCAGCGAAAGGCTCTCGACCGACTCGCGATGCTGAACGCGAAACACGCGGCAGAGCATCCCGAGCACGCCGAACTGCAGGCTCGCATGGAGAGCTACGAACTCGCGTACCGCATGCAGACAGCGGTCCCCGGAATCATCGACATTTCCAGCGAACCGGAGCACCTGCAGAAATCCTACGGCCTTGATCGCAAGGAAACTGCGGCGTTCGGCAGGCAGTGCCTGATGGCTCGCAAACTGGTCGAAGAAGGCGTCCGTTTCGTGCAAATCTTCTCCGGCGGCTGGGACAGTCACGACTATCTGGAACGCGGCCATTCGTCCCGCATCGCCAGCGTCGATCAGCCGATTGCGGCGCTGATCAAAGACCTCAAAGCCCGAGGCCTGCTCGAAGACACGCTCGTTGTCTGGACGGGCGAATTCGGTCGCACTCCTGACAACAATTATCGCGGCGGGGTGACTGCGCTTGGTCGAGGCCACAACGTTGACGCCATGACGATGTGGTTTGCCGGTGGCGGTGTGAAACAAGGGGCCGTTGTCGGCGCGACCGACGAAATCGCCGCCGAAGCAGTCGACGTCGTCCACCCGATTCGCGACGTCCACATCACGCTGCTGCACCTGCTCGGCCTGGATGACAACAAGCTCACCTACTTCCACGCCGGGCGCTACAAGCAACTCTCTCAGTTTGGCGGCGAGTTGATCTCCGAATTGATCGCGTAAAAACTGATCGCGTAAAGAAGTGAAGCATTGTCTGCCTGGCGGATTCCGTCCGACCTGGAACTTCGCGACGCGGCGATCGCACGCGGTGGTTGCGATTGAAGCCGGCTCGGGCTGTGAGTTCCTCCCCGGCTGAGAACCGTGTTCTCTGATCAGCCGCTGAAGTGTCGCCTGGGTGAGGCTCGCGATGGGATCCCCCGCCGCTTTGACAGGCTGCCTGCCGATGTCACAATCTCGAAAAGTGACCCCGTAATCTGCAGGCAGTGATCTCAGGGAAGAGCCCATGGAGACAACTCTCACATCTGAGTTTTCCGAGTTGCGAAAGAAGGCCGGGCTGACTCTTGAAGAAGCCGCCGAGCTGACCGGGTACGCCTTGCGGACGATTCATCGCTGGGAAAAAGGCGCGTCTCAGCCGCGGCGATCGGCACTCGATCTGATGCGGCGGCGGGCCACTCGCGACACTCCGCGACCGAGCGGTCGTTCGGACTTCACGTTTATCGATCTGTTCGCCGGGATCGGTGGAATGCGGCGGGGCTTTGAGGCCGTCGGCGGGCGTTGCGTCTTTACCAGCGAATGGGACAAGTACAGTCGAAAGACCTACGAGGCGAATTTCGTCAGCGATCACCCGGTGGCCGGTGACATTACCGAGATCAAATCCTGCGAGATTCCGGAGCATGACGTGCTTCTGGCCGGCTTTCCCTGCCAGCCGTTTTCGATCGCCGGCGTCTCGAAAAAGAACGCTCTGGGCAGGCCGCATGGATTCCTCTGCGACACGCAAGGCACGCTGTTCTTTGATGTGGCTCGAATTATTGAGCACCGTCAGCCTGCCGCGTTTCTTCTCGAAAACGTGAAGAACCTGCAGAGTCACGACAAGGGCAACACGTTCAAGGTCATCCGGTCCGTGCTGGAGAACGAACTCGA
>Ga0209273_10002784_pt1 | contig 12868 bp, 11 predicted proteins | sample tdAd471_FD_187126 | JGI IMG/M metagenome (GOLD analysis project Ga0209273, IMG submission 187126) | Marine sediment microbial communities from the Atlantic coast under amendment with organic carbon and nitrate - tdAd47.1 (SPAdes)... | ecosystem: Environmental > Aquatic > Marine > Coastal >...
GCGGCGCCGAGGAGCCGACCTACGAGGACGGCGTCGTCCGCGGGCGGCTGAGCACCTACGGCGAGCACATGCTCTCCCAGGCGCGGGCCATGTTCTGTGAGCACGACGACGACGACGTCGAGCGGACCACGCTCCTCGACTGCCTGCGCGCCGTGCTCGCCCGCGCCCCGCGCATGAGCGACCAGGCGCTGGAGGACTACTGGCCGCGGATCATCGAGGTCCGCCGGATCATGGGCAGCCAGGCGACCTTCGACCGCGCCAAGCTCAAGGTCGCGAAGAAGTTCAACAAGGCCGTGCGCCTGCACGCAGCGGGCTGGCTGGCCCCCCTGGTCGCCTCCCTCGAGCTCGAGCTCGACTCGGCGTTCCTCCGCCACTACAACGTCGTCGACCTGCCGGGGGTCGGCGTGGTCGGCGACCCGGCGGGCCGCGTGGCCGAGGGCTTCGTGCGCAACGAGGGCGACGTGCTCGTGCTCGTGGCGACCAACAAGGGGATCTCCTCGTCCCTCGCCGAGCTGATCGAGAAGACGGGGGTGATCACCAAGCTCCTCTTCGGCGACCAGGCCGGGGTCGACCCCGTGCACCTCGTGGTCGCGATCACGCACCTCGACGACGTCGCCCGCGACCGCTTCAACCAGGCGCGGCAAGAGGCCCTCGACGACGGCGAGCCGCCCCCGGACCCCGCCGCGATCTTCCGCGGCCTCGCCGAGCGCATGAGCAAGCGCGTGCGGCGCATGATCGGCGACACCCTGCGCAGCTCCCAGGCCTTCGACGGGCTCTCCCCCGCCATGCGCGAGCGGCGCGAGGCCACGGTCCGCGCGCTCTGCGAGTCCATGGACGTGGTCTGCGTCTCGGGCCCCGACTACCTCAACCTCAAGGCCGGTTGGAGCGAGGAGGCCTTCCTCGAGCGCGAAGCCGACACCGGCGTCCCCGCTCTGCGCGAGGCGCTGAATCAGGTCGCCGAGCGGGTGCACGCCGCTCAGGCCAAGGTCACCCGGCGCGCCTACGACGAGCTGCGCCTCGGCCTCGAGGGTCACCTGGCGATCCTCGCGCGCCGCAACCGGGAAGGGGGTCCGTCCGCTGAGGATTGGGAGACCTTTCGCGTCGGCCTACGCCAGGCTGCGGCGCCGCTTCGGGGGCGCCTGAAGCAGGCCACCGACGACGGGCTCGAGCTCCTGCGCGAGGGGCTCCCCACGCGGATCGAGCAGCTCTGCCACGACGCCGAAGAGTTCGCCGTCGGCCGTCTGGAGACCATGAGCCAGGAGGCGGCCGCGCTGCGCTACCCCTCGCTCAACGCCGCGCTGACCCGCGGCGGGGTATGGGAGAAGCAGGGTCTCGACTACCCCGGCGACCTCGCCCGCGCCTACGTCGACTGGATCGCCTGCGGCTGGTCCCCGCTGGTGGTGCAGGCGATCCAGCGGATCGTGGACGAGATCGCCGAGACCGCCCGCGGCCTGATCGAGGAGCTCTGCGTGGCCGCGATCAAACTCTGGCCCAAGGGCCTGCCCAAGCAGGTGTTCGAGATCCAGCGCGAGCTCCTGCTGGGGGTCAGCCAGGCGAGCACCTTCTGGACCGCCGAGCAGCTCGAGGCCATGCGCGAGGCCGTCGCGGTCGAGCTGGTCGAGGCCCTGATCGAGCCGATCGAGGCCGCTTGTCGCGGCGCGGTATCGCGCGGCGACAACACCGGCAAGGGCGCCAAGGCGCGGATCCTCGAGACCTTCCGCGAGGCCGGCGAGGCCGCGGTCAAGCAAGGCCGCGCCGCCGCGCAGCAGCTCGTCACCGACCGCTACCGAGCCATGCTCGACGAGCTCAGCCAGAGCTACCTCGCCACCGCCCAGGACCCGCTGGCTCAGGCGCTGGCCGCCCTCGCCGACGACGGGATCGAGACGATCAAGCTCGAGGCCGCCGAGCGGCGCAAGCTGCTGACCGCCCTCGAGGCCGCCGAGGCAAAGCTCGCCGACCTCGGCCCACGCAACGCCTTGGTTTCGGCGCGCGCTATCTAACCTCAGCCTTGAGCCCGTTGGGGGTGAGCCCGAGCAGCTTCGCTGCGAGGGCGAGGGGGCCTCGGAGAGGCCCCCTGAAACTAGCCGAGGGGGCCTCGGAGAGGCCCCCTGAAACTAGACGATCGGCGCGGCGTCGCTGGCCGAGAGGTCCCCGGCGATCCGACCCAGCACCGCCGCCACTTCCTCCGCGGTCTGGGGGCGGTCGTCGGGGTCCTTGGCCAACAGCCGGCGCACGAGGTCGGCGGTGCGGGCGTGGATCTGCGGGTTCAGGTCGCGGACCTCGGGGATCTCCTTGGTCAGGTGCCCGAGCATCATTTCCACCGAGGTTCGCCCGGGGTAGGGCGGCTTGCCGGTGAGCGCGTAGAACAGCGTCGCGCCCAGGGAGTAGAGGTCCGAGCGCACGTCGAGGCGCTGCCCGTTGGCCTGCTCGGGAGACATGGTCACCGGCGTACCCACGATCGAGCCCGTGTCCTCGCGTGGACCCTCGTGGACCTCCATGGCCAACCCGAGGTCGGTCAGCTTGGCCTCGCCGGTGGGGGCGAGGAGCACGTTCTGCGGCTTGACGTCGCGGTGCACGAGCCCGGCGTCGGAGATCGCACAGAGGGCGAGGGCCACGTCGCGGGCGATCTTGAGCGCGTCGCGCTCGGGGACCTTGCCCCAGCGCTGGATCACCTGCAGCAAGGTCGGCCCGTCGACGAGCTCCATCACGTAGTAGATCCGCCGGTGCACGCGCCCGACCTCGTGCAAGGCGACGATATTCGGGTGCCGCAGCCGCGCGCTGGCCTCGGCCTCGGCGATCAACTTCTCGGCCTCGGTGGCCTCCATGTGCTCGGTGCGAAAGAGCTTGATCGCGACCTCGCGCTTGATCAGGTCGTGCCGCCCGCGGAGCACGAGGCTCGTCTGCCCGCTGCCGAGCAGGTCGTGGACCGTGTAACCCGGGATCTGCAGGTTCTCGTTGCGCGCGCCCTGGGTCGCGCGGTCGATCAGCTCCAGCTCGTCCTCGCGCAGCACGCCGCGGGTCAGCAGCACCTCGCGCAGCCTGGGGCGCGGCTCGTCGTGAGCCGCCTGCTCGTCGAGGGCGCGCTCGAGCTCGGGGATCAGCAGCAACCCCTCGCGCACGGCGACCGCGGCGAGCACCACGTCGTCGCGACGCGAACGGACGTCGCGTCGCGCGGCGTCGTCCTCGTCGTCGTCGATTCGGATCTGCTCGGCGATCCGCCCCGACTCCGAGGGCGAGTAGGGCTTCAGGCGTTGGGACGCGCTGCGGTTGAGCGCGCGCTCGATCGCCCGCACCTGCGGCGGGGTCAGGGCGTCGAGCTCGATCAGCACGTCGCCCACGACGCGCTGGTAGCCCTCACGGGCGCAGACCGCCAGCACCTGTTTCCGCAGGTCGGCGTCGATCAGCTTGTTGTGCACGGCGACCTTGGTGAACCGACGCGCCTCCCGCGCGCGCTGGTTGATCACCTGCAGGCGCAGGATCAGCTCCACGTCGGTCGGCTTGAGCGTGCCCTCGCTGACGAGGATCTCGCCCACCGGCTTCTCCAGACCCAGAGCTCGGGTCTCCTCCTGCAGACGCAGGGCTCGCGCGAGCTGGTCCTCGCTGACCAGCTTCTTCTCTACGGCGATCCGCCCGAACAAGCTCATGTCCCCGCCCACCGCGGTGCGCCGCGGTGTCCTCCTTTGCCGCTTGTACTGTGTCGCCTGGAGCCGGGGCGCTCAAGCTTCAATTCGGGGAGCGGTCCGGCGGCGCCGCAGCGCCTGGACCCCGGTCACCGCGCCCAACCCCAACACCGCCCCCAGGGCGTTCCCGCCGAAGTCGAACAGGCTCGGCGTGCGCGCGGGGACGAAGACCTGCAACCCCTCCACCAGAGCGCCCAGGACGAGCATCGCCCCCAGCGCGCAGCCCCACCACGCAGGTCGCCAGAGCTTGCGCTGCCGCGAGAGCGCGACCCCGACCAGGAGCCCCAGCACCACGAAGCCCAGCAGGTGGTAGAGGGTCTCGTGGGGCTTGCCGACCCCGGCCTTGCGCCACCAGCGGAGCATCATCCGCAGCCAGTCCCCGACCACGCTGCCCTTGGAGAGCGAGAACGTGCACACCACCGCGGTCCAGGCGCAGACGAAACCCCACCACAACCGTGCCCGCGGTGCAGGCTCCGCATAAGCTGGAGGTGGAGAGGGGGCGTCCATGTCCAATGACCTTAACGATCCCACGCCCGAAGCAGGAGCCCCGCGGCGCCGGCTGCTCTCGCGCCGGCGCTTCCTGACCCTCTGCCTCGGCGGAACCACCGCCAGCTTCGCCGGCTCGGTGACCTGGCTCAACTACGTGCCCGCGCCGACCCCCGTCAAGGACGTCCCCCTGAGCGACGCCGCGCGGGCGCTGATCGCCAAGGCCTGGGAGGGCCTCGACCCCGCCAAGGTCGTCGACGTCCACGCCCACGTGATCGGCCTCGGCGTCGGCGACACCGGCTGCCAGGTGCACGCCGACAACTTCAGCTGGACCAGCCCGGTCCGCATGGCCAAGACCCGCTTCTACAAAGGCGCCGCCGGAATCTACGACGAGAGCCAGGCCGACGCGCTCTACCTCCAGCGCCTGCTCGACCTGGCCCAGACCCAGTCGCCGCGCGGGCGCATGCTGCTGCTCGCCTTCGACCACCACCACGACCACGAGGGCACCCCGCGCCCCGAGGTCAGCGAGTTCTACACCCCCAACGACTACGTCGCCCAGATCGTCAAGGACCACCCCGAGCTGTTCCTCTTCTGCTGCTCGATCCACCCCTACCGCGCCGACGCCCTCGACGAGCTCGATCGCTGCGTCGAGCTGGGGGCCAAGTGCGTCAAGTGGCTGCCCAACGCCATGGGGATCGACCCCCTCGACGAGCGCTGCCTGCCCTTCTACGAGCGCATGGCCAGCCACGGGTTGCCGCTGTTGACCCACGCCGGCGAAGAGCAGGCGGTCCACGCCGAGGAGGCCCAGGAGCTGGGCAACCCGCTGCGCCTGCGCGCGCCCCTCGAGCAGGGGGTGACCGTGCTCCTCGCCCACTGCGCGAGCCTGGGCACCAACGCCGACCTCGACCAGGACCCGGCCGCCGACGGCAGCCGACCCCGTGAGTCGGGCTTCGCCCTCTTCCGCCGCCTGGCCAAGGAGCCGCGCGAGACGGGCCGCCTGTTCGCCGACATTAGCGCCACGCCCCAGTTCAACCGCTGCGACCCGATCCTGGCCGAGCTGCTCGGCGACCCCCAGCTGCACCCGCTGTTGATCAACGGCAGCGACTACCCGCTGCCCGCCATCGACCTGATCATTCGCACCGGCCAGCTCGCGGGCCTGGGCCTGCTCGACCCCGCGGAGGTCCCGCTGCTCGAGGAGGTCTTCGCCCACAACCCGCTGCTGTTCGACTTCGTGCTCAAGCGCCGCCTGCGGGTGGTCACCGACGCCGGCGAGCAGCGCTTCCCGGCCAGCGTCTACGAGACCGCGCACCTGTTCGAACGCTAGAGAGCTCGAACCCTAGGCGCCGCCCTGCTTGGCGCAGTCGTAGATCAGCGTGTTCAGCTCGACCAGGCGGCGCTCGATCCGCTGCCCGGGCTCGCCGTCGTACTTGTTCAGCAGCGCGTCGAGCAGGTCCTGGGCGGCGCGGAAGCGCTTGATCGCGGCCTTCAGCCGCGGCGAGCCGACCTGGCCGAAGGCCGCGCGGTATTCGCGGACCCCCGACTGGTAGGCGGCCTCGGCGCGCTGCCAGTCCGGGTCCTCGGCCAGCGGGTCGACGATCACGACCTCCCCAGGCTGCACGGGCCTCGGGTCGGGGCGCACCGGCTTGGGGTCGGGGCGCACCGGTTTGGGGTCGGGGCGCACCGGCTTGGGGTCCGCCGGGAGCCCCGTACCGGACGCGGGGAGGGTGCCGCACACCACCAGCCGCGCGCGCTGCAGGCGCTCGAAGTCGCCGCTGCCGAACATGTCGACGAGCACCCGACCCTCGTCGGTGCGCAGCGCCTCCTCCAGCAGCTCGGTGCCCAGCCGGCGCAGCCCGGCGCGGTAGGCCCAGAAGGCGTAGCGGTGGATCGTGAGCCCGCCCACCTCGCCCAGCTTCTTGCGGTCGGCGCGCAGCCGCTCGGCGAGCACCCGCCGCGCCTCCATGCCGTGCAACGTGCGCCGCTCGTCGAGACCCTTGGCCGGGAGGTCGATCGTCGTCCCGTCGTAGCCCTCGAGTTGGAGCAGCTCGGCGTCCTCTTGCTTGATCCGTCCGATCCGCTGCTCGCCCGCGACGGTGACCTCCTCCAGCTGCTTGACCGTGGCCATGGGCCCCGGCTGAATCCGCGCGGTCAGCGTCGCGAACAGGTAGGCCTCCTCTTCCAGCGCGCGCTCGCCGGCGAGCTCAGCCTCCTCCTGGGCCTCGGCGTAGTCGCCGGCCGCGATCAGGCGCTCGATCTCGCTCGCGCTCAGCGGCTCGCCGTCGCCCTCGGGCTCGTCGACGTCGGGCTCGTCGACGTCGGGCTCGTCGGGGCTCTCGGGCTTGGTCTCGGTCGGCGAGGCCTCGGCTGGCGCCGAGGGCGCGCTGAGGAAGCCCACGGCGAGCCCGGAGAGCACGCACAGCCCGATCAAAGGCGGCGAGAAGCCGTCGGCGAAATATCCGAGCAGGGTCGGCGCGTCGTCGTCACTCATGCACGAACCTCAGCAGGGCGGCGGGTCCAGCTCACGAGCCCACCTCCACCGCAGGGTAGCGCGCCGGGCTCAGCTCCGCCGGGGTCGGCTCGCCGAACACCGCGCCGGCGGCCAGCTCGCCCACCGCCAGGCAGGAGGTCAGCCCGTGCCCGCCCAGCGCGGTGGCCCACACCAGCCGCGGCCACTGCGGGTCGGGTCCGATCACGAAGCGCCCGTCGGGGACGAAGCCCCGCAGCCCGGCCCAGCGGCGGCCGAGCTCGAGCCCGGCCCAGCGCGGGGCCAGCTCGCCGAGGGTCGCCTGCAGCCGACGCACCTCGGCGGGGTCGACCTCGGCGTCCTCGGGCGGGCGCGGCGTCTGATCGCAGGCGCAGAGCATGACGCCGTCGGCGTCCGGCCGCACGTAGACCCCGCGGCTGACGTCCCACACCCAGCTCGCGGGCGGCGCGTCGCAGGCGGCCTGCACCAGGTGCCGGCGGTAGCTCGTGAGCGGCAACGCCGCCCCCCCCGCCGCGGAGACGAGCTCCGCCGCCCAGGCCCCGGCCGCGTTGACCACCCACTCGGCCTCGAGGCGGCGCCCGCCGGCCTCGACCGCGAGCTCGCCCCCCGCGTGCACCAGCGTCGCCTCGGCGTCGAGCACCTGCTCGACCCCGGCGCGCGCCGCCGCGTCGGCGAGCCGCTGCAGCACCCGCGCCGGCGTCGCCAGCCCGTCGGAGGGTGTGTGAATCGCGATCGAGCCCGGCGCCGGCGTGACCCCGCACAGCTCGACCTCACCCGGGTCGCGCACCGCGCACTCCAGCCCGTCGGCCTGGGCCGCCCGCGCGGCCGCGCGGTAGGGCGCGGCCTCCTCCCCGCTGGCGAGGAGCACCGAGCCGGTGACGGCGTAGAGCGGCGCGAGGCCCCCGGGCGGCTCGGCCAACAGCCGCCCCCCGCGCCGAGTCAGCGCCGCCAGCACCGGGTCGGCGAGCACCTGGCGGATCAGCCCCGCCCCGCGCCCGCTGGCGTGGACCCCCAACCGCGGCTCGCGCTCGACGAGGGTCACCCGCGCGCCGCGCAGCGCCAGCCACAGCGCGCTCGACACCCCCGCCAGCCCGCCACCCAACACGATCACCCGCGGAGTCGCCATGACGGGGAGTCTACCGCGCGTGGACGAGGCCGCGGCGCTAGGGTCGCGGTGTGAAGGAACGCGAGCACCCCGCCAAGCCCCCCGCGCTGCCCTCCTGCCTGGCCTGCGACGGCCCAACCGCCGAGGGCGAGCGCACGCTCTGCCCGGGCTGCGGGTCGCCCTACCACCCCGCCTGCGCGCAGCAGCTCCGCGGCTGCCGCACCCCGGGCTGCGCCCACGCCCCCGCCGACGCGCTGCGAATCGAGGCGGCGCCCCGCGAGCTCAGCGAACCCCGCTGCCCCTACTGCCTCAGCGACCTCGCCCGCAGCCAGGTCCCCTGCCCCGCCTGCGGGGCGCGCTACCACCCCAGCTGCGCGCTGACCCTCGGAACCTGCGCGACCCTCGGCTGCACGGGCGAGCTGCCCACCCGCGTGGTCGAGCGTCGCGCCCTGGGCCGGCGCCTGAACCGGACCCTGAGTCGCTTCCGCACCTTCAGCGAAGCCAACGCATACGGCTACGGCTCGCGCCCGGTCCAGCTGGGCTCCCCCGCCCACCCGGCGGTCGGGATCTCGGCGCTCGCGGTCATGGTCGTCCAGATCCCGGCCTGGTGCCTCGCGTACTTGGTCATGGGCCTGGTCCCGCGCGACTGGAAGTTCCTCGCCGCGGCCGTGAGCTACCTCACCCTGGGCTGGATCCTGCCCGTGATCGCCGGGATCGTGCTGGCGAGCTCGCTGCCCTCGGCCAACGACGAGCCCCCCGGCTAAGGGGTTACGTCTCACCCATGTCTCCGGTGTGCAAGGCGTATTGGTTGCAGGGCATGGAGTTACGCCTCCCAAGTGGGACCGCGCATGGCCTTGGGCCAGGCGGGGGGGACCCCCCTCCCCCAACTCGCATGGCCCTGGGCCTGTTGTGGGGGGGGTCCCCCCCCTCCGACGGGGTGGCCCAGGGCCATGCGCGCTGGGGGTCGCAGTCAGAGCGCGCATGGCCTGGGCCATGCGCGGGGGGACCCCCCTCCCCCCCCTCGCATGGCCTGGACCATGCGCGGCGCGACTCCGACCCCCAGCGCGCATGGCCTGGGCCGTGCGTGCTCTGACTCCAGTCGCGGTTCGCATGGCCCGGGGCGTGCAAACCGCGACTCCCCGTCCCGCGGCGCATGACCCGGGACGTGTCGCGCCCGACTCGCAGTCCGCCCGCGCACGGCCCAGGGCCATGTCACTCGCGGGTGAGCCCAACGACGCATGACCCGGGGACCTGCGAGCCGCGACTCGGGTCCGAGTGCGCACGTCCCGGGGACCACCGAACCTCGGCTGAAGTCCAAAGCCCCACGACACCCCGCTGCTACCCTCGGGCATGTCGTCGATCCGCGCTCGTTGGACGGTCCCCGCGCGCCTGCTCGCCCTCGCCGCGTTGCTGGTGCTGGGGGCGCTGCTGGCAAAGCCGGTCTGCGCGCGGGTCCTGCCAGGCCCGCTCGCCGCGGCCGTACTCTACGACGAGGTCCCGTGGCGTGTAATCCTCAAGTGGGCTCCCTGGTCTGGGCCGCCGGTCTGGTCGGAGTGGGTGAGCACGGACGCGTTCGAGGACCCCTGGGGTCGGCCCTACCGACTCAGGTACCTCAGAGGCACACGCCCCCTCACCTATGACGTGCGCTCCTGCGGACCCAACGGGGTGTTCCTCGACGCCGACGACGTCCTTCTCGGCGATCCCCAAACCGACGCCACCGCCCTCGCGCGTCTGCTCAAGGACCTGCCCGAGGCCGGAGTGCTCGGCGCGTTCACGGCGATCTGGTTAGCCCTGTTGGCGGGGTGCCGCCCGCTGCGTGCGCGCTCCCTCCCCGCCGAGGCCGTCCTCTGCCTTGGCGTGGGCCTGCTCCCCGGCCTGGCCGTCGGTTTCGTGGGCCGGCGCTTCTTCCACTCCGCTGCTGGACTGCAGGAGGCGTTCCAAGGCGTCGTCTCCCTGAACCTCTCGGTGAGCCTGACCTTCGCCGTGTTCGTGGGCTGCCTCTTTCACCTGGTCCGCTCGCCGCAACCCGTCGACGCTAGCCAATCGTCGGACAACCCGACCGCCCCTCCAGGAGACCCCGAGCCCCCTCCAACGGCGGCAAAAGGCGGCGAATAGGATCGCTTGAGCAAGGTCGAGTAGCAGTGAATCGCTGCCTTCTCCTTGCTCTCGTTCTTGTTGCGTCCAGCTGCCACCTCCGCGAGACCTACCGCTCGCGGCTCGTGCCGCGCGAGCCGGTGTGTTTCCCGCGAGAGGAAGCGGTGGCCCGCCTGCACGACGCCCTCGGTCACCGCGGCATGAAGCTCAGATACTGGTCAGAGGAGCTCCCCGCCAACGTGGTCGCCTGGTGGCACGCACCGCGCGACCTCGAGATCTTCCGGCCCACCGTGGTCCTCGAGCAGCTACCCGACGGGGGGCTGTTCCTCACCACCTGGCACTACTACCCCGGCTGGCGTCCCCGCCCGGACGCCGACTCGATCCACGCGCGCGCGCTGTTCGCGCTCTACACCACCTTCGTCACGATCGAGCAGGAGTGGACGCCCGACGGCTGGCGAGACGTACCGGACGGCGACTAGGTCCTGCGGTCGCCAGAACAACGCAGAGACACGGAGAACGCTGAGGACCGCGGAGAGCGCTCTCTGCGCCCTCCGCGTCCTCTGCGTTGAGAGGCTGCAAGGTCTCAGCGATGTTCAGTCCGTCGCCGAGGGCGCTGGCGTGTCCGTCAGGTAGGGCCTAGTCGCTCCACCAAATGTAGAAGTGCGGCTGAAGCCGGCGGGAGTTGGAGGACTGGCACTCGGGGTAGGGGTCCTCGTAGACGATCAGCCCCCAGGTGCCGAAGCCTCCGCCGTGGCAGGTCGAGACGCTGTCCTCGTCTACCCGAACCCACATGGAGGAGCGCATGCCCTCGGCGCGAAGCTCGACCTCGACCGACTCGCCCGGCTCGAGGTCCTGCTCGGCGTTGACCCGCTCGATCGCCTCCAGCGCGGCGCGCACGAAGGCGTCGCGGTCGGGGATCGCGTCGAGTTGCTGCTCCCAGGGCGGACGCAGGGTGTAGTAACAGCCGGCGACCCCGAACCCGCAGCAGGCGAGGACGATCAGCGCGTAGTTCAGCGCGGCCAGCCACACTGCCCAGCGCGAACGCCGAGGCCGGGTGACGTCCCAGTAACTGGGCGGCGCGCAGCCGAGGGTCGGGCAGCCGCGGACCCCGAGCAGGCACTCCTCGTGCAGCACGACGCCGCACAGGGCGCAGCGGCAGAGCGGCCGGCAGAGGGCGTCGTGGCACACGGCGCAGCGGGTGGGCGGTCGCGTCCGAACGCAGCGGAGGCGCACGCGCTCAACCCGGGGGCCGCGGCGCGAGGGCGACGAAGCTCGCGCCGCACACGAGGGCGACGGCGCAGAGCCCCAGGGCGCCGCACACCGTGAGCGCCAGCAACGACAGCACCGCCGCGTCCACGCGGGGCCCCGCCGCGTGATCGACCGGGGCATATGCCGCAAGCGCCCGCACCAGGGAGACGGCGAGCGCGGCGGCGAGGAACCCGCAGCCGAGGCTCAGGGTGCGGGCCAGCCGGTGGTTCCCAGGGAGGGTGAAGCCCAGGTCCAGGTCCCACATTCCACCGAGCAGCTTCGGCAACACGAGGATCGAGCCGAGGTAGCCGAACACGTAGCCAGAGGGGAACGCCGCCCACACGAACAGCACCGCAAGCGCCACGTCGCTGGCGTCCCCCACACGCGAGCCGGGCCGGCAGTTACCGTGCCCGGGTGTCGACCCCGCCCCCGCTCCCTCGGCTGCAGGCCTGGCTGCTGATCCTCGGTGTCGCCGGGGTCGCGCTCTTGCCGCGGGTGGGCCCGGCGCTGCGGGGATACCACCCTTCGCACGACGGCGGGGAATACGTGCTCCTCGCGCGCTCGCTGGCCCGGGGCGAGGGCTTCGTGCTCCCGATTCGGGTGCGCTTCGTGGACGAGCACGTGGACGAGTCAACCGACGTGGTCCACGCGGCCTACGCCGAGCGCGCGCCGCTGTGGCCGGCGGTGTTGGCGCCGGTGGTCGGCGCCGTCGACCGCGACCCGGGTTGGCCCGACCCGCGGATCCAGCTCGTGGGCGTGCTGCTGGCCGCGCTGGCCGCCGGCGCCGCGACCGAGCTGACGTTGCGCCTGGCCCGCGAGCGCAACCTCGGACCGCACGGCGCCGCGTGGGCGGCGGGGTTGGCGGGGCTCGCGGTGGCGTTCTACCCCTCGCTGGTGCGCGCCTCGATCCACCCCTGGGCCGAGCCGCTGGGGCTGGTGCTGGGCTTGCTCTGCGTGCGTGGTTGGCTGGGGCTGCAGGCCAAGCCCACGTGCTGGAAGGCCTGGGGCGCGTTGGTCCTCGGCGCGGGGCTGGCGCGCTACGCCCGCCCAGAGGCCTGGGTGCTGGTGCCCCTCGCCTGCGCGGTTGCGCCGCGCGGCCGTCGGCTGGCGACCGTCGCCGCCGTCGGCGTGCTGACCCTCGGCGGGGTGCTCTGGACCGGTGTGCTCGCGCCGCAACTCTTCCTCCTCCGGGTCGAGCACTACGAGCTCGCTGCCCACACCACACCGCCGCCCCCCGGGATCGGCGCGGTGGTCGGCGGGATCGCGAGCAACCTCGTCGGCCAGCTCGTGCACCTGCTGACCCCCAAGAACGGCTGGCTGGTGCTGCCCCTGGCGCTGCTGGGCCTGCGCTGGAAGGGCGGGCGCCCGCTGGCGTGGTGGGCGGCGCTCAACGTCGTCGCCACCTGCGCGGTGTGGTCCACGGCCGATCCGCACCGGTTCACGATCGTGACCTTCGTCGCTCTCGCCCCGCTGGCCACGATCGAGGCCGAGGCCTTGCGGCGCCGGTTCTTCTCCGGCGAGCGCGCGGTGTTCGCGGCCTGGGTCGCGGTGTGGGTGCTCGTCCTCGGGCACGCCGCCGGGCGCGAGCTGCGGGGGAAGCCGCCGCCGCCCCCGCCCTCGATCGTGGCTGAGGAGGGGGTGGCGCGGGTCGAAGACCCGTGGGGCTACGCGTTGGTGACGGGGCGGCCGGCAGTGCTGTTGGAGACCGGCTCGGACTAGGAAGGCTTCGACTCGGACCTGGACGGCTTCGACTCGGACCCGGACGGCTTC
>Ga0209273_10002785_pt1 | contig 12861 bp, 7 predicted proteins | sample tdAd471_FD_187126 | JGI IMG/M metagenome (GOLD analysis project Ga0209273, IMG submission 187126) | Marine sediment microbial communities from the Atlantic coast under amendment with organic carbon and nitrate - tdAd47.1 (SPAdes)... | ecosystem: Environmental > Aquatic > Marine > Coastal >...
GTGCGCGAGCATCGATACGCTGAACCGGGATTCCTGCCCCGGACGGTCTGGGTAGGGCGATGCGGTGACGGCGATCTCCGGGGGATCGACCTCCCATCCGCTGAGCGAGTACGCCTCCTCCGCACCGGTCACGCCCGGAAGAGCCTCGAATCGGATCTGCTCATCGTCGAATATGATCGGCGAAAACGAAATCCCAAGTTCCTGCTCGTCAAAGGGAAATTCGCGGTAGTCGAGCGGAACGGCGACTTCTAGGATCTGACGTCGGATAAGGGTCACCACGCCGACGTTGTCGACCAATGTGATGTCGTCGTAGAGCTGCTGCTGTGACCGCAGACTGAGCGCCTGGATTGGGGGAAACCACAACTGATCGGGAGACAAGGCGCAAGAGACCGAGACGTCGCCGCGTAGTGAATCAGCGAGGCGTGGATCGTGCCAGCGAAGCACGCTATAGGCGTCGAGTCGCATCGATTGCCGAGCGTCGTCCAGCGCTAGGATGTCGCTGATGTGGACGCCGACGCCCACGATGGTCGGACCGCCATCCGGGGAGGGGCGCTCACGCGATAGCTGCTCGGGGGCGGGACAACGACCGGACGCAACGGGCTTGGTATTGCGGAACCGGTCGACCGGTTGGGATTGCGCCGAGCCTGGGACCGCCTCAATGACGAGGACGGCGAGAGCGAAGCGTAATACCCATCGAATTGCAGCAGAGGGTCTTAGTTTCGTTCTGAACATCCGGACGCCGTGGGCCTGCCTATTCTGCCGTTTCGCGGCTAAAGGTACAAGTTCCCCGTCTACTGGACCTCGCGCGAAATCAGAAGCAGGGATACGTCGTCATCGAACGGCTTGCCGCCGCCGTGCGCACGACTCTGCTCGACGAGTTGATCCAATCGTGCGTCGACGGAGCCGAATTCGTCTCGGAGCGATTGGTCGAGCCGCTCTCGATCGAACGGTACGCCGTCGGAGTCGCTGACCTCCGCCAGGCCGTCGCTGGTCAAGAGCAGGGCGTCGCCCGGCGCAAGCTCCAGCTTCCGGCTGTCGTGGCAACCGGGAGGGCTTTCGGGCAGCAGGGCCAGGGGCAGTCCGGTCATCGCCAGCGTCTCCACTGCGCCGGAAGCTCTGCGCACGCGTGGGTACGGTAGTCCGGCGTTGGTCATCTCGATCGTTGAGCCGCGGAGACACGCCACCATTGCGCAGGCATACAGCCCCTGAGGCATGAAGCGACGGAGCCGCCCGTTCATCTCCATCAGGATTTCCTCAGGCTCGGCGCTCACCTCGGCCGCCTCGCGAAAGCTGAGCTTGAGCACGGACGCAGCCAGAGCGGCGGGCAGTCCGTGGCCGCTGACATCAGCCAGCAAAACGAGCGTGGTCTCGGGCGATGTCCATACATCGTAGAAGTCGCCGCCCAGTTCGGCGCACGGAATCCAGCGACCCGCGATCGAAAGCGGCGGGGCCTCCGGCATCTCGGACGGCAGGAGGCTACGTTGGACCCGCGCGGCCATCTCAATTTCGCGTTTGAGGTGTCGGTGCTGATCGTCGAGGTCGCTATACCGCGAGAAGAGGGTATTCAGCTCGCGGGCTCCTTCTGCGAGCGACTGTCGGAGGTTGCGTTGTTCGAGGGCGTTACGGACGACGAGCAATAGGTTGTCGTTGTCCCAGGGTTTCTCCAAGTAATGATAGAGTCCCGCTTCGTTGATCCCGCGGATCGCGTTTTCTTTGTCTGCGTACCCTGTGAGCAGGATGCGCGGCGCGTCGGGCTGGAGAGCACGGACTTGCTTGAGGAATTCGACGCCGTTGATCTCGGGCATCATGAAGTCCGAGACGATCAGATCCAACGGCTCGGCAGCCGCGATTTCCAAGGCCTGGGCGGGCGTCTCGGCCGTCCGCGGATCGTAGTCGGTCTCGATGGTGAAGAACGCTTCGAGGCTCTTCAACATGAGGGGATCGTCGTCCACGATGAGCAGAACGGGCGGACGGGCGGCAGCATTGGAAGGCCGAGGCTCAGGGGCGAGATTCGTATCAGAAGGAGTCATGGCTGAACGGCGAGAAAGGCGCCGGGAGGACTTGCGAAGCCGCCGGGTATGCTGATTCGAATGGCGAGGTTCCCGCTTGGCGCATCAATCGGGACTCGAATGTTGATCTGGTACAGACCGGCAAAACCTGGGGCAACGCCATGATAGGTCACGTCCACGGCTAGGCCGCCCAAATCAATTTGCACGTCGTCGATGGTCTCGGCGGCTCCGCCGGGCAGTTCGCCCGGCAAGAACGAGGGAACGGTCGGACCAAGTCCGGTGACAAAAAGCGTAACGACGTCTCCCGGGCGGACCGGCTCAAAGCCCTGCCCTGGGCGGAAGCCGGGCGGGCCCACGAAAGTCCCCCGGGTCGCGTTGCTCGCCGCGACAGGGTTCACGCCATTCGCATTGTTGGCGAAGAAGAAGAACTCTGGCGTAGCGCGGGCGATGCGCACCATGAAACGATTGCCCCGGGTTTCGTCGGCCCGGTCGCAGTTGCGGATCAGTTGGACGAAAACGTCGCCGCTCTCGGGAATCCGAGGAGTCTGGAAGTTCACTTGGCCGGCAAAGACGGCAAAGATAGGCGAGCGTTGATCGGCGATCTCGACGCAGGTGTCGCCGAGATTGGTCGGTACGCGATTGTTGATGAGGTCCGCGTCAGTCAAGCGTCGATCCGTGCCGGCGGGCGCGAGTTCGACGCCGAAAATCGTCGCCAGCGTGTTGGACGAGATGCGGTTGACGGTCGGGATGCTCAACCCGGCGCCCACGACGGCTGTGATCTCAGGCTGCTCCCCGAGCGATTGGCCTGATCCGTAGACAATGCCGACGGCGCCGCCGCCGTCTTCACCTGGAACGCCAACGGAGAGGTCCGCGGCCCCGTCGCCGTTGAAGTCGCCGGCGGCCACATCAGCGCCGAAGCGGTCGCCCCCTTCCGAACCTCCGATCAAGCCGTTCTCGCCTTGCTCCCAGCGCTGGTGCCCTTCGCTGACCAGTCCGGCCATCGAGCCGTAGATGGCGTTGACGACCCCGGAATTCCCGTCCTCGCCCCGTACGCCGACTGCCAAGTCGTCGTAGCCATCTCCATCGAAGTCGCCGCTCGTCGTCGAGATGCCGAACAGATCCTGAGCTTCGGAACCTCCATCAATCCCGCCGCGCCCTTGCTCCCAGCGTTGGCTGCCTTCGCCGGTGAGGCCGCCCGAAGATCCATAGATCGCATCGACGCCGCCGGCGTTCACATCCTCGCCGGGAGATCCGACAGCTAGGTCGTCGTAGCCGTCTCCGTTATAGTCGCCAGTCGACAGCGACCGACCGAAGACGTCGCCCTGCTCGCGTCTACCGTCGATCCCGTCGCGGCCTTGACGCCAGCGCTGATTCCCGGCAGAGGTCAACCCGGTGCTCGATCCATAGAGGACGTTGACCTCGCCTGTGGAGCCGTTCTCGCCGGGAATGCCGATTGCGAGATCGTGGAAGCCGTCGTCGTTGAAGTCGCCTGCGGCCAGGGTGCGCCCATAGAGGTCGCCGTCTTCCGAACTCCCGTCGATGCCGTCGTCGCCCTGACGCCACCGTTGATTGCCGGCACTGGTGAGCCCGAATCCGCTGCCGAAGATGACGTGTACAGAGCCTTCGTCGCCGTCTTCGCCGGGCACTCCCACGGCGAGGTCGTCGTAGCCGTCCCGGTTGAAGTCTCCGATGGCCACCGCGTCTCCGAAGCGATCACCTGCTTCTCTGCGACCAATGATGTCGCCGCCCTGGCGCCAACGCTGGTTTCCGCCGCTCACTAGACCGGTTCCGGAACCTAGGATCACGTGGACCGCCCCCTGGCCGCCGTTTTCTCCCGGGGTCCCGATGGCGAGGTCGGCGAAACCATCGTTGTTGAAGTCGCCGGAAGCGACGTCGAAGCCGAACTCGTCGCCGAGTTCAGATCCGCCCTCAATGCCGTCGTCACCCTGTGCCCACCGTTGATTTCCGGCAGCGGTCAAACCGCTGTTTCTACTCCCATAGAGGACATGGACCGATCCCGAGGCGGCGTCTTCGCCCGGAACGCCGACGGCCAGGTCGGCAACGCCGTCGTTATTGAAGTCCTCGGTCGTGACCGAGAAGCCGAACTCGTCGCCAAGTTCCGTCCCGCCAATGATTCCGTCGTCGCCCTGGTTCCAGCGTTGGTTTCCTTCCGGAACAAGCTGAGCGATCGAGCTTGGCGCTGAGAGGAGGCCGAGGATGAGTCCGACAAGTAGAAGTTTCATGGCGTACATGCGGAGGAGAAAGAACGATTGGATTCTCAGAACGTGAGCGCTAAGCGAATGACGAAAGCGTTGGCGACGTCCACGAAGAACGCCCCCACGAGCGGCAAGATGATGAAGGCGGTCGGCGCGGGACCCTGCGCCTTGGTGACGGCGCTCATGTTGGCAATGGCGGTGGGCGTGGCGCCGAGTGCAAAGCCTCCGAACCCGGCGCTCAGGACGGCGGCTTGGTAGTCGCTACGCATCAGCGGGAAGAGAATCCATCGGATGAATGCGATGGCCCCGAGCGTCTGCAGAGTCAGGATGCCGATGAGCGGCCCGGCGACGTCGGCGATCGTCCAAAGTTGCATACCCATCAGAGATATGGCCAGCGCCAGACCGAGCGAGAAGTCCGAAACCAGCGCCAAGGCCCGCGTTCTGGCCGGCCAACGAAGCTTCGGAAGCAGCTTCGGCAATGTATTCGACATGGTGATCGCGACGAACAGGCACGTGACGAACAGCGGCAGTTTCAGTCCTAGACTGGAAGCGGCCTGGTTGGCGAAGAAGCCTAGGATGATGGCGATGTGCAACGTGAGCACGACCGACATCAGATTCAAATGGTTGATGTCTTCGGTGTCCCGGGAGTCAAAGGCGATGCCTACGACGTCGACCCTTGAGCTATCCCCCCGCAACTTGAAACGATCGATCAGGTAGCGTGCCATCGGCCCACCGATGAGACTGGCGACGACCAGGCCAAGCGTCGCGCAGGCGATTCCGATCTCCATGGCGTTTTCCACACCCAGGGTCTCAATCTCCGGCGCCCACGCGATCGCCGTCCCGTGCCCGCCGATCAACGACGCCGATCCCGCCAGAACTCCGACTGCCGGAGCGACCCCGAACAGCATCGCGCCGCTCATGCCGATGATGTTCTGGACCACGATGAACGAGAGCGTGAGCGACAGCAGTACCACGAGCGGTCGACCGCCCTCAATCAGGTCCGAGATCCGCGCGTTCAGTCCGACGGCGGTGAAGAAGTAGACCAAGAGTCGGTCTCTGACTTCCATATCGAAGACGAGCACCAGGTCCCAGATCAAGTAGATCAACAGGGAACCGACGGCGGCCAGGAGCCCGCCGCTTACCGGTTCGGGAATGCTGTATTCGCGAAGCAGCGGAATGCGCTTGTTGAGCTGAACACCAGCGAAGAAGACGACGATTCCAATGGTCGTCACCAAGAACTCGTCGACCTGAAACTTCTGCATGAGCGCCTCGAGGTCCCTACTGTTCCGTGAGTTGGCGATCGAACGACGCGCCAGCACGCCCGGGGCCTTCAGCCGGTCGGGACGCGGGCGACCGACAACACAGATCTGCCGCTGAGCTTAGGCTCGCTTATCGAGCGCCCCTGGTCGTGCCGAACGCATACCCTTCGGATACCGGTTCATTGCCCTTGCGACCAGATCAGTCTTTCTCGGACGGCTGAGGTCGTAGATTCTGGCCCTGAGCGGGAAAAGGGGTTCAGAAATCAGTTTCCGAGGCCAGCCTCGCGCAACCCATCGAAGTAGCGATCGTGCAAGGCGGGGTCGCCTCCGAGGAAGAGGGGACGCAGGTCTCGATCGGGTACCAGCGTGGTGGGCCAAGACTCCAACGCTAAATCGAGGTGCGCATTAGCCTCCTCATCACGACCCAGGTGAGCGTCGCTGGACGCCGATAGAAGATGTGCAAAAGCCGCCGCGTGCGGGCTTACGTCTCGCTCCAATACACGCCGAGCCCAGTCGGTCGCCTGAGCATAGTCTCCCGCGGAAAAGTGCGCCCATGCCAGAGACTCCAGCCAGCGAGCGAACCGCGGATCGTCGGGGCTCTCGGCCATTGCTCGTTCGAGACGGGTGACGGCTTCAGCCGGGCGCCCTCGAAACGCCAACAAGCGGCCGACGTCGGCCATCCTGGCAGGGCTTTCCGAAAGGGCGCGGAGGTCCATGCGATCCAGAGCCTGGTCGAAGCGAGGGTCCAGGCGCATCGGGTCATAGTCGGGGTGGCTCCTCATCCCGATCAGCCAGACCTCTCGCTCCTCAACGGCGGCCTCTAGCCAGGCAAATGCGTACGGAGTCTCGGCGACTTGCGCAGAAAGGACAACCTCCGCCTGTTCCGAGTCCAGCAAACGTTCGGCGGAGGTCAATAGAGCCCGCTCGTACTCGCCCTCCTCCCACGCTCGATCAGCCGCCTTGAGGGCCGCTTCGCAAGGGGCGCCGCACAGACGGTAGAAATCCATCCTGGCGCTATGACCGTCCTTGAAGCGACCCAGTCGATGGTACGCGGCCGCCTCATTCCGATCTGCATAGCCGGGGACGAGCCGACGTAGGTCCTCAGCCTCCACGATTACGCGCTCATAGAGTCTCAAGTGATAGAGGTGATCAATGCGCGTAGCCCGCCAATAGGCGTCTCTCGGCGCGACCCTCAGTAGCCGATCGGAAATTTCCATCGCTTCGGACTGGCGCTCTTCTACTCGCAAATAGATTTGGTAGAGGTTCAACACGGAGGGATTATTGGGACTCAATCGTATGGCGCTCTTGAACGCACGATCGGCCCCGTCCAGATCGCGCTCATGGATATACGACACGAAGCCGAGCACGGCGTGGGCCGGTCCGAGGCGGTCGTCGATCGCCAGTGCATCTTCGGCGCTCCTTCTCACTCTCGGAAAGTAGTCGCTATTGAACACCGCTCGACGCAACTTCAGCAGCGCCAGCCAGGCGTGGGCCTCGGCCAAATCCGAGTCCAATTCGAGCGCTCGCTCGAATTCTTCGGTGGCAAGCGGCGCCCACTGCTCGACGTCGGCGGGAAGACCCAACCTGGCCAGGCCGCGTAAGTAGGCGTCGTACGCTGCCGAATCGACCTCGCGCGGAGTCTCCATCTGGTCTGTCTGATCGGCGGAGAGGTCGAGCTGGAGTCGCCGGGCGACCTCGCGCGCGACGTCGCTGCGCAGGCGGAGTACGCTGCTGTCCTCGCTGTCGAAGCGATCGGCCCAGAGGTGCGTATCATTGCGGGCGTCGATCAATTGCACCGTGACTCGAAAGCGGCCTAGTTCATGGGTGACGGTTCCTTCAACGATTCCGTCAACACCGAGTTCCTCGACTACAGCCTGGAGCGAGGGCCGCGCTCCCTTGTAATGCATTGCGGATGTGCGGGAGATGACCTGGAGGCCGGGGAGCTTCGCGAGTTCCGTGATTAGTTCCTCGGTCATGCCGTCGGCGATGTAGTCCTGCGCCGGATCGCCCGAGAGGTTCTCTAGCGGCAGCACGGCGATCGTGCGAATCGGCCGGGCGGCGTAGTCTCCGCCCGGTCCGGTCCAGGTCCAGGCCAAGGATGCCAGCGTGGCCAGGGCGGCAACCGTCGCCAACGCGATCGTGTAGCGCCTGTTCGGCGTCTGCCGCGGGGCGGCAGCTCCCACAGCGGCGACAGGCGGCGGTGTCGGACCTGCCGGCTCATCGGCTTCGGAAGGGTCTCGGTGGACGGCTTGCGCGATGGGCAAGACTCGGGCGATGGTGCGATAGCCGCGCTTGGGAATCGTTTGGACGTAGTCGGGATGCTTGGCGTCGTCGCCGAGTGCCCGCCGAATCTGGTTGACGCGCTTGGCGACCATGCTCGGCTCGCCGCCGGTCGCCCAGACGCGATCCAGCACTTCGTCGGTGGTAACGACTTGTCCGTGACGAGCGAGCAGACAGCACAAGACGTCCATGGCCAGGGGTTCAATCTGGCGCGCTTCGCTCTCGCTTGAAAGGCGATTGAGATGCGGCTCGACGATCCAGTCGCCGAACTTGTATTGAATCTGCACTTTCTGACTCATGCCGAGCCTCAGAACTAGCTCTGCCCCGACCGGTCGACGGAACGGAAACGGTATCGAACAGGAACGCCGCCGGTAGGATGCTAAGAGGCCCACGGCACATACTGGAGACTCACATAGAATAGCGAGTGTTCGGCGGATCGCAGTCCGAAAGGACGCACGCGGTAATATTCGGCATACAGAAGGAAATCTCTACGATGGCCATGCCTAAATTCGGGAACGTTCTCTTGATCCTGCTCGGCGCTGCAGTATGCGGCAGCGTGTTCGGACAGGGCACGCTCGAAGAAATCATTCGCGGCGAGATGCAGATCTCGAAGGGAAAGAAGTGGCTCAAGCGAGATACGGCGGAGGCTGAGGCGTTCACGGCGCTCGTTGCGCAATACACGGCGGCAAACGAGGAATCCCGGGAGGCGATGACGCCCCAAATCGTCGAGACGTTACAGCGCGAAGTCGGGCAATCGATGGAGAAGCTGGAGCAGGCCAAGAAGGAAGCGGGCCGAAGCTCAATGGAGGCGTTGGGGCAAAATATCACGCTGAAGCGCGATGAGCACCGTGCGGACAACGACCGTGATCACGCCAAGATCGACGCCGTGCTCAGTTCGCTAGCGCTCGCGAAAGACAAGAAAGACAAGAAGGACGACATCCAGGACGCGATTGCGATCGGCGAGAGGGCGAAGCGTCAGAGTGAGATATTGACGGCGTTTTCCTCTCCCGACGGCATCGACGCCGTGGCCGCGGGGGCCTATCTGGTCGAATTCCAGCAAATTCTGGCCGCTGACATGGAAGCGACTCAGGCGGAGATCAAGGAAGATCGCCGCGAGGTCGCGGAGGACAAGCGTCTGGCTGAGATCAAGCGCAAGAAGAAACAACGAAACAAGCGCTAGGGTAGGGCGTGCCCCCTAGACGAAACCTGAACAGTCGTATGCGTAAGTCTTGCAGGATGCTAGGTTTGGGGCGGACTCAAGTTTGAGAACAGTCGGAATACACAGTAAAAGAGGCGGGGCTGCTTGGTTCTTTCGGGCGTTCCAGGTGGTCGCCTTCGGTTTGATGGCGGTCTCGATCGTGTCAGCTCAGGCGCAGGTCGTACGCATCGGGAGTGTCCTGGACGGCAACGGAACTTCGGACCTAGGGCTCCGCGCGGCGGTCCAAGAGGAGGTGCTCAGACTGCTCGGCTCTCGCTACGACGTCTCTTTCCCCGACGACAAGCAGTTCCTTGGCGATTGGACCGTCGACGGGACGGCCCGCAACGTGGACCTTCTGCTGGAGGATCCCTCACTGGACGCGGTCATCGTCTTGGGCATCGTCGGGCCGAGCTACGTCAGTCGGCGAAGCGATCTCACGAAGCCGGTGATCGCCGCGATCGTGATTGATCCGGAGACGTCCGGGATCCCGATCGAGGTACGCGAGCGCGCGATCCCCGGCCGCGCCGGGACTGAACGCGTACGCGTGAGCGGCGTCGAGAACCTCGCCTACGTCGCTCACAGTCAGGACCTGGTGCGGGAGATCGCTACTTTCCGCGAAATCACGCCGTTTACACGTCTGGCCGTACTGACGGTCGCAGGTTTGGAGGAGGCCCTTCCCTCGCTAGGTCCCCGTATCGCCGAAGAGCTCAGAGAGACGGGAGTCGAAGCGACCTTCAGTTCGGTGGGGCGCTCCGTGGATGAAGCGCTTGCGAGCCTTCCCGCCGACGTCGAGGCGGTCGCTCTGGGTGCGATGCCTCAGCTCGCCGACACAGAGTTCCGCAGGCTCGTTGCAGGCTTGCACAGCCGCCAAGTGCCGACGTTTTCGCTCGACGGTCAGGGCGATGTGCGCCGCGGCGTCTTGGCGAGTCTCAAGATTGCACGCAATGAGATGTTCCTCGTCCGACGAGTTGCACTGAATCTCTTCAACATCCTGCGCGGCGAGCGCGCCGCCGACCTGCCGGTCGATTTCCAAGTCGAGGAGCAGCTCACCATCAATATGGAAACCGCCCGTGAGTTGGGCGTCGACCCGAGCTTTGCCATTCTGACGGAGGCGGAATTGTTGGGCGCTACGAGCGCCGTCCCCACCCGCCGCGTCTCGCTGTCGGACGTAGTGCGTGAGGCGACGAACGTCAACCTCGATCTTGCCTCAGCCGAGCGTCGCGTTGCGGCAGGCGAGCAAACGGTCCGGGAAGCCCGCGCGAGCCTGCTGCCTCAAGCGAACGTATCCACCCTGGGTACGTTCATCGACAAGGATCGCGCGAGCGCTTTCCAGGGCCAACGACAGATCACGGGCGGTCTCGGCGTCCAGCAGCTCATTTACTCCGAGCAAGCCCGGGCGGGCTACGCGATCGAGAAGCAACTTCAGGTTTCGCGTGAGGAAGAGCGACTGCAATTGCGCCTGGACATCATTGCCGAGGCGGCGTCGAGCTATCTCGACGTACTACGCGCCAAGACCGTCGAAGATATCCAGATGCGCAACTTGGGCGTGACGCGATCGAACCTCAGCCTGGCGCGGGCTCGCGTCGACGTCGGCGTGGCCGGACGCGACGAAGAGCTGCGTTGGGAAAGCCAGATCGCCCAAAACCGGCGTAGCGTGATCGACGCATCGGCCCAGCGCAACCAGGCTGAGATCGCCGTCAACCGCCTGCTGAACCGAACGCTTGAAGAGCCTTTCGCCACGGTCGAGGCTGGACTGGGCGATCCCGAGTTAGCGGTCAACTTCGAGGTGCTGGAGCCGTTCATCGCGAGTCCCGGCGCCTTCCGTTTCTTCCGCGACTTCATGACCCGCGACGCGCTCGAAGCGTCGCCCGAGTTGCGCCTGCTTGAAGCGTCGATCCGGGCTCAGGAGCGAGCGTTGCTCGCCGCCAAGCGCGCCTTCTACGTGCCCACCGTCGGCGTCGATGCCCAAGTCGAGGGCGTGGGAGACGGCGGAATCCCCGACGCGCAAGCCGCTGCGGCGCCGGACAACTTGAACTGGGCGGTAGGGGTGCAAGCCTCGCTGCCGCTGTTCCAAGGCGGCGCGTTGCGGGCCCAACGGACGCGCGCGCAGATCGAACTCGACCAGCTCACGATTGATCGCGAAGCGACCCGCCTGATCATCGACCAACGGATTCGCTCGGCGCTGCACCAAGCCGGGGCGTCATTCGCCGGGATCGACCTAGCTCGACAGGCCGCCGACGCAGCGCGCGAGAACCTGGAGCTGGTTCGCGATTCCTATTCAGAAGGCGCAGTCGAGATCGTGCGGGTGCTGGATGCGCAGACTCAGTCCTTGTCGGCGGAATTGGAAGCGGCTAACGCCGTCTTCGGACATCTCATAGACTTGATGGCCGTGCAACGCGCCGTCGGTCGTTTCGACTACTTCCGGTCGGCTGATGAGCGTGACGAACTCGTCCGACGCCTCGATGCTTTCTTTGTGGAGAACGGTTATGTCAATCACCGGAACTAACCGCGCCACGTTGACTCTGGCGGCGTTCCTCGTGTTCGCGGCGCTGGGGTCGCTAGGGTGCGGCGCGGAAGAGGAGGCAGCGGCGCCTCCCGAAGAGCCGCAGGCACGGCCGGTCAAGTACGTCGAGGTCGTTTCACTCGGAGGCGAGCGCACGCGGACATTCACCGGAATTGCAAAGGCCGATACACGATCGGAGTTCGGTTTCCGGGTTTCGGGACAGGTCGCGCGGGTACTCGTCGAGCAGGGAAACCTTCTCGCCAAGGGCGCCCTTATCGCCGAACTCGATCCCGTCGACTTTGAGATCCAAGCCCGCGAGATTGAAGCTGCCCTGGCGGAGGCGAAAGCCAACGAGGTCCTGGCGGCCGCCGACTTCCAACGCATTCAGCGGCTGTATGAAAAGGACAACGCATCCCAAGGCGACTTCGACGCCGCTCTCGCCAAGCGGGACGCCGCGCGCGCCGGAGTCGAATCGGTCGAGCAGAAGCTCGATCAGGCTGGCAGGCAGACCGAGTTCACTCAGCTCCGCGCACCGATTGACTGTGCGGTGGTCGAGGTTCTTGCGGAAGAGGGCGAGAGTATCCAAGCCGGGAGTGCCGTCGTCGAAGTCATTACCGGCGCGAATCCGCAGGTTCAGATCGCGGTACCTGAAACGGCTATCAGCGAGATCAGCGAAGGTCGTTCCGCAAAAATCCGATTTTCGGCCGTACCTGGACGCACGTTCTATGGAAAGGTGGCTACGGTCGGCGTCGTGCCGGCGGAAGGCGTCACGACCTACCCGGTTACGATCGAGCTGAATCAATCGTGGAATCAACTGACGGGTCGGACCGGAGCTCCGCCGTTGAGACCAGGCATGGCGGTCGAAGCGGAAATGAGCTTCGGTCGCGAGGGCGGAGCGGCTCAGATCGTACCTCCCGGTGCGGTCGTAGCGGACCGGCAAGGCAAGTACGTATTCGTAGTAGAGACCGCGGGCAGCGGCTTGCGGGCGACCAGGCGTTCTGTCGAGACGGGACGGCTCGTCACCGAAGGTTTGCAGGTGCTTTCGGGCCTATCCACCGGCGACAAGGTCATCACGGCGGGCCTGAACCAGGTGAAGGACGGACAGCCGGTCCGTCTGCTGGATGCGGAGTAGGGCGCGACTGTGGATCTTACTCGTTTCGCCATTACTAACAACCGGGTGACCGCCATGCTGGTGGTCGCGGTGCTGCTCGGCGGCTACAACGCCTACCAGACGATGGAGCAAGCGATGGATCCGGGTTTCACCATCCGGACCGCGCAGGTTATTACCAGTTTTCCCGGCGCCAGTCCGGAGCGCGTCGAAGCGTTGGTGACCGATCGGATTGAGACGGCGGTGCAGCAGTTGCCCGAGCTGGACTTTGTCACGAGTACGTCGAAG
>Ga0209273_10002786_pt1 | contig 12853 bp, 10 predicted proteins | sample tdAd471_FD_187126 | JGI IMG/M metagenome (GOLD analysis project Ga0209273, IMG submission 187126) | Marine sediment microbial communities from the Atlantic coast under amendment with organic carbon and nitrate - tdAd47.1 (SPAdes)... | ecosystem: Environmental > Aquatic > Marine > Coastal >...
ACGCAGCGGGGCTTAATCACCGAGCAGATCGCCAATCTGGTCGAACATCTGCGCCTCGTCCCAGACGGTGATTTCGAGTTTCCTCGCCTTGTCGAGTTTCGAGCCCGCCTCCTCGCCGGCGATGACGAGGTCGGTCTTGGACGACACCGAGCCGGTCACCTTCGCGCCCAGCGATTCGAGTTTCTTGGTCAGGTCCGGGCGCGTGAACTTCTCGAGCGTGCCGGTGAGGACGATGGTCTTGCCCGAGACGGGCGTGCCCTCCATCTTCGACGCGGCCTCGGAGCCGGGCTCGATGTAATCCTTGGAGGTCAGGTCCACGCCGACCTCGCGCAGGGCGGTGAGCGCCTTGCGGCCGGTCTCGCTGTGCAGCCACTCGTGGATGACCGGCGCGGTGTCGTTGCCGAGGTTGGTGCTGGGGCGCTCCTTGGGGTCCTCGGGCAGGCCGAGTTCCCTGGCCCGCTCCTTCTTGAGTGTCTTGGGGCGGAGCATCTCCTCGGGGGCGTCCAGCAGGTCGTCGATGTCGCGGAACATGCTGCAGAGCGCCTTGGCGGTCGAGTCGCCGAGGTGGCGGATGCCCATGCCCGCGAGCACCTTGGCCAGGCCCCGGCCCTTGGCGTCTTCGATGCTCGCGAGCAGGTTGTCCACCTTCTTCTCGCCCATGCGGTCGAGGGCGAGCAGGGCTTCGCGATGGTCCTTGAGCTTGAAGATGTCGGCGAAGTGTTCGAGGGGGACGGTCTCGACTTCCTCAGACTCGGCGGTCTCGAGGATCTGGTCGATGGTCTTCTCGCCGAGGCCGTCGATATCCATCTGGGTGCGTCCGGCGAACCAGATCAGGCGCTCGCGGATCTGCGCGGGGCACTCGGGGTTGATGCAGCGGCGCGCCGTTTCGCGATCGCTTTCGTCGCGCTCGATCTCCAGCGGCCCCGAGCAGCGCGGGCACTCCGTCGGCGGCTGAAACTTACTCCGCGATTTGTGCTCCTTCGAGTCCGGGTCCACGACCTCGATGACCTGCGGGATGATCTCACCAGCCTTCTCGACCATGACGGTGTCGCCGATGCGGATGTCCTTCTCGGCGAGCAGCCCGAAGTTGTGCAGGGTGGCGTGGCTGACCATCGTGCCGGCGAGCAGGACGGGCTCCATGACCGCTCGCGGCGTGATCTTGCCGGTTTTGCCGACCTGGATCTCGATGTCCTTGAGCAGCGTGGGCTTGCGCTCGGCGGGGTACTTGTAGGCGATGCACCAGCGGGGGCTCTTGCTGGTCGTGCCGAGGCGGGCCTGCAGGGCGAACGAGTCCACGCGGACCACCATGCCGTCCACGGCGTACGGCAGGTCCTTCATCTTCCCGGCGAAGGTCGAGATCGCTTTGATGACCGCGTCGACGGAATCGACGGTGATGGTCTCGTTGACCGGGAAGCCGTAGCCGTCGAGGAGCTTAATGGACTCCGAGTAGGTGTCGGGCAGTTCGCCCTGGACCTCGCCGAAGCCGTGGGCGATGAAGCCGAGGCCGCGATCGGCGACGAGGTCGGGTCGGAGGCCCTTGAGCGTGCCGGCGGTGGCGTTGCGCGGGTTCATGAACGGCTCCTCGCCGTCGGCCTCGCGCTGGTCGTTGATTCGTTCGAACTCGGGGTTGGGCATGTAGATCTCGCCCCGGACCTCGAGGACCTCAAGCCGGTCCGCGGCCTCTTCGGGCAGGACGAGCGGGAGCGAGCCGACGCGCCGGGCGTGGGTGGTGATGTCATCGCCTTCGGTGCCGTTGCCGCGGGTCAGGGCCTGCTTGAGCTTGCCATTCTCGTAGCGGACGCTGATGGCGACGCCGTCGATCTTGGGGTCGCAGGCGAAGACGGTGTGGTCCTCGCCGGCGAACAGGTCGTCGCCAGCTTCCTCGTTCTCGGAGCGTCGGGCGATGCGCTTGGCCCAGTCGCGGACGTCTTCCTCGCTGTACGAGTTGTCGATACTGAGCATCGGGCGGGCGTGTTTGACGGTCTTGAAGCCCTCGACCGGCTCGCCGCCGACGCGCTGGGTGGGGCTGTTGGGGTCGTGGAGGTCGTGCTCGTCTTCGAGTCGCTGGAGTTCGGCGAGCTGCTCGTCAAACTCGCGGTCCGACATGAACGGCTTGGCCTCTTTGTAGTAGGCCCGGTTGGCCCGGTGCAGGCGCTCGCGGAGTTCGGTCACGCGCTCGGTTACGTCTTTGCTGGGCATCGGCAACGGTCCTCTCGGGCGGTTACTCTACGCCCTATGCCAAGGGCCATCACCATCGACGGCAAAGCCATCGCCTCCCAGGTCAAGGCCGGCATCGCGCGCCGGGTCAAGGCCCTGAACGACAAGGGTTTCGACGTCCGGCTGGACGCGATCCTCGTCACCGACGAGAAGAACACCGCGGCCCACGTCTACGCCAAGAACCAGAAGCGGTCCTGCAACCAGCTCGGCATCGACTATGTGCTCCACGAGCTCAAGGGCTCGTCCACGTACGAGGACATCGCCGGGCGCGTTCTGCTGCTCAACAAGAACATCGAAGCGCACGCGATCATGCTGCACATGCCGCTGCCGGAGGGCGTGGACCCGTTCCGGGTGCAGTCGCTGATCGACCCGGAGAAGGACGTCGAGGGCGTGAACCCGGCGAACATCGGCAACATCGTCTACGCCCGGTCGTCGCTGGCTCCGTGCACGGCGATGGCGGCGGTGAAGCTGATCAACTCGACCGGGATCGACCTGAAGGGCAAGCGGTGCGTGGTGGTGGGGGCCTCGAACATCGTGGGCAAGCCGATCGCGGTGATGCTGATGAAGCCCGAGGCGACGGTGATTTCGTGCAACAAGTACACGGAGAACCTGCCGGAACTCGCGGCGAGCGCGGACGTGGTGGTCGCCGCGGCGGGGGTGCCCCACCTGGTGAAGAAGAGCTGGATCAAGCCCGGCGCGATCGTGATCGACGTCGGCATCCACCGGGTGCCGCTGGATGAGCCGAAGCCGGACGGGACGAAGATGCGGACGGTGGGGGATGTGGACGAGGCGGTCGCCGAGGTGGCGGGCCACCTGACCCCGGTGCCGGGCGGCGTGGGCCCGGTGACGGTGGCGATGCTGCTGGAGAACGTGGTGACGGCGGCGGAGCTGCATCATCAGTGAAGCGGGGGCGATCTGCTCATGGATCAAACCGATTCCACGACTGACACGCCCGATCCACCTCTGTTTCGATCGCGTTGGGTGTTCCCGTGTGGCCTGTTCATGGCACTGGCGATCCTCGCGTTTCAGTGGCCGCAGTTTTCCTGGAACGTTGAGCATGGGCTGCGTTTCGATTCGGGCAAGGCGAGGATTCAAACGATCTGGAACCTGCTGGTTCTGCTTTCGAGTGGCACGGCCATCGGGGTCTGGTGCGTGAAGCGCCCGGATCTGCCGCACGCGGCGGTTGTGCTTGTTGGTTGCATGCTCGGGCTTTGGGCGCTGACGCTTCCGGTGGCGATGGTGGTTTCGGGGATTGTGGCTTCGGTGTTTTATTGATCATCGTTTGCTCGGAATTCGAAATCATCGCTCTCGTCGTTGCTTGGCCTTACGCCTCGCCCGGGCCTTTGTCATGGCCTGCCGGCGCTCGCGCAGCCAGTCCTGTTGAAGATCGAGGGTGGTGCAGCCGGGGGGCGGGGAGTCGTCGGGCGGGATGATGAGGTCCGTCTCGCCTGGCACTGGCGGACAAGCCGCCTGTGGAACCTTCTGCGCGTTCTTGCTCTGTTTGTCCGCTTTGGCGCGCGCCTTGGCGGCGTTGCGCTCTTCGCGCTGGACGGTGCGGATGTGGATCAGCGCCTGTGTTGCGGCCATTCTGCGTCGGTTGCGCTCGCGTGCGATGAAGGCGTCCTGCTTCGGATCGCCGGTCGGCTCGGGCTCGTCCATGAGCGCTTCGAGTGTCTGCAGCGCCTTGGTCTGGACGCGCTCCATGACGAGGCGCGCTTCGGCCTTCGCTTCGCGGAGCTGGGTGAAGATGTCGTTGGTCGGGGTGGTATCGGTGGGTGTGGTGTGCATGGCCCGAGTGTGCTTTGGTCATGCGGATCAGCCAAGAGTGATTTCGCGAGAACGCGCCTATGTCCGCAAAATCGCCGCGCCGATGTGGTAGATGCGCGCGAGATTTTTGTGGTTATCCACAATGAAATCCGAAGGGTCGGGAACTTCGGACCGCCCCCTCATCCGGTCTTGTGCTGAATCCGCACAAGACCACCTTCTCCCGCGAGGGGAGAAGAAAGGGGTGATCGCTGCCGGTGCGATGAATTGAACGAGGCGGGGGTCAAAAAGTTTGGGGATTCGCGAATAGTTGCCGGTAAACGGTCGTTTACCGAGCATGACGGAGCGTCGCTTGCAGTTTGAGGACATGGCCGCCGAGCCCTTGGGGGGACCCGGCGGGCGTGGGGCGTCCACCCGGGACAACCTGATCCGGGCGGCGGTTCGACTGGCTTCGGGTCAGGGGATCGACGGGGTTTCCGTTCGGAGCATCGCTCGCGAGGCGGGCGTGACCGAGGGGGCCCTGTACAAGCACTTCTCCAGCAAGGATCAACTCTGGCGCGATGTCTATGGCGTCATCGTCGGTGAGATGATCGAGGAGAAGCAGGGGATTCTGGATTCGGGGCTGTCGACCCGTGAGGCGATCGCCGAGTGGGTTCGGCTGACGTACGCGCATTACGACGGTAACCGCGAGGCGTTCACCTACGTCCTGCTGTTGCCGCACCCGTTCGCGGAAGCGATGGGGGAGGAGTACCACGCGCAGGGGCGGCTGTTCGAGCGGCTGATCCGGCGCGGGCAGCGCAACGGCGAGGTAGACGGCTCGATAAGAGCAGCGCTGGCCCGGACGCTTTTTGTCGGTCTGCTGCTGAGCGTGCCGTCGCAGATCAATGAAGGCGGTCTGAAGGGGCCGGCGTCGAGCTACGCGGAGGATGTGACGCACGCGATCGTGCGTGCGCTTGGTATTGCGTAGGTCTCTTTCTCCCACCGCGCCGGAGCCCGACCGCTCCGGCGCGGATTGCACAGGGCGGCTCGCGGGTCGCCTGCACATTGAGATGTTCGGCTGCGCGGCGCGTTGTCGCGCGAGTGTCGAGCGCAATCGCACGGCGAGTGCGCGGCTGTCGCTGCGCCCGTCGGCAACCACCTGGAGGCAGATAGAGATGACACGCAACACCATGATGACTTTGGGCGCGGGCACGGTTCTGGCGATCGCGGCGGGCGCGAGCGCAGCGCCCGTGAACGTGACCGTCAGCATCGAGAACCTTTCGCCGATCGGCGGCTCGGCGCTGACGCCGTTCTGGACCGGGTTCCACGACGGGTCGTTCGACCTCTACAACATGGGGGAGGCGGCTTCGATTGGTCTGGAGCGGATCGCTGAGGACGGCAACACCGGGCCGCTGTCGATGAGCTTTCAGGGCGCGAACCCTGGATTCGTCGACGGCACGATCATCGCGGATCAGGGCATCCCGCCGATCCTGCCGGGCGAGACTGCGACGGCGACCTTCACCGTCGACAATTTGAGCGAACTGAACCGCTACTTCAGCTACGCGGCCATGGTCCTCCCCAGCAACGACGCGTTCGTGGCGAACGGGGATCCGTTGGCGCACCCGCTGTTTAACTCGTCGGGTGAGTTCATCGCGCAGAACTTCTTCATTGCCGGTTCGGAGGTGCTCGACGCGGGCACCGAGCTAAACGATGAGCTACCGGAGAACACGGCGTTCTTCGGGCAGCAGACGCCGAACACCGGTGTGGACGAGAACGGCGTGGTCACGCTGCATCCCGGCTTCAACCCGGTCGGGAGCGGTGGCATCCTCGATAGCCCGGACTTCCCGAACGCGGACTTCACCGCTGATGGCTACCCCGTTGCGTTCATCAGTTTCACCGTGAGCGAGGTTCCGACGCCCGGCACGGTCGGCCTGATGGGGCTTGCCGGCCTCGCGGCGGTCCGTCGGCGTCGCTGACTGATAAGAAAGATGGTCTGTCCGGGTCCCGGCAACCTCCAAGCCGGGGCCAAGGTCGCACGCGTCGCTGGTCGGGGCGTGCGACCTTTCAATCGTTGAAGGGGAAGGCCACCCGGTCGGCTCGCCCAATTCTGGGTCGGGTGAACGAGCGGGCGGATGAGGATGCCGGGCAGGAATTCCGCAACCCACTTGCGGTGGGGGCGTAGGAGTCTGGTAAGGTGGGCGGGAGCGTTCCGGATTCGCGGGACGGAAGGGAGACTTCGTACTCATGCAACGATCGTCTGTGTCGAGCGTCGTGAACTGGCGGGGAGTGATCTCGCTGGTGGCGACGCTGGTTGCCGTGGCGTGTGTTCTCGGACTTTCGCCCACCGCCGCGGCCCAGAGCCGGCCGGTCGCGCTGACCGGCGCGAACGTGCGGACGACCGACGGCGGGGTGCTGGAGAACGTCACGATCCTGATCGTCGAGGGCAAGATCGCCCGGATCGGTCCGGGGATCGAGGTGCCTCGGTTCTCTCAGGAGATCGATGTCGCCGGCAAATTTGTGACGCCGGGGCTGATCGATGGGGCAAGCCTGCTTGGGATGAACCCCGGCGGCGGCTGGAGCGCCAGCGCGACCCGTCGTGCGGTGGACGCGTTCGACCCGTTCGCGACGAGTGAACTTCGGGAAGCGGCTCGCAACGGCGTGACCGCGGTCCGGCTGATCCCCGGGCAGAGCGCGGGTATCCGCGGGATGTCGGCGCTGGTTCGGCTTGAGGGCGGAGACGGCGGAGCACGCGGAAGCGTGCTTGTCGATGAACTCGACCTGAGCATCAACCTGAACTCGGACAGCCGCGCGACGCAGCGGCTTGATGTGTTCGACGGTGTGTGCCGAGCGTTTCGTGACGCGCTGGCATATCGGGAGTCGCAGGAGGCATACGAAGTCCAGCTCGAGGAGTACCTCGAGAAGGTCGCCGAGCGCAAGAAGAAGGCCGAGGCGGACGGCGAAAAGAAGGACGGCGAAGACGAGTCCAACGGCGACAAGAAGAAGGAAGAGATCAACAAGCCGCGTGAGCCGGGCACGAACCGTGACTTTGAGGTTCTGCTTCGCGCGATTGACAAGGAACTGCCGGTTCGGATCGAAGCGCATCGCAGCGCGGACATACTGAACGCACTGGAGCTGGCCGACGAGTTCGGTCTGGACCTGACCATCGAGGGCGGCGCTGAGGCGCACCTGGTTGCGGATCAGATCGCGTCTGCGAACGCCGCGGTGATCCTGGCTCCGTTGACGAGTGGCGGCGGTGAGACCGGCGCACGGGCTCGGTACGGCCCGGAGGCGTTCCGCATTCTGCAGGATGCGGGCGTTTCGGTCGCGCTTTCAGCGGGGCTGGATGATGGCAGCGGCTCGCGGTTCGTGCTTGATAACGCCCGCATCGCGCAGTCGGTAGATCCAACTGCGGATGCCGTTCGCCTCGCGACCGCTGGCATCGCGGAGCTGCTCGGCGTGTACGACGATGTCGGCTCGCTGCGGTCCGGCCGATACGGCGATGTCGTCGTCTGGTCGGCCGATCCGATGGAGCCCAACGCGACGGTCGAGCGGGTGTATGTCGGCGGGAGCCTGATTTTCATGGACCCGTCCGCGCGTCAGCGCGAGGCGCGGAGCGGCAGGAGAGGGCGTTGATGCGAGTGTCCAACAGAATCCAATCGAGCCTCGGCACGGGGCTCGCGGCGGCGCTGCTCGCGCTCTGCGGCTCTTCGGCCGCGCTCGCCGAGCGGTATGTGCTCATTCCGACGCAGCTGGTTGCGCCCGATGGTTCGCTTGTCCCCGACCGAGCGGTCGTCGTCGAGGACGGCAAGATTGTCCGGGTCGGTGAGGCGTCGGCGTTTGAACGGGACGGCGACGCGATCCGCATCGACGGCGTTCTCAGCCCCGGGCTCATCTCGCTCGCGTCGTCGCTCGGCGTTGCCGGGGCGAACGCGACCTCGGAGACGGTGCTGCCGGACCTGATGGTCTCAGACTCCTTCGATCCGACCGACCCGAATCTCGCTCTGGCGGTGGCTTCGGGTGTGACGGGTGCGATGATCATCCCGTCGCCGACGAATGTGGTCAGCGGGAGCAGCGCGTTCATCACGACGCACGCGCCGGATGGTGAATGGTTCATCGATCGCGACGGCGCGATGGTGTTCTCGTTCGGGCCGCCCGTGTATGACCTGAATCTCGGGCCGACCTCGCGTTCGGGTGCGCTGGTGGTGCTCCGCAACGCTCTCGAGGCGGCGAAGAATGGCGACGGTGATTCCCGGCTGAAAGAAGTGCTCGATGGCGAGCGTCGGGCGGTGTCCTACTGCCCGGCGATCGACGATGTCGATGCGGCGTTCCGGGTGTTCGACCGCTACCGCGTCGAGACTCAGATCATTCACAACGAAGAGGCCCGGCTGCTCGCCGAGGCGCTTGAGAGCACGCCGACGCTGGTGGCGATGGGGCCGTTCGGCTTCTCGACTCCGTCGTGGCAGATCGCAGGCGCCGGGCAGGTCGCCGAGACCGGGTCGAGTGTCGCGTTGATCGGCGGCGACGGCACCGATCCGGGACGAGCGCTGCGGACCACCGCCTCGCTCGCGGTCCGCTACGGTCTGAGCGCTGATGCTGCCCGGCGGGCGATGACCGGCGCGGCGGCGGAGTACGCGGGCGTCGACGACACGGTCGGTTCGATCGAGCGCGGGCAGCGCGCGGACCTGGTCGTATTCAGCGGCGATCCGCTGCGACTCGACTCGAGCGTGCTGTGGGTGATGGTCGGCGGCGAGTGGGTGGCGCGTCCGTCGTCGCCGGCGCCGGCAGATGAGGAATTCGACTTCTCCGACACGATGTCGGAGTCAACAGGTGAATCGGAGGCACGGTGATGTTCAGGAACGCGAACTGGTCAGGACGGCTGGCGTCGGCGGCGATCGGAGCCGGGCTCCTCGCGGCCTCGACGCTTTCTGCGGATGTGGTCGCGCTGAAGGCCGGCACACTGCACACCGGCACGGGTGAGCCGATCGAGAATGGCATCGTCATCATCGAGGACGGCACGATCGTCGCGGTGGGGCCGGGCATCCCGATCCCGGGGGACGCGACCGTGTACGAGCTCGAAGAGGGCCACATCACCGCCGGGCTCATCGACGCGAACGCGCGGCTGGAGCGTCAGGACATCTTCCTGCCCGAAGAGGCCCGGCCCGCAGGCGACCTGAGCACTTTCTTTGTGCGTCAGTTGTCGTTCCACAACGACGGCGCGGCCTGCGTGACGTGTTCCGGCTTTGCGATGTGCCCGCTGAGCAGCCTGCACGGTGAGTTCAAGTCCGGCACCGACCAGGACCTCGAAGAAGAACTCGGCTGCCCGTGCTGCGGCTGGCCTTCGCACAACATCGCCTCGATGCTGACGGCGGGTGTGCAGCCGGCGATTACGTCCACGGAGTCTTCGTCGGAGGTCGTGCCGCACACGAGTGTGCTGGATGTGGCAAACCTTCGCTCGTCCGACTACAGCTGGCTCGCGAACTCGGGAGTGACCACGGTGTTCGTTGCGCCGGATACTTCCGCGGTGATCGGGCCCCAGGGCGCGATCGTGACGACATACGGTCGCATCCGCGACCGCATCCTGAATGACAGCGGCGACGTGCAGGCGGTGATCGGCACCGACCCGTACGCGGTCGGTCTTCGCAACTCGCGCCCGTTCGGTCAGTTCGTGAGCTCTCGCACGCGACGCCCGACGACCCGGATGGGCGTGGCGTGGGTGTTCCGCAAGGCGTTCGCGGACACGCAGGACTGGATCGCGGGCCAGGAAGTCACCGGCTCCGATCAGCCGCCCGCCGAAGCGTTCCCGGTTCTGCAGAAGATCATGGAAGGTGATGTCCCGCTTCGCATTCTGGCTCGCGACCGCAACGACATCGAAGGCGCGGTCCGCATGGCCGGCGAGTTCGATCTGAAGTTCACGCTGGTCGAGCCGGTCGCGGCCTACGACTGCTGGGAGGTTCTGGAACAGACGCGTCCGGAGATCGTCTTCGGCCCGATCAGCGATAGCTCGGTCGGCCTGCGTCGCTTCAGTGGCGATGACAACCGCACCCGCCTGGGCACCATCCGCGAACTCTTCGAGCGAGGATTCGAGCCGGCGTTGTCTGCGCAGGACATGCGTGACGAAGAGGGCCTCGCCGGGCAGGCCATGCTCGCGATCAAGGCCGGTGTCTCATTCGACCAGGCGCTGCGAGCCGTGACCGTGAATCCGGCGCGGGTCCTCGGCCTGTCGGACCAGATGGGAACCGTGGAAGTCGGCAAGCGGGGCGACATCGTCCTGTGGACCGGCAAGCCGTTCGAAGCCACAACCAAGCCCGCGGTCGTCGTTGTCGGCGGGCGCGTTGCGATGAACGAAACCGACGATTGATCCTCTCGCGGGGTGCTGATCGGCACGCCGCTTTTCAGCACATTCCGACCGACCCAGACCCGTAATCACGAAGCCCGCGACGAAGCGGGAGCATCGAGAGAGACGACCTATGAAGCTGATGTACCCGCTGGCCGCCGCAATCGCAGTGTGTGCCATGAGCAGCTCGACCCTGGCGCAGATGCCTCCGTCAAAGATCGCCCTCAGCGGCGCCCGGATCATTCCGATCGTCGGCGACGAGATCGAGGAAGGCACGATCGTCATCGAGCGTGGCAAGATCACCGCGATCGGGGTCATGGGCGAGGTTGATATCCCGTTCGACGCGATGGAGATGGACCTCGAAGGCATGGTGATCATGCCCGGGTTCATCCACGCCGCGAGCGCGGACGGCCTGGACCGCGACAACGAGAGCCTTCCGGTGACGCCCTACCTCGATGTGTACGACGCGGTTGACCCTTCGTCGCTGTTCTTCGAGCAGGCGCTGCGAAGCGGCATCACCGCGGTGCACGTCATCCAGGGCCCGAACACAGTGATCGGCGGCGTGAGTCGGCTTGTGCGACCGATCGGCCTGAGCATGGACGAGATGTCCATCCGCGGCGACCTGGCGATGGTCATTTCGACCTCGCCTCGGAACGGCTTTGATCGGATGGCCCAGCTCGCGACGCTCCGTGAGGCGTTTATTGACCTCGACAACGCAATCGATTCTCTCGCCGAGCGTCGTTATGAAGAGGAGCAGGAGAAAAAGGACGAAGATGTCAACGTAAGCCCGCAGGAGGCGCGTGACCTCGGTCGTGAACTGATCCGCGATGAGGATTACAACGACGGTGTCTACAACCTCGTCCGTCTCCGTCGCGGCGAGCTTTCCCCCTGGGTGTACACCGGTGCTGCGATGGACGTCGCTCCGGCGATCGAGATCATGGGCTCGCAGGATGTCCTCGAGAACACGGTTTTCGTGGTTGGCGGCGACGCCCACAAGGCCTCGGGCCAGATCGCGTCGACCGGCCGCCCCGTCGTGCTCGGTCCGAACCTGCTGTACCGCGAGCGGGATCCGATGACCGGGCGCCTCGACGAAGTCTTCGTTCCGAAGCAGTTCCACGACGCCGGCGTGACCTTCGCGCTGCTCCCCAGCCAATCCGGCGCTTTCGCCGAGCGGTACCCGACGTTTCAGGCGGCCCAGTGCGTTCGCAACGGCATCCCGCGCCAGACCGCGCTCGAAGCGATCACGATCAACGCCGCGAACATGCTCGGCGTGGGCGAAACGCTCGGGTCGATCGAGGTCGGCAAGACGGCGAACCTCGTGGTGCTCTCCGGTGATCCGCTTGACTTCAACTCGTGGGTTGAGAAGTCGTTCATCGACGGCATCCTCGCGTACGACCGTGAGAAGGACACGCGCCTGAAGCAGCTTCTCGACGCCGGTAAATCCGGGGAAGAGGAAGCGGACGACGACGCCGAGGAGAATGGCGACGAAGCGGCGGACGCCGCTGAAGCACCGGCCGACGCCGAGACCGGCGGCGATGCCGGATCCGACGGTGATGGGTCCGGGAACGGGGAGGGACGCTGATGCCCAGCGCACTCTCGCGCATCGCGTTGCTGTTCGGTGTCCTGGTCGCCCTCGCGTTCGGAGTCGCTCCGGTTCAGGCCGGAGGCTCCATCGCGATCACGGGTGCTCGCATCCTTCCGATGGCCGACGCTTCGTCGACTGCGATCGACAACGGCGTGCTCATCGTTCGTGACGGCGTGATCGTTGCCGTCGGCGATTCGTCGACCGTGATCCCCGGCGACCTCCCGGTCATCGACGTACGCGGCGCGACGATCATGCCCGGCATGGTCATCGCCGATACCGTTCTCGCCGGCCGCCACGCCGGCGACGAGTCCGTCAGCGGTCTCTACCACGCGATCGACGCGTTCAACCGATTCGGCGACTACCGCCCGCTGCTCGCCGAGGGTGTCACGACCGTTCACCTGAACCCCGGTGATCATCGGCTCGTGAGCGGTGCGGGGGCGGTGGTCCGCCTGTCGGGCTACTGGAACGATCGCGTTCTCAACGCTGCTTCGGATGTCACGGTCAACCTGGGCAACGCCGCCCGCAACCCGCCGAACCTGCTCGACCCGCTGTCGCAGCCGTCCGCGGACAATCTGATCGTGCCCGCGCAGCCACAGAGGCCGTCCTCTCGCATGGAAGAGTGGCCGGCGCTGCGCGACGCTATCGAGCAATCAACCAACGCCGATGCTTCGGCGCACCTCGTTGCGCTGCGTCGCCTTTGGGATGCGAACCTGCCGATGCGGGTGCAAGCCGACGACGCCCTCGATGCACGCAAAGCCGTCGAAGTATTCGACCTTGCCGGACGCGACGGCTACGTTGTCGGCTCGTTCGACCTCGATACGTCAGCGTCGATGCTCGCCGCGAGCGGGACGTCTGTGGTCTTCGGGCTCTCGACGCCGGTCCGCAACGCGGCACGCGACTTCGGCGACGACGCACGCCTGTCTGACCCCGATCTTTCGGCCTTGGCGTTGTTCGATGCCGACTCGGTCGCGTTC
>Ga0209273_10002788_pt1 | contig 12848 bp, 10 predicted proteins | sample tdAd471_FD_187126 | JGI IMG/M metagenome (GOLD analysis project Ga0209273, IMG submission 187126) | Marine sediment microbial communities from the Atlantic coast under amendment with organic carbon and nitrate - tdAd47.1 (SPAdes)... | ecosystem: Environmental > Aquatic > Marine > Coastal >...
GCCTTCCAGGTCAGGCAGCGTGTACATGTCGTGCTGAGGGTCGCCGTATTCGTCGAAGGACGATTCCATCTCGCTCGATCCGTACCCCTCGCCCGGATTCACCGGAGACCACGGCGGTTCGTACCCCTGCCCGAACCACGGCGTCGAGGCCAGCGTCAACGCCGGGTCTTCGGACACGCCGCCGTTCTGCCCCGCGTACGAGAGTTCTTCCGGAGTCGTCTTGAGATTCCCCCACGCGAACTGCTCGCCCCCTTCATAAGCCCCGAACTCCGCCCCCAGAGGCTCCTGAGCGCCGTACACCGTGACGTATCCCGGCATGTCCGGATCCTCAAACTCGAACGGACCCCGCCGCTCCTGGAACGGATAAGCCTCACCAAACCCGGCCCGGTACGTTGGCCGCGTGCAGAGCGGTCAAACGCAGATTAGCATTCGCAGTCTGCGTGTATTGTCTGTCTGTCGCTGCGGAGTCGTTCCGGATGAGTGTTTCACGATTTGTGCTGGTATTTTCTCTTTGTTGTCAGATACCTGCAGAAGCCCAGTCAGTACTGGTCGAGGCGGAGAGTTTTTCTTCGCATGGTGGCTGGAAGCTGGATACTCAGTTCATCAGAGAGATGGGCTCGCCGTACCTGCTGGCGCATGGTCTCGGACGGTCGGTGAAGGATGCGACAACCTCGGTCACGTTTCCGGAGACGGGGGCGTATCGGGTCTTCGTCAGGACGAAGGACTGGGTGGCACGCTGGAAGGCGCCGGGAACGCCGGGGCGGTTTGAGTTGCTCGTCAATGGGCAGCCGCTCAAAGTGACGTTTGGAACGAAGTCCGCCGAATGGTTCTGGCACGACGGCGGGACGGTTGAAATCTCAAAGACACAGGTCGAGCTGACGCTGCACGATCTGACGGGATTCGACGGTCGCTGCGACGCGATTCTGTTCACGAAAGACCGCGATTTTGCCCCCCCCAATGACGGGAAGATTCTGCCCGGCTGGCGGCGCGAGCTGCTCGGATTGAGCGAGAAGCCCATTGAGGCGGGGCCGTATGACCTCGTCGTGATCGGTGGCGGGTACTCGGGCATGGGCTCAGCGATCTCGGCGGCGCGCATGGGTTGCAAAGTCGCTCTGGTTCAGGATCGGCCGGTGCTCGGCGGCAACGGTTCCAGCGAAGTCCGCGTCTGGGCTCAAGGCCTGATCCGCCGCGGCAAGTATCCACGCATCGGTGAGATCATCGAAGAGTTCGCCGATAACGCAAAGAAATCGCCCGGCACCTACGAAGAGTTTGGCGACGACCAGAAGGAAGCAATCGTCCGGGCCGAGAAGAACATCGATCTGTTTCTGAACAATCACGCGTGGAAGGTCGAAACTCTCGACGACCGCATCGTTGCCGTGCACGCGTTTGATACCCGTACCAGCGAACGGCGGCGGTTCACAGGTAAGCTCTTCTCGGACTGCACCGGGCATGGCACCATCGGTTATCTCGCCCAGGCAGACTGGGACATGACCGACAAGGGCCGCATGGGCATGAGCAACATGTGGGCGTGGGCGAACGCCGAGCAGCCGACCGAGTTTCCGGAAACTCCGTGGGCACTCGATCTGCAGATGAAGGATTTCCCCTACCCGCGCGACTTCCATGGGCAGTGGTTCTGGGAAAGTGGTTTCGACAAGGACGCGATCGGAGACGCCGAGGCGATTCGCGACTGGAACCTGCGGGCCGTCTTCGGAGCTTTCAATGCGATGAAGAACCGCGACGGGGCGAAGGATCATGCCAACGCTCTGCTGACCTGGATCGCGTACATTGGCGGGCCGCGCGAGTCGCGGCGGCTGATGGGCGACGTCGTTCTCACGCAGGACGACATTGTGGCGAAGAAGCAGTTTCCCGACGGCTGCGTGCCCAGCACCTGGTCGATCGATCTGCACTATCCCAAGCAGCAATACGCCCAGAAGTTTCCCGACAACCCCTTCATCTCGTACGCCGTCCATGATCGCCGTGTCGATCGCGGTTACGGATACCCGGTTCCGTATCGCTGCTTCTACTCGCGAAACATCGACAACCTGTTCATGGCCGGTCGCTGCATCAGCGTCACGCACGAAGCGCTCGGAACTGTCCGCGTGATGAAGACCTGCGGCATGATGGGCGAGGTGGTCGGCAAGGCGGCGTCGATCTGCACGCTGCAGAGTTGCACGCCGCGGGACGTTTACGAACGGTATCTCGACGAACTCAAGGACCTGCTCGAACTCCCCGGCAAGGCTCGCCGGGAAACCGTGTCGTCTGAGATCGTCATCCCGCAGGACATCCCGCCGCTGGCCGGGCCTTACGGTCCGCCGACGGGAATCGATCCAGCAAAGCTGCCGGGCCTGGTCATCGATGACCGTGATGCGGAGAAGACCGGCAACTGGTCGGAAGGCACCGGGCTGAAGGGTTACGTCGGCTACAACTACCTTTATGCCGGTGCCGGATCGAAGTCGACGATCACGTTTCGCTTTAAGGCTGAGGGGGCCGGGCCGCGGGACATCCGGATTGCGTACCAGCCTCATGAGAATCGAGGCGATAAGGTCCCGGTTTCCGTGTCGACGAGCGCCGGCACGAAGTCGCTGAAGATCGACATGCGGACGCAGCCGCCAATTGACGACGGCTTCATTTCGCTGGGCGTTTTTGACCTCAAGTCGGGCGAAGAAGTAAGCGTCGTGATTGGGACCGAGGGCGCCGGCGGGAACGCTCACGCCGACGCGGTTCACGTTCTGCCTGCGAAGTGATGAGTGATTCGCTGCCGCCGTTTCCGCTGCCGGTTCTTCGTGATGGGCCGCCCGTTCCTCGACGACAACGACGGTGGCGCGGACTGCTGCTGCACGGCCTGCGGCTGTCGATCTTTGTAACGCTGCTGCTGGTCGTGCGCGAGCGACACCGCGAATTTCTGGCACGCGATGCCGCTCGCGAGATGTCGCCCGTCGCTGTCGATCAGTTGCTGGCGTTCTATCCGCGAGCGGTGCGGACTGGAGACGTCGATCCGGAAGTGCGAACGCAGCAGGTGCTCGATGCTGCCGGGGCGTCGCTCGGCTACGTGCTGCAGACCTCGCCGGACAGTGACCACGTTGTTGGATTCTCCGGGCCGACCAATGTGCTGCTTGCGTTTGACGATGATGATCGAGTCGCGGGCGTTTCGATCTTGAGCAGCCGCGACACCAGGGAGCATGTCGCGCTGATCCGTCGCGACGCGGAGTTTCTGGAGTCGTGGAACGGCCTCGACTGGGACGAAGCCGCCGAACGACGCGACGTTGACGCCGTCTCTGGCGCGACGCTGACCAGCCTGGCGATCAGCGAGTCAATCGCCACTCGCCTGCGCGGCAACCGTCGGGAGAACTCGAACGGAGTCGAGCCGCCGAACCTGCGGTTTCCGGATTCGCCCGGCGTCGACGACGCCCGCACCTGGTTCACCGACGCGGCAGCGGTTCGCTGGTCCTCGGAGCGACCGGGCCTGTACGACGTCTTCTCGGCTGACGGCGTGCTCGTTGGTCGCGTTTTTCGTACGACGCCGGCGGCTGATGGGATCATCGGCTACCAGGGGCCGACGGATACGCTCGTCGGGCTGGACTCGGATGACCGAGTCGTTGGTCTGCTTGTGCGGAAGAGCTTCGACAACGAGCCGTACGTGGGGTACGTCCGCGATGAGGAGTACTTTCTGACGCTGTTCAACGGGAAGTCGCTCGACGATCTCACTTCCCTGGACCTGGTGGCGGAACGGGTCGAGGGTGTGTCCGGCGCGACGATGACGAGCATGGCGGTTGCGGAAGGACTGGTCGCCGCCGCCGGTCAGCTGCCACGGCGGCAGGCGGAAGAGGCCACGGTCGCGGATGTGGCCCGAGCGACTTCGGAGCCCGATGAGGTGCGCCGCTGGCGCCCGAGCATGTCCGACCTGGGCATCCTGGCGAGCGTCGTGTTTGCCGCCGTGCTTGCGCTGACGAGGCTGCGGTCGCATCGACTGTTACGGGCGGTGTTCCAGATTGTCCTCATCGTGTGGCTCGGCTTCTGGTGTGGGGCGCTGACATCACTGGCCACAGTGTTCGGGTGGGCTCAAAGCGGCGTTCCGTGGCAGTTTGCTTTCGGGCTGACGATTGTGACTGCCGCCGCCCTGCTCTTCCCGATGCTGAGTCGGACGCAGCTCTACTGCCACCATGTTTGTCCGCACGGAGCACTCCAGCAGTTGCTGCGGAATCGTCTGCCGCTCCAGTGGCAGCCGCGCGGTCGACTGCGAACTGTGCTCCAGGTTCTGCCGTTTGCACTGCTGATCGTGGCTGTTGTCGTCACGATGCTCGGCCTGCCGTTCAGTCTGGTCGACCTCGAACCATTTGATGCGTACGTGCCACGCGCGGCCGGGATCGCGACACTGACGGTCTTCGTTGTTGGGATCCTCGTCTCGCTGGTGACGCCGATGGCCTACTGTCGCTTTGGCTGTCCGACGGGAGCGATCCTGGAGTTCCTGCGATTTCACTCGTCGAGCGACCGCTGGGGACGGCGTGACTGGTTCGCGATTGGGCTGCTGGCAATCGCAATTTTCCTCTGGCTGCTGCCGTTGCCGCCTGACGAGCCACTGGCCATGGTCGAAGAAGTCATCGCAGGCATCCGCGATTTCACGGAGGCGAACCGGCAGACAATGAAGTGGCTGGCGATTGGGTCGGCTGTGATGTTCGTCGTCAGTCTGTGCGCGGTTCCGTGGCTCGTCGGCCTGATCCCGGACGACTACTTCCTGACAAAACGCCGGCCGCGGACGGTGTTTCGGCAGCAGCACCCGGCGATGGCCATCTCGTTGCGCGTTGTCAAGAACGTCGCGGGCGCCGTCTTCCTGCTCACCGGTCTGGCGATGCTGATTCTTCCCGGCCAGGGACTGCTGACGATTCTGGCCGGGATCATACTGCTGGAGTTTCCCGGCAAGCGGCGTCTCGAACGGTCGCTCATTCGCCGCAAGTCCGTGCTGCGTGCTGTCAACTGGATCCGCCGTCGCCGAGGCAATCCGGAAATTCGCGTGGATTGATCTGCGGCGGCGTGCTCAACCGCTAAGATCGTCGGCAAAGCCGTTACCGTGGATGCTGGAGGAGCCGTCAGTCATGGGACTGTTCGACAGGATGGAAGCCAACAATCTGGAAGACGCCAAGCCGCTGGCCGCGCGGATGCGACCGCGGTCTCTGGCCGAGTTCGCCGGGCAGAAACATTTCCTCGGCGACGGCAAGCTGCTCCGGCGCATCCTCGAAGCGGACCGGCTTTCGTCGGTGATCTTTTACGGGCCGCCAGGCTGCGGAAAAACGTCCCTGGCCGAACTGATCGCGACGCAGACGAAGTCCGTGTTTGCTCGCCTGAATGCGGCATCGGCGGGCGTCAAGGAGGTGCGGGCACTGCTTGAACAGGCGCGCGACCGACTCGCCGCCGACGGGACTCGGACGCTGTTGTTCGTCGACGAGCTGCACCACTTCAACCGAACTCAGCAGGATGTTCTGCTGCCCGATGTCGAGTCCGGCGTCGTGCGGCTGATCGGGGCGACGACGGAGAATCCGTTCTTTTCGCTGGTCTCGCCGCTGGTCAGCCGCAGCCAGGTGTTCGAGTTTCAGGCTGTCTCGACGGACGAAGTACTGGTCGTTCTGCAGCGAGCGCTGACTGATCAGGAACGCGGTCTCGGATCACTCGGTGTGTCCGCCACCGATGAAGCCCTCGCATTTCTGGCAGACGTTTCCGACGGTGATGTGCGGCGGGCACTGACCGCACTTGAGATCGGAGCCCACTCAGTTCAGGGCGGAGAAATCGACCTGCAGGTCGCTCAGGAGTCGATTCAGAAGAAGGCGATTCAGTACGACGACGACACGCATTACGACGCGGCGAGCGCCTTGATCAAGAGCCTGCGGGGCAGTGACCCGGACGCTGCGCTCTACTGGCTGGCCAGGATGCTCGAAGCCGGCGAGGACCCGCGGTTTCTCGCACGGCGGATCGTCATCGCGGCCTCGGAAGACGTCGGCAATGCGGACCCGCAGGCGCTCGTGATTGCCAACGCGGCGGCTCAGGCCACGCTGTTCATCGGGATGCCCGAATGCCGGATCATTCTTTCCCAGGCAGCGACGTACGTCGCGCTGGCTCCCAAGTCGAACGCGGCTTACGTCGCGATTGATGAGGCGCTCGACGATGTCCGCCAGCGACGCGTGTTGCCCGTGCCGACGCACCTGAAAGATTCGCACTATGGCGGCGCGAAAAAACTGGGGCATGGCGAGGGTTATCAGTACGCGCACAGCGCTGCGGACGGCTGGGTCGACCAGGACTATCTTGGTGTTGACCGCAGTTACTACCGGCCCGTTGATCGCGGTTTTGAGTCCGAGTTGAAAACGCGTCTCGACGGATTCCGTCAGCGCCGATCGAGTTCTTCGGAGGGCTCCGATGTCTGAATTGCAAGACGACGGTCCGCAGTCGACGGTGCGGTCAACGACCGGCCAGACGCTCGTGGAACTCTCGTCAGAGCGTCCCGTGCTCGTCGCGTTTCTGCGTCACAGCGGCTGCACGTTCTGTCGGGAGCTGCTCGCCGATCTCGCGCGACGGCGTCGAGAAATCGAGGCTGCCGGAATCGGCATCGTGCTGGTCCATCTCGAACAGGACGCCGATGTCGCAGAACTCGCGGCGCGATACGGCCTGGCCGACGTCCCGCGGATCGCCGATCCCGAGCAGCGTCTGTACGAAGCCTTTAATCTGCGGCGAATGTCGCCGATCGAAATGCTCAACCCCGCCGTGTGGCTCGGCGGATTTCGCACAGCGATTCTCAAGCGACACGGATTTGGCCGCGTCAAAGGCGACGTCCTGCAGATGCCCGGCGTGTTTCTGGTCCGCGACGGCGAGATTCTCGCAGGCTATCGCCACAGGACACCGGCATCCTCATGCGATCTTGAACCGCTGATCGCCGCCGGCAGTCGCGAAGAGCGATAGTGAGTGCACTCAGATTTGATTGTGAAATCGAAGAACACTGTAGCTACCGTCGCCAGACGGTGGGGCTGTCCACCGTCTGGCGACGGTAGCTACTCCAGGTACCGAAATCGCTGAGGGGCACCCCCGATAGCGCCCCGTCGACATTCACCTGACTCTGTCAGCGAATCTAACGCTGCGTGGTGGGCTGAGCATCACTCGCTTGAACAGGCTCTTCGCTGCCACGACGCCGTTTATCAGCAGTTGGTGACGCTGCTGCTGTGAAGTCGACGCCTCACTGCTTCGACTGGACTGATCCTTCGGCCTGCTCCGGCTTCTGGAAAATCACAATGTGCTGCCGAGGGAGGACGCCGATTGTTTCGACGAACCTGAGGCCGAATTCCGGCTGGCTGGCCTCACGTTTGACCTGCTTCTCGGTCATTTTGTGGACCAGCTTGATCGGCACCGTCGGGTCTTCCAGACGGTATTCGACCCAGGCGATGCGACCGCCCGGCTTTAGAGCGCTGGCCAGGTCGAGCGTCATTTCGTAAGGAAATTCAAACTCGTGATAGACGTCGACCATGATGATCAGGTCGACGCTGTTCGGTTTCAGGTTCGTCTTCTTTTCGGCACCCTTCACGGGCACGACGTTCTTCACGCCCGCCGCTTCACAGCGTTTCTTCAGGCGGTCGAGCATCTCCTGCTGGATGTCGACGGCCAGCACTTTGCCCTCGGGTTCAACCTCGCGTGCCATCAGCATCGAGATGACACCGCTGCCGGCGCCGATATCGGCGATGATCATGCCGGGTTTGAGCTTCAGGGACCGGACGAGCAACGTCAGCCGCTCTTCTTCCTCGCGTGAGTCGCGTTCCAGCCACGGAGCACCGGGAAAGCCCATCACATGAGCGATCTCGCGGCCCATGTAAAACTTGCCGATTCCGTTGGGATCGTGCTCCCGGCGAAACGTGTAGCGGGCATCGTCCCTGGCCTTCGCGGGCGGGTCGGCGGCAGGAAGTGGACGAGGACCGGTGAGCAGCAGGGTTCCGGCCAGCAGTAATCCAGCGAGGGGCTGTTTCATGATCGGTCACTCCGTCTTTCGGTTGTCGCAGGCTCCAACGCAACGCCCAGAGTAGGACGGACTTCCGGTCCGTCAACGAATTTCGACAGACTGGAAGTCCGCCCTGGGAGGACGATCCAGTCCCAGCCCATACCTTGATGGTCACGTTTCTGCTGGTTCGGAAACTCCCACCGCCGCCTGCCAGGCATCCGCAGACAGCTCCGATGCCTGGTCGATCAGCATGACGGGGATGCCGTCCAGAACCGGATAGCTGAGCCGGCAGGACGACTCACTGCACAGCAGCGCGTCATCCGATCGTTTCAGCACGCCGCGGCACTGCGGACAACGCCACAGGTCGTCGAGAGACTCTGAGTTCTGAGCCATCGTTGTCTCCGTCAGAATCCGCGCGCTGCCTGAATGTCGTCGAAGTTCCGGATGCCGTAGTCGATGCCGACGAAGTCGAGGACCGAGCACAGTGCCCGCACAGCAACGCCCATCCCATCCGGACCGCTGAAGCCACCAAACTGGCCGCCGCCCTTCAGATGCGGCTCGGTTTCCAGGAAGAAGCCTGGCACGCCAAGCTTCTTCAGCCGCCGTTCGATCTTTGGCAGGTGCTCGCGCAGTTCGCGGAGAATCGTGTCGTGCCCCGCGTCGCCGACGTCGGCCGGCACAAAGTTCTTCAACCGTTCCTCGTCGACGTGGCCCGTCCAGTTGAGCGTCGGGTCGATGGCGTAATCCTTGACGTGCATCCAGCCGATGTACGGCAGCATGTCCAGGAATTCCGAGTAGCACTGCAGGCGGTCCTTGTTCTGCGCTGCGATGTTCCCGCCGTCGTAGATCAGCACCATGTTCGGGTGCTTGAGTTTCTTCGCGATCTTTGCCAGCAGCGGCCCGGATTCGCCGACGAGGTTCGGTTCGATCTCCAGCCCGAAAACCAGTCCGCCCGCGGCGCAGGCATCGGCGATCTGGCCGATCTGGTCAGCGGCCTGATCGATGTAGTCTTCCGGGTTCGAGCCCTTGGGATGGTAGAACGAGAACCCGCGGATCAGTCGCGTGTCGAGAGCCTGGCCGACGGCGATGGTCCTGGCGACTTCCGTCTTCAGGTATTTGTCAAAGGGGACGAAGGCGTTGTGCGAACCATCGTCGATATCAACGAGCTTCACCTTGCCGACACGGGCGCCGATGCTCGTCACGCTCAGGCCGAATTCGTCCTGCAGCTTGCTGAGCTGCTTCAGTTCGGCCTTGTTGAGGTCGACGACGTGCTTGACAGTTCCTGACGAATCGACGTCGAGAAATCGCGGGCTGTAATACCGCAGGCCGATCGCGGCGAGTGCGGAGAACTGCTCCAGAGCGGTCTTGTGGTTGGCAGCCTCGTCGGCAAACGCACTCAGAATGACCTTCGGGTTGGCCATGATGTCTCGTCCCAGGTTGAAGTTGTATGTCGAAAACGGGCCGGTCAGCCGGCGGTCGCGGAGTCTCTCAGACCCTCGGCACGCGATCAACTTACCGTGCGTCCGCAGTTCCATGTGTCGCTCGATTGACGCTGCTGCTCGATTGACGCTGCCGAGGCCGGACAGGACAACGTCTGTATGTCCTGCCGAATTCTTGCCCTCAACGCATTTCACGGTGGCAGCCATCGAGCGTTCCTCGACGGCTGGTCGCTCCGCAGTCGGCATACGTTCCAGACACTGACGTTGCCCGGCACGAAGTGGAAGTGGCGGGCTCGACACTCAGCCGTGTGGTTTTCCGAGCAGATTCGCCAGGCCACAGATCAGCGTCCTGCCCTGCCCGATCAGGCCTCCGGTCTGGCCGATGTGCACCCCGCCGAGGTTCTCTTCTGCACGGACATGCTGAATCTTGCGGAGTTTCTGGGCTTGTGCCCGGAGCCGATTCGGCGTCTGCCGCGCGTCGTCTATTTTCACGAGAACCAGCTCACCTACCCCAGTCGCGCGGATGGCGATCGCGATCTGCACCTCGCCTATTCGAACATCACGACTGCACTGGCGGCCGACGCGGTCTGGTTCAACTCGGAGTACCACCGCCGGGAATTTCTCGCGGCCGCCCGCGAGTTTCTGCGACGAATGCCCGATCGTCGCCAGCCGGAACTGATCGATCGGATCGAAAGGAATTCTGAGATTCAGCCGCCGGGGATCTCGCGAATTGCTCCACGGTCGGAAGGCGGGCGAGAGCACGGCCCGCTCCGCATTGTGTGGGTTTCCCGCTGGGAACATGACAAGCGACCGGACATTTTCTTTGCAGCGTTGCGACTGCTGATCGACCGCGGCATCGACTTTCGTGTCAGCGTGCTTGGCGAGTCATACCGAACTTCGCCAGTGTGTTTTGCCGACAGTCGCGAGTGGCTCCGCGATCGAGTCGACCACTGGGGCTACGCGGAGACTCGTGCTGAGTACGAGGCAATTCTGCGAGCGTCCGACGTCGTGGTTTCAACCGCCGAGCACGAGTTTTTCGGGATCGCGATTCTGGAAGCGACGTCGGCTGGCTGTGTTCCGCTGGTCCCGCGAGCGCTCGCCTATCCAGAGACGCTGGGCACTGGTCATCGTTGGTTTCACGACAACTCACCAGACGATGTCGCGGGCCAGCTTGAGCGGATTGCCGCGCACGGCGGGCTGTCGGATCAGCCGAACGTCGACGTTTCGCGCTTTGAGTGGGAACGACGAGCCCGTGAAATGGACGCTCGAATCGAGTTCCTCTGTCAGTAGCGAAACTCGCGCAGAGTTTCGGCCTGCTGGGATCGAGATGAAAGGTGCTGGCGAGCGAAACTGCCGAGCGGCCAAAGTAGCCATCTCGCTCCGCCGAGATGAGCCGCCGTCAGGCTTGACGTTCGCGAATCATTGAGCTGGCGTAGCGGGAACTGCGTGTCACGGCAGCGGCGAGTACCACTTCAACCCGGCTTCTGCGGCGTCAGGGTTCTTCTGAAGTGGAAGGGGCTTCTGCGTCCGGCTCATCTCGGCGGAGCGAGATGGCGACTTTCGAAACGCAGCTACGAAGCCGGTGCGTCGGCTTCTCGAATCTCGTCGAGGATCGAGCCCGGACGCGGACGCTCGGGGACGCCGCCGAGGTTCCGGTGCGCGATCAGCTCGGCGACGATACTGACTGCGATTTCCGGGACGGTCTGCGAGCCGATGTCGAAACCCAGCGGAGCATGAACTTTCTGCAGCGCGTCACGCGAGACGCCTTCGCGGAGCAGGTCTTCGAAGATCAGCCGGATCTTGCGACGGCTGCCGATCATCCCGACATAACGCGCGGGCTTTTCGGCAAGGTGGTACAGAGCCTCCTCATCGTGATTGTGCCCGCGGGTCACGATGATGCACATCGTGTTGCCGTCGATCTCAAGGCCGCTCAACGCGGTGTCAATGTCGCCGACAATCAGCCGCTCGGCCTGCGGGAAACGGTCCTGATTGCAGTACTGATCGCGGTCGTCGACAACCCAGACGTTGAAGTCGACCGACGCGGCAAGTTCGGCGACCTTCTGGCCGACGTGGCCGGCCCCAACGATGACCAGCCGGCAGCGTTCCAGCTGCGGCAGGTAGGAGACTCCGCCAGCAACGTACGCTCGCGGTCGATCGGCAATCGGCTTCAGGCCAGCGTGAACGGATTCCGGCAGTTTGCCCTTTGTTCGCGACGCGGCCACTTCACCCTGTTCGTTGAGCAGGAACCGATCAGCTTCGGCACCGCCGGTTTTCTCCGCATCAATGACGACCGCTTCCGTCGAGCCCTCACCGTTGCGGATTTCCTGCAGGTAGGTCTCAAAGTACGACAGATCGTCACCGGGCCGGACCGGGTCGACGAGCATCTTCATTCGCCCGCCGCAGATCAGGCCGTCATCCCAGCCGTAATCGCTGTCGAGCTGAAATGTCAGCAGTTCGGCCCGGCCTTCATCGAGCAGCCGCAGCGCTCGGCGTTTAACTTCCGCCTCGACACAACCCCCGCCGAGCGTCCCGGCCTGCGAGCCGTCCGCGAAGACGAGCATCGCGGCTCCCGCCTTCTGCGGCGTCGAGCCCTTCGTTTCCACCAGAGCCGTCCATGCCACCGACTGCCCATTGCGGACAGCGTCCATCAGTGCCTGCAGCAGCTCCTGCATGGTCAAACCTCGAAGAATCAGCGACAGCACGCCAGGCAGTGTTGGTCAATCGCGATCGCAACGTCGCTGCGGTTGCCAGACCGCGGGAAACCCACGCTCTGGCAAGCGTAGCTACGGATTGAAATGCTTCCTGGCCTTGTGTTAGTGCCCGTGAGCGTGGGCCGGTTCCGGCTCTTCGTCTTCCTTGAAGCAGGTCCAGCGATCGACGCTTCCCGCGAGCTGCACCGAGCCGCAGATGAACATGATGCTGAAGAGAGCCGTCACATAGACCGTTTTGCCGACGTAGTTGCTCAACTGCAGCTGGAAGATCGAATGCGTGCCGCCTTCGGGAGGGGCGATCAGGCCCCAGATCAGAATCATCATCAGGTAGATGAACAGGATTCCGGTCCAGCCACCTTTCACGAGCACCTCGCGGTACTTGACCCAGTTGACAGCGAGCAGCCAGAAGGCCACCCACAGTAGGAGCGGAGACCACGGCAGCACCTGAGCGATCAGCTCGTAGGCCAGTTCCCAGAGCGCCACAACCACGGCGACCAGACGATTCAATAATTCCAGCATGATCCTCGAAACCTGTTTGTGTCAGGACCTGTTTGTGTCAGGGACGAGTCGGACAGCGGGCAGTCGGACCTCGCCGATTGCACCGAAGGTGGTGTCGTGTAACAGATTCCGGCGAGTGCTTCCAGCGAAGACTGGCTGACTGCTCCGGCATTCTCACCCGTGGAAAGTCGCTCTTGTCGTTGCCGTCGGTGCGGTCGCTACGGCTGGGGGAAC
>Ga0209273_10002789_pt1 | contig 12846 bp, 9 predicted proteins | sample tdAd471_FD_187126 | JGI IMG/M metagenome (GOLD analysis project Ga0209273, IMG submission 187126) | Marine sediment microbial communities from the Atlantic coast under amendment with organic carbon and nitrate - tdAd47.1 (SPAdes)... | ecosystem: Environmental > Aquatic > Marine > Coastal >...
GGCCGCCGGAGCGGTCGGAACGGCCGGCCAGAACTCCCAGGCGCAGGATGAGGCCGAGCCGATCGCCGTTTTCGCGCCGATCGCGGAGAACGCTCTCGAACTGGTCGTGCCGGAGAACGCCGCAGGGCAGGGAGTGATCTACCACGCCCTCCCCGGGCGCGCTGTTCAGGCGACCTTCACCAGCACCATGCCGATCGAGACGTTTAAGGGCGAAACCGATGGTGTCATCGGCTTCGCGGTCGTCGAGCGACCGGAAGAACTGGCTCGGACCCTGTCCGGCGAAAGCGACTCTGGGTCGGTCGAACGCGGCGCACTGCTCGCGGCGGAATTCGCCGTCCCGGTCGATTCGATCCGGACGGGCATCGACATGCGCGACCGTCACCTCCAGACCGAGCAGTGGCTCGACGAGGCACGCCACCCCTACATCCGGTTTCGGCTCGCGTTCTTTGCCGAGCCGGTCGACGCCACACCCGACGGCTCACCGCAAGGCGCACGGACCTTCTCGGGCGCACTCGTCGGCGATATGACGATCAAAGGAGTCACCCGCCCGCTGCGCGTCGAGAACGCCCGCGTCGCCCTGCTCCCCGAGTCCGAGGCTACGCGTCGCGTCTCTCCCGGTGACCTCATGGCGCTGCGCTGTCGGTACACGCTTGCCCTCGCCGACTTCGGCATCCAGAACGCGATCGTCGGGCGCCAGGTCGCTCGCGAGATCGAGGTCGATCAGGTGATCTACCTCTCGACCGTCGGGCCCGGCGAGCAGCATGCCGATCAGTCGGAATCCGGGTCAGACGCGGAGTCGAACGAATCCGGGTCCGACGACTCGTCGAGCGACGCGAGGTAATCACGCAGAATCGCCGCGGCGGCGAGGGCATCGCGGCGCTGCTTCTTCTGCTTGTGCGTCATCCCCGACCGCGCCATCTCCCAGTCTGCCTGCACCGAGGTCAGGCGTTCGTCCTGATAGCGCACCGGCAGATCGATGCGCTGGGTGAGTCGCTCCACGAAGGCGCGGACGAGCTTTGCCCGGGGCCCCTCCGAGCCGTCCATGTTGAACGGCATGCCAACGACGAGCTCCTCCGGCTCATGGTCTCGGATCGCCTGACAGAGCCCGTCGAGCAGCGAATCGCCGCGATTCAACGGCAGTTCGATCACACCGGCGGCGCTCACGATCCCGGACTCGTCATCGCCGGTCGCAAGGCCCGTGCGACGGTCGCCGAGATCGATCGCGAGGTAGCGCATGGTCCGGCGATCAGTGGGCGCTGATGATCCCGCTGCTGTGCTCGGGCACCGGCGACTCGGATCGCGCGATCGAGCCGCTCGGCGCGGTCTGCACCGCGTGACCGGGGATCGGGCTGAAGCGAGAGCCCGCGAGCGGGATGCGCTTGTTGACGTTCGCCACCGGGAGCTTGGGGAAGAGAACCATGCCCGCACCGGTCAGCACGAGGTTGACGAGGATGAAGACGACGACCGAATCGATCCGCAGGAACTTGACCGTCGCGACGGCCACGAGCAGTGCGATCGAAAGCGGGATCATGGCGTTCCAGCAGAGCTTCATCATCTGGTCGTAGCGCAGCCGCGGGATGGTCCAGCGGATGAACATCGCCAGCACGATCATGAAGATGACCTTGCCGAAGAACACGGTGAATTTCAACAGCGCTGCCAGCAGGCCGGTGTCTTCCGGCTGAAGGCCGGGGACGAACGGCAGGTGGTACCCGCCGAGGAACAGCAGCACGAAGAACGCAGAGCCCGTGATCAGGTGGGCGTACTCGGCCAGGAAGAAGAGGGCGAAGCGCATCGAGGAGTACTCGGTGTGCCAGCCGCCGACGAGTTCCTGCTCGCATTCGGCGTTGTCGAACGGTGCCCGGTTCCCCTCCGCGAGTGTGCAGGCGTAGAACAGCAGCGCCGCGAGCGGGTGCGCAACGATGAACCACACGCCGCTCCCGGCCACCTGCGCCTCGACGATCGCGTTCGGGCCGACGGTGCCGGCGGTCAGGACAACCACGAGGATGCACAGGCCCATCGGGATCTCGTAGGAGATCATGCCCGCGGATGCGCGCAGGCCGCCGAGGAACGAGTACTTGTTGTTGGAGGCCCAGCCGCCGAGCGTCATGCCATACACGCTCAGCGCCGCCACGGCGAGGAGGAAGATGAAGCCGATGTCCACCGCCGCGGCTCCGACGACCGCGTCGCCACCGCTGACGAACTCGCGCCCGCCGATCACGATCGGGTCGATCGCGATCACGCCGCCCCAGGGGATCACGGCCCAGCCGATAAGCGCCGGGATGACCGAAAGCATCGGCGCGAGGCTGAAGAGGATCTTGTCGGTCTGCGGCGGACGGTAGTCTTCTTTGAGAATGAACTTCAGCCCGTCGGCCAGCGACTGGCCCAGACCCCAGAACCCGAAGCCGCGAAACAACTTCTGCAGCAGAGGCAGCCCGAGGTCGAAGCCGACGCGGTTCGGGCCGATCCGGTCCTGAATGTACGCGGAAATCTTGCGTTCGAAGTACACCAGAATGCCCACCGTCGCGAGGACCAGGTGGATCACGATGACCGCGACGATGACCCCAACGAAAAACTGGGGCCCGATCGGGAAAATGGCGTCGAGAATGCTCTCCATAGGGTGGGCATGGTACGCGGCTGGGCGCTCGACGGAAAGCCGCCCAGAGACTCTGGCACCGAACAGATCGAGAGAGATTCCGGTGCGGATGGCTCAAAAATGAACGGGCCCTCGGGAATGTCCCGAGGGCCCGCTGGAGAGTCGGTTGAACCGGACGTCTTGCTCAGCGACGACGGCGAGTCGCGGCGAATCCCGCCAGCGCCATCAGCGCCGCCGAACCGGGAGCCGGGACGATGTAGAAACCACGAGCGTGCTCACCTTCGAGAAGCACTTCGTACCCCGATCCATCGATCGCGATGCTCGAGATACGGCTGTCCGTGAGGTCGCCACGCTCGGAAAAGACCAATTTGCCCGTCAGCGGGTTGTAGATAATGGTTTCGGGCTGAGCGAGATTGCTCGCGACCAGCGACACCGAGCTGAACGAGCCGTCGGAAGCGAGATCAACACGCAGAATCGAGCCGTTGTCGAAATCGGTGACCCAGATGCTGTCAGAGCCGGGAACTGTCGCGATGCCGCGGATGTTCGTGAGGTCGGAACCGAACCCGGTAAAAGCGTCGGCGAAATCCACGACGGGGTCGTTCGCGAGCGCGTAGTCGCCCGAGCCCGCGTCGTACTCCATCCGCCAGATCGTGGACGACCGACCGTCCACACCGCCGGCGTCGAAGGAGCCGCCATTTACCGCAGTGACAAAGAAGTCATTGGAGCCGTTGGCTCGTGCGAGGCCGAAGCCGTCGTCAAAGCGGACGCCGGTCGCGTTGTTGTCCTCGACGAAGATCGGGCCCGTCGCCCCGCTCAGCGAGACGCTGAAAATGCCGTCGATCGTGTCGCCGGTGACGGGTGAGCCCGGGTTGGAAACCGTCAGGAGATTTCCCGACACCGAGTCATACGTCAGGCCGACGGGGTTCTGCAGAGGGTTGCCCTGCGTCAGGTAGCTCGCGCTGGCCGAGCCGCTGAACGGCATATCGACCCGGAGAATGCCTGCGTCGGTCGTGTTCGGGAACGGAAGTCTTCCATCGGCGACATAGAGCTCGCCGGTCGGTCCGGCGGTCACATTCGCGAATCGGGTGTCAGGGTTCACGGAGGCGTACAGCGTGCTGACGCTTCCGGTCGAGTCCAGGAACCGAACGGCGTTCTGTTGCTGGCTCGTGAACACAATGCCTTGGAGGCCCGCGGAGGCGGTACCCGCTGCCCCGGCGACAAATGCGGCGGCAAGCGTAAGTCGGATCGATGTCATCGGAAGTCCCATTCTCTCTTTGGTGTCAACGGGCGGCGGGCCGGATGGCGACCCGCTTGAGGTGTCATTGTAGTCTGCGACCGGACGGCAGCGAGTCAATAGGAACCGCTGCCCAGAGGACCGGTTTATCGGCCCTTCTGCGCATCTTTCGTGTCCCGGGCACCCTCGGATTTCGGATTACGCGGATTGGGCCAAAAATTTAGCCGTGCGCCAGATCAGCGAGCTCAGACAGGTTTCATTGCAGATTGACCGGCATCACCACATAGACGAAATCGTTTCCGCTCTTGATCATGCCGGGCTTGTTCGGGGCCTTCATCTCGATCATGACCTCTTCGCCGGGCAGAACCTTCAACGCGTCGGTGATGAACGCGGGGTTGAATCCGATCTCGATGTCGTCGCCGTCGAATGACTTCATTTCGACATTGATCTCGGCCTCGCCCATCTCCGGGGCGCGACTGGAGATCTTAAGGGCCTGGGTGTCCTTGCCGAAGGCCATCCGAACGCCACGCGACTCCTCGTTCGTCAGCAACGCGGCACGCCGAACCGCCGAACCGAGCGACTCCACGGCGAAGGTGGCCCGCTTGTCCTGGTCCTTCGGGATCACGTCCTGATAGGGCGGGAACGTTCCGTCGACGAGGTTCGACGCCAGCACCGTTCCGCCGGCACCGGCCACATCCGAATCATCGAACTTGAAGATGATCTGGTTGTCGGTCACCGCTACGCGCACCTGATCGCAGCCGCTGAGCAGTTTATTGGCCATCGTCAGCGCTTTGGTTGGCACAATGCAGGTCGACGGACCGTCGCCCGTGAACTCGTTCGCGCTCGCCTTCGCCAGCGCGAGGCGTCGGCCGTCGGTCGCGACCATCTCGATCTTTTTCCCCTCGCGTCGCATCAGGACACCGTTGATCGCGTAGCGCGAGTTCTCGCGGGCCGTCGAGAACGTCGTGCGCGAGATCAGCGTCGAGAGCGTGGACGCGTCGATGGCGAACGAGTCGTCGCCGGAATCCTCCGGAAAGTCCGGGACCTCGGGGAAGTCGCCGGGCGAGTAGCCGTACACCTTGAAGTGCGCATCAGCACCACGGATGCTGGTCATTTCGCCGTCCGAGTCGAGCGTCAGCGTGGGATCCTTGTCTTCGGCGCTCACGATCTGGCGCAGTTTGTCCGCCGGGATCAGGGCCTCGCCTTCCTTCTGCACTTCCGCCTGTGCGCTCGACATGCGGATCGAAATCTCGGCGTCCGTCGCTGAAAGCGTGATTGTCCCCGCGCCGCCATCACCGTCCTTGCGCGCATCGAACTTGATGCAGGTCAACTGTGGGCGCGGCGATCGCGATGCCACCACCCCGGAGACTAGGTTCACCGCGTCCATGAGTGCGGCTCGGTCACAAATCACCTTCATCGATTTCCACTCCGATCGTCTTACCTGGGCCCACCGCGACGATCGGCGGTGCGCACCGGTTCTTCGCGCGGGATTGTACTCCACATCCACAACACCGCGAGGACCGAAGCGACGGGCCCACTACGGCTGGGGGCAAACACCGCCCCTCCAGCGGTCGCGTCAGAGTAGATCCCGACGAACCACCGCAACGCTCGACGGACAGCCCGCCCACGGGGAATCCACACCAAGCGCCCGCACGTCTCACGCCCCGCGCGACGAATTTCTCGGTTGTTCGGTGGGCAAAATCGGTTGTGGCGAAACCGGCTATGCGCGATACTGGCCGCTCCCGCAGATCCACGCCGAGCGTGGTGCGCGGTTTGTTTGAGTTTCATTCGGGTACACGCGCCGCGCATCGCTCTCCGAGCCAAGACGCAGCGCCTTATAGAAGGTAAGGACCAGCCCATGTCATTCGAAGCAGCGGTTCACGCTCAGGCCATCGAACTCGACCGTTTGGCTCTTGAGATGTGTGCCAGCGCCGGGAGCGGCCACCCGACGACCGCCAGCAGCCTCGGACACATCACCACGGTTCTGTACTTCCACACCATGCGTCACTCGCCGGAACTGCCGGACTACCCCACCGCGGATCGGCTCGTGCTCTCCGAAGGCCACGCCGTCCCGATCGTCTACGCCGCCGCCGCCACTTTGGGCATCCACTTCGGGGCCGATCCGAACAACCGTCGTCCGATGACCGTCGAGGATCTCGCCACGCTCCGCGAGATCGATTCGGCCCTCGACGGCCATCCCAACCCGATGGAAGGCATGCCGATGTTCGATGCCGCCACCGGTTCGCTCGGCCAGGGCCTTTCCGTTGCTGCCGGCCTCGCCGAGGCCGCCCGCCTCGACGGGCTCGATCGCCGGATCTTCTGCATCATCGGCGACGGCGAATCGCGCGAAGGACAGATCTCCGAAGCGCTCGACCACATCGTCGATCGGGGCCTCACCAACGTCTGCCCCATCTTTAACTGCAATCAATACGGACAGGCGGCCAAGGTCAGCGCGCAGCAGTCCGCCGAACGCATCGCCGCCAAGCTCACCGCCTACGGCTACGAGACGATCACGATCAACGGCCACGAGCCCGCGGAGATCAAGAAGGCCCTCGACCGATACATCGAGATCTCCGGCGATCCGAGCGCGACGCCCGTCGCGATCGTTGCCAAGACGGTCAAGGGCTGGGGCACCCCCAGCCTTCAGGGCGGTGGCTGGCACGGCAAGCCGGCCTCCGGCCAACACCTTGAGAATGCCCTCGCCGAGCTCGCCGAGCGCCGCGCCGAGCTCACCAGCGCCCTCAGCAGCACCGACTCGTTCACGATCCAGCCGCCCGACGCGTTCGAGTCGGACGGCTACACCGCGACAGCCGACCTGCCGAGCTTCACCGAAGCCATGGCCGCCCGCGACATGACCAGCGTGGTTCACACCGGTCGTTTCGCGACCCGGCGTGCCTACGGCGTCGCCCTGCAGGCGCTCGGCAAAGCCAATAAGGACGTCGTCTGCCTCGACGCCGACGTGTCCAATTCCACCTTCGCGATCGACTTCGCCTCTGACGCCGACCTCTCCGGCCGGTTCATCGAGTGCAAGATCGCTGAGCAGAACATGGTCTCGGTCGCCGCGGGCCTGTCCGCCGCCGGCAAGATCCCGTTCGTCTCGACCTTCGCGAAGTTCCTCACCCGGGCCTACGACCAGATCGAGATGGCCATCAACTCAGGCGCGAACATCAAGTTCGTCGGTTCCCACGCGGGGATCTCGCTGGCTTCCGACGGCCCGAGCCAGATGTCGCTCCCCGATGTCGCCTGGTTCCGCAGCTTCGCGACCGCCCGCGACCATCGCGGCAACCCCGCGTGCTATGTGCTCCAGCCGGCCGATGCCTACGCCGCCTACGCCCTGACGGAGATCATGGCCGAGTACGAGGGGGCCTGCTACATGCGGACCCTGCGTCCGGACACCGAATTCCTCTACTCCGACGACGATGTGTTCAATCTCGGCGGCTTCCACCAACTCGCCGAAGGCCGCGACATCCTGCTGGTTGCCTCCGGCTACATGGTGCACGAGGCCAACAAGGCCCTGGAAGAACTCGACAAGGCGGGCGTCTCCGCCGGTCTGGTCGACCTCTACTCCCTGCCGTTCGACGAGGAGAAACTCCTCGACGTCGCGAACGCCTCGGGCGGTCGCATCCTGACACTCGAAGACAATTACGGTGCCGGCTTCGGTTCCGCCGTCGCTGACGCCCTTTCGGCCTCGGGCGACGGCTTCGAACTCGCCCAGATGCACGTCACGCGCATTCCCAAGTCGGGCCGCACGCCCGAAGCGGTCCTCGAGTACTGCGGCCTGAGTGTCAAGGACGTCGTCGATCGCTGCCTCGAAGTGCTGGAAGTCACGACCGCCTGACCCGCGGTGCGGAGTTATCCACCGTCGCGAACGCGCCATTTCAAAGTTTTTGCCTGTTTTTTTGCCCCTCGACCGGGTCGTTTTCGCCAAACGACCCGGTTTTTTTGTTTCGGGGGGTGCGTTTGCGTCCGAAAACTGTGATGCGGGTTCTCGGACCATGTGGCCGAAATCTGCCGAGATATCGGCGTTTTTCAACACTCGAACGACCGGTTCGGCCCAACCTGAAAGCTCGGCCGAGGGGCGTCGACCAGCCCGCGAGCATTTGCACTCGAAAATACGGGTGATTTGTGGACACGCCTAGCGGGAGGGGTCGAAAACACATAGCGTTGTTGTTTGCGTTTGCTATCCTGGACGTCTAAGATAGCAGTCACTCACTTGGCGATCGTTCCATCTGATAGCGGTGTTCTGGTGGTCGCTGGAGCGGGACTTCAAATCAGGGCTGAGTTGGCTCTGAATCGTGAAAGCCAGAAGTTCCGGCCTGACGGCCACAGACCAGCACCGCGAAGAATTTTTAGGAGAGTCTCATCATGAGTCTGACCCAGTGCCTGTCCCTGATCGCGGGCGCCACGCTCGCCGGCACCGCCGTCGCTGATTCCGCTATCACCGCGGACGAGGCGCGGGCCATCGTTGCCGAAATGCTTGCTGACGCCGAAACCCGTTCGAGCCTGCAGTCCTCCGGCGGTACCGCCGGCCACGACGGCAAGTTCTTCATGTCCAGCGCCGGCGGCAGCTTCCGCCTCAACGTTGGCGGTCAGATCCAGTTCCGCTACATGCTGAACCTGGGTGACGACCTCGGTGGCACCACCGACAACGACGACGAGCGCGGCTTCCAGACCCGTCGCACCAAGCTCGACTTCACCGGTACCGTCTACGACGATATCGACTTCAAGATCACCGGTGCGTTCGATCGCGACGGCGGCGCCTTCACCCTCGAAGACGCCTACACCGTCTTCAACATGAACGAGAACTCGGCCTTCCAGGTCGGTCAGTTCAAGCTCCCGTTCGCCCAGGAAGAGCTCGTCAGCTCCCGCCGTCAGCTCGCCGCTGACCGCTCGGTCGCCAACGAGATCTTCAACCAGGGTCGCTCGCAGGGTGTCATGTACCGCTACAGCAGCGACGACTGGCGCTTCGCCGCGGCGTTCTCCGACGGCTTCAACACCGCCAACACCGACTACAACACCTCCAACGGCACCGGTCTCCTCGGCGCTGGTGAGGCCGACTGGGCCTTCACTGGTCGCTTCGAGTACAAGGGTGCCGGCAACTGGAACCAGTTCCGTGACTTCACCTCCGAAGCCGGTTCCGAAACCGCTTGGATGATCGGTGCGGCCGCTCACTGGGAAACCGGTGAAGTCGGCGGTGCCGGTTCGACCGACTACGACAGCCTCGCGTACACCGTTGACGCGACCCTCGAGGGTGACGGCTGGAGCCTCTTCGGCGCCTTCATCGGTCGCTCGCAGGACGTCGACGGCGGCATCGACGCCGACGACTTCGGTCACGTCCTCCAGGCCGCCTTCCGCATCCCCGAGTCGAAGTGGGAAATCTTCGGTCGCTGGGACGGCGTCTACGCGGACAGCAGCTACACCAACAACGACGACTTCAACACCCTCACTTTCGGTGCCAACTACTACATGCACGGCCACGCCGCGAAGTTCACGGTTGACCTGCAGTACTTCCTCGACGACTCCGCGGACAACGACATCGTCTCCGCCAACAGCGGCATCGGTCTCCTGACCGACTCCGACGACGGCGAGATCGGCATCCGTGCTCAGTTCCAGCTCCTCTTCTAATCGAAGCTGAACTGATCACGATCATCTGATCGAATCGCAGGCCGGCTCCTCGGAGCCGGCCTGTTCTTTTTTGCCGGTGCGCCGTCCGCCGCGTCCGCTCAGCGTTACACTCTCGAATCGTCGCCGTTCGATGGCGACACAGCGCACGCCACGCGGAGACAGCCTTGACCCAGACCACCCTCGCCGACTCACCCGCAGCCATGCTCCCCGGACCCGAAATCAAACCCGCAAAGCTCTCCGGCAAGAAGGGCTCTCGACGCAACCGCACGGGCAAGTCTCTCGCCGAGGTCGCCGACCGCCATGTCTGCTACGAGGCGTCGGTCCAGTGCGTCGAAGCCGAGATCGACTTCGTCACCGAGACCTTCGAGAAGATCCGCAAGCGCCCGCTGCGTCTGCTCCGCGAGGACTTCTGCGGCACCGCGAACACGTCCTGCGAGTTCGTCTCGCGTCACGACGACAACCGCGCCATCGGCGTCGACCTCGATGAGCCCACGCTGCAGTGGGGGCGCGATCACAAGATCAGCAAGCTCTCCGAGTCGGGGCAGGCACGGGTCGAGCTCCGTAACGAGAACGTGCTGACCGTCGAGACCGAACATACCGACGCGATCCTGGCGATGAACTTCAGCTACTTCATCTTCCAGCAGCGCGACCTGCTCCGCTCCTACTTTGAAAAGTGCCGCGCTGCGCTGAAGGACGACGGCGTCCTCTTTCTCGACTGCTTCGGCGGCCATGAGAGCTACGCCGAAACCGAAGACGAGCGCGAGATCGAGGACGACGACGGCAAGCCCGTGCTCATCGGCATCAACCAGTACTCCAAAGAGGGCTTCGTCTACGTCTGGGACCAGCACAAGTTCAACCCCATCACCGGCGAAGCCGTCTGCAAGATCCACTTCCATTTCCCCGACAAGTCGAAGATCAAGAACGCCTTCACCTACGTCTGGCGCATGTGGACCCTCCCCGAACTCCGCGAACTGCTGACAGAGGCCGGCTTCAGCCAGGTCGATGTCTACTGGGAAGGCACCGACGAAGACACCGGCGAGGGCAGCGGCGAGTACTACCCCACCCTCGAAGGCGAAGCCGACCCCGCCTGGGTCGCCTACATCGTGGCCCAGAAGTAAAGATCGCGTCGAAGCCGCGTTTCTGCTCCGAAAATCCGGGTCGAGGCCCGGATATTTTCTTTCAATTATTTCTGAAACCAATGCAAACCGGACCGCTCCGGCGTACGATATCGACGCTATGCCGACTCTCGTGGACATCGCGCCAGCACCCGCTCAAGTGGCCGACCTCGTCGCCGCGGGCTTGGTTCGCGCAGTTGAAGTCATGCACGCCCAGCTTCGCACCTCTGTCGGCGAGGTCGAGCAACTCGTCCGCCTCGCTGAGCGATACCACGGCAAGATGCTCCGCCCGGCGATCTCGATGGTCAGCGCGATCGCGTCGGGGCCGCTCTCCGGCGAGGTCGGGCCGATCGATGAGAGTGACCCGCGCTTCCATCGCGTCGCGACCATCGGCGCCGTCATTGAACTGATCCACCTCGCGACCCTTGTCCACGACGATGTGCTCGACCACGCCGAAGAGCGTCGCGGCGGGCCGTCGGTCAACGCTCTAAAGGGCAACGAGCAGTCGGTCATCCTCGGCGATTACCTGCTGTCCAAGGCCTTCCACCTCTGCGCCAGACTCGACGCCGAGGCCGGAACCCGCTGCGCCATCCGCGTCGGCGAGATCACCTCGACGGTCTGCGAGGGTGAGATCCTCCAGCTCTCACATCGGGGCGACGCCGAACTTACACGCGATACATATTTCAACATCATCGAGCGCAAGACGGCGGCGTTGATTGCGGTTGCCTGCGAACTGGGAGCGGTGCTCTCAGGCGCTCCGCAGAGCGTAGCCGATGCCCTGTATCGCTACGGCATGAACCTTGGCACAGCCTTCCAGATTCAGGATGACCTGCTCGACCTCGTCGGCGAGGAGCGACTGGTCGGCAAGCCACTCGGGCGAGACCTCGAACTTGGCAAGCTCACGCTCCCGCTCATCCACTTCCTCGAGACCGGCGGCTCCGAAGCCCAGGCCGTGCTCGCTCAGGTCCGCAGTGGGGCGGAACTGGACGCCCCCGCGCGTCGCCGGCTTGTCCAACGCCTTGAGGACTGTGGTTCACTGGATTACGCGCGGACCATGGCATCCGATCTCGTTGCCGATGCTCGCCTCGCCATCGAGGCACTGCCGGACAGTCCGGCCCGAACCTACCTGCTCGATCTCGCCTCTGCGGTCATCGAACGAGCGTTCTGAGCACCACCCAGAGGGCGAGAGGCCCTTTGGAGGCCCGTCGTCGCTTGGCGCGTGCGAGGCGTTCCGGTACCATCCTCGACCCGCTTGAGTGGAGCGGGATACAAACCCTACCCGTCGCCCGGAGATTATCGCCGGGCCATCGACGACCACGACGGAGCCCACGCATGAGCCAGTTCAACCGTTTCGGCGGCCCTCGCACCAATGTCCTCAAGGAAACCGCCAGCGGCGAGACCTACGTCGATTGGAAAGACGTCGAGTCCCTCCGCCGGATGCTGAGCCCCAACGGCAAGATCTACAGCCGCAAGCGCCTTAGCACCACCGCCGCCGAGCAGCGCAAGGTCGCCCAGGCGATCAAGCGCGCGCGTCACATGGGCCTGCTCCCGTTCACCTCGGCGACGCTCTGAGCCGAGCGCCCGACCGGTTTTCGTTGACGAGACGCCCGAAACGGGCGTCTTTTTGTTGCGCGATGGTGGGGATTTCCGAGTTTCGATCGAAATCCGGCGAACATGTGAGCCGTCAGGGCATCTGAAGGGGAAGAGCCTGCGCGCCGGCCGACCTCGATTCAAGACGGTCGCGGTCGAGGCGTTCGCTCCGCTCGCGCGCGGATGGGCCCCCGACCCGGCCCATCCACGCTTTTTCCTTTGCACGCCACTAGCATCCGGGCATGAACGCAAATGCCCGAGCTGTGCGCGACTACTCTTCCATCGAAATCCCCGATCGCTCGCTCTCCCGTGAGGAGCGCATGGGTCTTCTCGTCGATCAACTGTGGCGGGTCTTCGGCAACCCGAAGACGACCGCTCCGGGCCTCAGCGCCGACGAGGCATCGAAGTTGGCCGGTTATTCCTGGGTTGGCTTCTATTTCGGCCCGGGGCATCCCTTCGTCAGCGCGTTTGGTCAGCATCTCACGCCCAGCGCGCTCGAGATGCTCCTCGACCGGCGCCAGCCCAAGCCCGCGTGTTCGCCGATAGGACTCGGCGGCATGTGCGGGCGGAGTTTCCGCGAAGCCGTTCCGATCGTGGTGCGCGATGTTGCAACGCTTGAGGACGGCTACATCGCCTGCGACCCGCGCGATCGGTCGGAGGTCGTCGTGCCGTGCTTCGACGAGCACGGC
>Ga0209273_10002791_pt1 | contig 12842 bp, 6 predicted proteins | sample tdAd471_FD_187126 | JGI IMG/M metagenome (GOLD analysis project Ga0209273, IMG submission 187126) | Marine sediment microbial communities from the Atlantic coast under amendment with organic carbon and nitrate - tdAd47.1 (SPAdes)... | ecosystem: Environmental > Aquatic > Marine > Coastal >...
CAGCGAAGCGCGATGCAGTCCGACAATCGTTTCCTGCCAGTCGGCCGACAGCGTCGAGTAGCCATAATCCAGCGGAGTCGTGCCCGCGCGCGGAGACGGAAGAACGGCCAGAGAGATGGACCTCATGACCTGAATCGTGTTGTCGCCGTGATCCGGGTGATATCGATGGAAGAACGGGTTCGTCGGATGCTTCGCCGCTAGTTCGATGACGAAATTCACCGAACGACCAGGCTGGAGGTGACCGTCCGTAGCGTCAAGCCGTGTGCCATCAAAGTCGAAACCCACGGCACTGATCCGTCGTCCAACCGGCACTCCGGCACGCAGCGTCGCTCCCGAATAACGGTCGAGCCGCCGCTTGTCCGTAATGAGCACAAACTGCCCAGGGTTCTCCGGATCCACTCCGGAATCGGTACCGCCCGTCCGGCGACCGTCCTGCCACATCTGAAACACTTCCTTGAGCAGACGTGCCTGACCTCCACTGTCGACATGAATCAACACCCGCATCTGGAACGGTCGACTGACCGGCGAGAGTTCGTCATTGATCACACCGGTCAGCGAGTCGGGGGAACCCGCGGTCGCTTCATACTCGGCGCCGAACGGTCGACTGCGATTGATCGCGCCCAGCATCGTCCCGATCGTCGTTTCGCCTCGGTTGACCAGCACGGTCAGTTGCCTGCCACTGTCGTCAGCCTTCGCGACATCGCCTTCCAGCTCCGTGTTTTCCCGGATGCGAATTCGCTTTCCGTTGAGATCGGCACCGCTGGCTTTGGCGCGAAACTCGACGCGATGAACCAGTCCCGATCGAGGATCGACAAACCTCACGGTCCCCGCAGCCCGATTCGTCTCGTCGCCGCCCGCCAGTGTCGTCCCCGCATCGAACACGCCGGCCTGAACTTCCTGCACGGCATCGACCGAGACGACACCGACCCACAGCCCCGCAAAACTGGCCGGAGTCTGATTGCCATCCGGAGCGACATGAGAACGCGTCGCCGAAACTGGAATCAGATGCCGTGTCCCCAGCCGATCGCTGACTTCCAGCACGGTCTGGTGACGATCGCCAGTCATGCCGCGCCGGCTGATCCCGATCTGAGCCGTCTCGGAACGACGCGGCTCCAGCAGGCGGTCAGCGGGCTCGGTCAGCGGATCAAAGCGGAAACCCAGCCGCTCGTCAGACTGCCGCGCGACAAGAAACGACTGGTCACCGGCCACATCGGCCAGCTCGACGAGCACCGCATCTCCGCGACGATTCACAAGTTGCAGGCTGCCGCGGGTTCGCGACGCATGAAAGTCGACTCCGTCACCAGTCGCCGGGACGACTTCCAGCGGCGAGGTAAACGTCGAGGCCCCGTCGCTGAAGACGAGATACGCTTCGCCCCACACCATCCGCTCGGCAGCCGCCACGGGTTTCCAGGTTCCATCCGTGCTCAACCGACGAATCTTCTCCGGATCGTGGGCCGCAGCCGTCTCGAAATAACTGGCAAACGTCGGCGGACGCTCGGGATCGATCGGAAAGCCGCGCAGGTTCCACGCGTTCGGACGCCAGCCCTTCTCTCGACCGGTCGGGCGCCCCGGCACGGTCAGGATCACCGGCTCGTCGCCCGACACCTTGATCAGGTAGGCCGTGTGAACTTCCAGACTGAAGAGCGTCGTCTCAGCCTTCCCCGGCTGATATCGCAACCATGCGGGACCGGCCGCGGCTTTCTCGTCTGGGTTCCTGACGAAGTCGACCGGGGACTCCGTGGCGGCAGACCGCAGCACGGACTCGACGGGCAGCCCTGCCAGAGCAGCCTCGATCGACTTCTCAACCGGAGCGACCTCCAGGTAAATCGAATTCCAGCCAGGCCGCAGACGGAACGACTGTTGAAATTCCTGGCCACTGGCCACTCCGGACAGCGTTCCGGACAACACCATTGCCACCATGGCAAGGACACGCACTCGCTCTCGAAACATGCAGGGCCTCGACGATCATTCGTAACTCTGAACACCCGCCGGCTCCCCGCAGCCGCTTCGCGCCAGCGCTTCGGAGAATCAAGCAGGGCAACGTTGATGATGTCGAAACCGGAATACCAATGCCACCTTGTCGGAGCAGCGGTCGCTCTCCCCGATGTGGAATGGTGATTCATTCGCCCTGTGCGTCGGCGCGGCACTCGCGACGGCGATACCGACGGGATTCCCCTGCGAGCCTGCCGCAGGTCGCCCGTTTCGCGAGGAGTCGTTGTGCTCGTCAGACCTTGAAACGCGGACCGACCCGTCGGCACGAACAGGAGATCAGGAACGCTTTCGAGACGTGATTTCCCAACCGCTCACGAGATCGACTACTTCGATCGGAACGCGTCGCTCGCCACGACCTGCAGAATCAGGTCGCGAATGCCGTAACCCTGGCGAGCCGACTCGCTGACAATTCGTTCGACCTGCTGCCGGTCGGAGAAACCCATCTCGCGACCGGTCGCAAACGTCAGCAGCTTGCTGGCAAGTGACCGCGTCAGCGTGTCCGGGTCGGCAGCGATCAGATCGCGAAAGGTCCTGAAGCCGTCGAAGGAGCGACCGTCGAGTAGCTCCCCGGTGGCGTCGACCGGCGGGCCCAGGCGGTAACGAACGCGCTGGCCGTTGACCTCAGTTTCAATCCGCTCGCCCTCGCCCAGGCTGCGGTAACGGTCGCGCCAGCCGCCAATCGGGTTGAAACTTTCCAGCGCGAAACCGGGCGGATCGATGACCTGGTGACAGGCTCGGCAGGTATCGAGATCGCGGTGCTTGTCGAGCAGTTCCCTTAAGGTCGAGGCACCTCGAATGTCGGGCTCCACTCCCGGGACCCCAGCCGGCGGAGGCGGCGGCGTCTGACCGAGAATGCGTTCCATCACCCAGATTCCGCGCACGACGGGCGACGTGTTCGTCCCGTTCGCCGAGACCTTCAGGACACTGGACTGAGTGAGAAACCCGCCGCGCACGCTGCCGACCGGCAGGCTGACCGGACGCAGTTCAGGACCGGTCACGCCAGCGATGCCGTAATGCTCGGCCAGCCGGTTATTGAGCATCGCAAAGTCCGACTTCACGACATTGACGACGCTCAGGTTACGATTGATCAACTCGCGAAAGAACGCCCGCGATTCGTCGAGCATTGAGAACTGAAGAAACTGGTCGAACTCGGGAAACAGTTGCCGGTCGGGATTCGTGAACTCGATCTCGCGCAGATTCAGCCACGCGTTGGTGAAGTCGTCAATGAAGCGCGACGAGTGCGGATGCTTGAGCAGTCGTTCGGCCTGAGCGAGCAACACTTCGCGGTCACCCGCCAGCCGACCGGACTCAGCCACCTGAAGCAGCTCGTCATCCGGCAGCGTCCGCGTCAGAAAATATGACAGCCGCGCTGCCAGCGCGTAATCATCGAGCGTTCCCGGATTCTCCTGCAGATAGAGAAACTCGGGAGCACACAGAATGGCCGTGATCGCGGTCCGCAGTGCATCTTCGAACGTCGATTCCTTCTGCCGTTCCGCGTTGAACAGGTCGAGATACGGAGCGACATCGGCAGCCTCGGCCGGACGGCGAAACGCGCGACTGGCGATTCGCACGAGCACCTGCTCGGCATCGCGTTCCGGGTTCTGCGTGTCGATCTCAAACTTCGGGACGTACCACGGCTTCCTGCGGTCATTCGGATTTCGTGGCAGAACTTCGGTTCGCTGCAACCCGTCGAAGATCAGCTTGTGGCCCCGCGTCGGAAACTCCTTCGTGATCGGGCCTTCGACTTCAACCTGCTGAACGGCAAGCCCCGGCCCTTTGTAGTCGCGAACACCGTTCTTGCGGATTTCGTTGTCGCGATCGATCAGGCCGTACGGCGTCACGTCAACCATGTACCGGGCCGGCATCCAGGCGAGCACCTCGACAGTCGTCGGTTTGCCAGGCGGCATCGAGAAGTAGCCGAACGTCGGCTTCTCGGCCCCGCGAGCGAACGTCGTCCCGCCGATCGAAAACGTGATCGGCTCGTCCGACTGATGCGCGTAACCGGTCACGCGGATCTTGTACCAGCCATCAGTGCGAACGTTTGCCTCACGGAGCATTCCCGACGGGTAACCGAACGCCCGGTAAAACACGACGGCGCCGTCATCGAGCTTCAGCCAGACCTTGTCGAGAAACCGTTCCGCATCGCGCGAGTCCGCGTAGCTCGCTTTAATGACCTGGCTTTCCGGCGGGGCAATCGATTTGACGATCGCTTCGTCGAGCACGTCCTCGGCGCAACGCAGGTACTGCCGCAACTGCACCATCGAGATGCTCAGCGACTCACCCACGTTGTCGAATTCGTGCGAGCGACCGTCCGCCGGCAGCCGGCTCGCCAGATCGAGATTCGCGCCGAACAGGTCGTTGAGCGTGTTCTCGTACTCACGCCGATTCAGCCGCCGCAGCACGGTGCCTTTCGAAGTTTCATGGGCCTTCGTCAGGACGTCTCTGAGCGACCGCACAAAACCATCTCGAACCTCCGCCGCAGGCTGGTCGGAATCTTCCGGCGGCATCTCGCCCGACACCACCCGATCGTAGATTCGCTCCCACCTGGCAAACACCGCCGGCTCGCCGAGGTTGTCGGTCAACGATTCGAGATTCAGCCCGCCATCCGGCGTTCCGCCGCTGTGGCAGTCGTTACAGAATTCAGCGAAGAAGCGTTTGACGGAGGCACTCTGAGCCGTGGCGGACGACGTCGTCAGGAAAACAGCCAGACCGGCGACAACGACAGGCTGCAGACAGCGAAAGAGTTGCAGGCAGGCAAAGAAACGGACGCTGGACATGATCGGGTTTTGCAAACCTCTGATGGTTTCGGAAAAAGCCGCGCAGCACAACGCGCGACTGCCGAATCTTAGCCATCCCGCTCTTCAGAAATGAGCGATCCAGAGAACGCGTGCCGCGGATTTCACGAAGTTGCCGCACCGACTGGTACTTCGTCAGCACGGCACAGCGCCCGAGCCTGAGCACCACTGGCATGGTGGCACCGTGGAGCACTCCAGAACGGCAAGAGGCCAACGAATGCCGCCAATCGAACGATTTCGAAAGCCGTCCGCGGACATTCGCACGATTCGCAACATTCGCTGGCACTGATGAGCCGGCTCGATGCCCGTCCGCCCTATTCCCCGCCCCAGGTCACGGTCACGCCGCCGTAAGCCGACAGTGGCGCCGTGTTGTAGAAAAACACGTCCTGGTAGTTGGTGTCGGTCACGTTCTCAACGCGAGCGAACAGGCGGACTTTGTCGGACAGTTCATACCATCCCGAAGCACCAAGAACGGAGTAGCCGTCAATCTCCGTAGCGCCGGTCGGCCCCATCGATGTGAAATCGAGCCGACTGCCCACGTACTGCCAGTTAAGCGATGCAAACGCCCGCCGCTCCATGAACGACCGCCCGAGCGACAGATTGAACTTGTGCCTCGGTCGCCGCAGGAGAAAGTCGCCGGATGTCAGGTCGCGGGCCTCGTTGAATGTATAACCGCCGCTGAGCACAGTGTTCTCATCAAGCTGCATCTGGCCGGTCAGTTCGACGCCACGCGAGTTCGCCCGATCGATGTTCATCGCATCGAAATTCCCCGTCATCGGGTTAAAGACAAAGTTGATCAGGTTGTCGAAGTCGATCTCAAAGTACGTCGCGTCAACAACCACTCGGTCATCAAACAGACGCTGCTCAACACCGACTTCCCAGGAGAAGCTGGATTCCGGGACGAGATTCGGATTGAAGCCGAAGCCGGCGGCGACCTCCGCCAGCGCTGGAACTCGAAAGCCCGTCCCGACTGCACCGTGAATCGCCGTTCCGCTTTCGTCGACCGAGTATCTCCCCGAAACGCGATACGTGTCCGCACTCGCCGTGCGGCTGAAGTCGCTGTAGCGATAGGCCGCGTTGAGAGCCAGACGCTCCATCACGACAAAACGATTCTCCACATACACGCCGTTGAGTGTCTGAGCGGCTGTCGCCGGAAACGTGACGAACGGATCTGAGACATCCTGGTCAAGCATCTCCCGCGTGTGATCGACGCCTGCCACGATCGAGTGCGCGTAGGCGTCTTCCTCAAACAGCGTGAGCTTTCCCTGGTAATCAAAGCGGTGCTGATCGCCGTCGAAGAATCTCTGGCTGGCCGCCGGATTCTCGCGGCTGTACTTCGTCAGGCTGTAGCCAGCCGTGTGCTCAAGGTTGCCATCAAGCTGCACAAGATGCAGCTGGCTGCGCAGAAAGAACTCTTCAGACTTCACTTGCTGCTGCGAATCCACCGGCGTCAGCGCGAATGTCGGAGGCGGAAACGCAAAGTTATCGATCTCAACGTCCGCCTTCTGGTACCGCCAGACAACTTCGAAATCCAGGTTGTCCGTCAGGAACATCCCGGCTCGACCGGACAGCGTCCCGTTCTGATAACCATCCCGTTCCTGAGTATTGACGAACGCCGTGATCCCGTCCGACTGGTACCACGCTCCCGTGACCGAGTACCAGTGCCGATCGTCACCGCCGCTGATCGTCGCGTTCTGCCGATACGTCCCGAAGCTGCCGCCCTCGACTGTCGACGTCAGTGACGCCGGTCCGTCGCCGCGTTTCGTCACAATGTTGATAACCCCGCCGATCGCTTCGGATCCGTACACCGCGCCCTGCGAACCGCGAATCACTTCAATGCGTTCAACGTTGTCGAGCATGAAGTTGGCACCGTTGAAGTTCCGATTCGGATTTGACGGGTCATTCAACGGAATGCCGTCGAGCAGAACTTTGGTGTGCGAACTGTTCGTCCCGCGAGTAAAGATCGACGTCTGCTGGCCGGGACCTCCGGACTGACGAACATCAAGCCCCGGCACCGCTCGAAGTGCATCGTTGAGCGTGCGGGCGCCTCGGTTCTGAAAGTCACTCTGCGTCAGGACGGTGATTGAACTGCCAGTCGAGCCGACGGGCGTCGTCGTCCGACTTTCGGAAACAACCGTGTCATCGGTCAGAGGCTGAGCGGGGAATGGGCGCGCCGTCACGGTGGTTTCCGGCAGCGTCGGAAGCTCGAGTTCCGGCATCTCTGCTTCCGGAAGATCGTCGGTCGTGGGCGACGGGCTGTCGTCGTCAAGCGTCTCGATCGTCACGCGGCCCGCCATCTCGCCCTGTGAACTCGTCTCGCCCGCCGACGCCGTCTCGCCCGCCGACGCCGCCTCGTCCTGCAAAGCCGCGATGAAGACTCGCCCGGGCGCAGCACCGGCCTTTGGCGCAGAGTCACCCGGCGACTCGGAAGCTGACAGCAGACTCGGCGGCTGAGCCTGCAAGGTCGAAGATGACAGCGTTGATAACACGGCGGCGAGTGCGGCGCCGCGCAGGATGAAGCGTTTCATGAGCCATGATTCCCTGTCGCGAGGAACGTGCGGAGATTCATCGCGAGCGAGCCCTCATCGAGCGGCTGCCCGCGATGGCTTTCCGGCAGAGATGTCCTGGCTCAGGTTCAACCTACTGACCGCGCCTTCCCAGCCCTCAGGCCAGTGGCTCTCAACGCATCGCCGATCGGCAACACATTGAGCTGCGGCGTTCGTCCCCCTCACAGTCGCGCGACGGCGGGAGAATCGCCTGAGCCGCAGAATTCCGGGATTCACGTCCGTGAGCGCCCCGGTCCTGCAGCACAGGCTGCACTCCTCTTCCCTCGTTGCGGAAAGCGGTCTGTACTGATTGTGAAGATCGACCGAATCACTCCCGCCGCACCGGTCATTCATCACGAATCAATTCCCCGGCCCACCCCCGCCGCCATTCACCATCCCCAGCCCGCACAACCATCACACCTTGCCAGCCGTCGTCGGGTTTCGCCGAAACCAGGAACGACACAGATGCTTGGGTTCATCTCCACAGAAAACCCCGCCACACAGCGTGTACCCTGCATCAGACTCGCTGCGAGTTTCGGAGAAACTCGCCTGCGGCTGCGCTCCTCGGCCATTTCGCCCTCGTTCAGATTCCTCACCGCTGATGACTACGCGACCTGCTTTTGGGAAATCGGTCGGCGGTGCCTGGACTCGCGGGAAGTGGGGCATCATCCTCGTTCGCGTCGCGGGGCAGTGGTTGCTGAGTCGTGGCGGCGTTTTGGTTTATCCCGGTTTGGAAGAAATATCTGATGGCATCGTTTTTCAAGCTCTCCTGTCCGCAATGCAGCAAGCCGCTGAAGGTCTCGCAGGACCTGGCCGGGCAGACTCGAAAGTGTCCGTACTGCCACAGTGCTGTGAAGATTCCTGACGCGGTCGATCCGCCTGCCGACGCTCCTGGCGAGGGCTTTCCCAACATCGTCGTGACACCGACTTCCGGCGGGGCGGCTCCGAGTGGCAGCCCTGGCGGAGCAGCACCGACGCCGGCGGCGACCGCCACAACTCCGGCTCGGCGGCGGAAGAAGAGCTGGTTTCATGCCGGCAGTGGCGAGTCGGCCAGCAGTGACGTGAGCCTGTTCATCAGCGGGGCGATGGGTGCCGGGATGGCCGTCGTCTGGCTGGCGGCGATGCTGCCGCTGCGCGGTTATCAGATGGGGCAGCTCTTCTGGGACCGCGGGCTGATCCCGTTCGCGACAACGTTTCTGATGTTCTGGTCGGTCGGCATCCTGATCCTCAAATGGCTGAACCTGAAGCAGCAGCGCGAGTCAATGCTGCTCGACGTCCTGCCGACCGAAGTCGCCAGCGAAATCACCATCGACTCCCTGAACAACTTCGTCAAGCACATCAACAGCCTGCCGGTCGGCGCGTCCGAGAGCTTTCTGATCAATCGCGTGCTGCGCGGCATCGAGCATTTCCGGGTTCGCAAGAGCGCCGCCGAAACGGTCACAATGATGGAGTCGCAGTCGGCGATCGACGCGAATAACGTCGCGGGCAGCTACACGCTGCTAAAGGCGTTCATCTGGGCTCTGCCGATTCTCGGTTTTATCGGGACGGTCGTCGGCGTGAGTGCGGCGGTCGCGAGCCTCGCCAGCAGTCTTGACTCGGCCGCGGACATGACGGCAATGAAGGGCGCGTTGAACTCAGTCTTCGCCGGACTGGGCACGGCGTTCGACACAACACTGCTGGCACTCATCATGAGTATGCTCGTCAAGATTCCGACGTCGGCCCTGCAGAAAAGTGAAGAAGACCTGATCACCGCCGTTGACGAGTACTGCAACGAGAACCTGCTGCGACGGCTGAACGATGGCCGCGAAGGCGGTGCCGAACGAGGAGCCGGCGGCAATAACGGAGCCGACGTCAGAATCTTCCGCGAAGCTGTCGAGGCCGCGATGGGCACTCACCATGCCGAGCTGGAACAGTGGCTGACGAAGCTCGACGCGATCGGCGGGAAACTGACCGGCCAGGTCGCCGATGGCTGGGACAGAATCAACACGCGGATCCAGAAGCAGCAGCTCGAACATTCAACGCAACTGCAACAGCAGCAGACCGAGCAGCAGAAAAGCCTGCAGTCACAGCTGGACCAGATGGCCGCCTCCGCCGCCGAGATCCAGAAGGCTCTGACGACAGTCGGCAGTCAGGCAGCGACGATGCAGAACGACGTCACTGGCTCGTTCGCTCAGGCCCAGGCAACGCTGCAGCAGCAGTTTGCCGGCCTGCAGCAGGGGCTCAACAGCCTGAGCGCGGTCCTGCAGCAACTCGGCCAGCAGCAGGTCGTCGTGCAGCAGGTGCCGCAGAAGAAACGCGGCTGGTTCAGCAAGGCCCGTTAACAGCGAAAGGCGAAGTCATGGCCCGACGGCCTCGCGGCGAGGACGACGATGTGTCGCTGTTCCCGTTCCTGAGCATCATTGCGTGCGTCATTGGCGTGCTGACGATGATGATCTCGACGCTGGCGCTCGCGCAAATGGATAACGAAGACGTCGCCCTGATCGAAGCCTACGAGAAATCGGCAGGCGAACTGTCTGCGGCCGAGGCGGAAGTCGCCCGGCTGAAGGAACTGCTCGATGACCGGATTGGCCCCGGCGCGGCATCGGTCCGCAAAGACGTTTCGGCCAGCGAGAAGGAGCTGGCCGAGCTGGCCGCCGAACTTGAAAAGATCCACAAGCAGCTTGAGGAGCAAGAGAAGGTCAAAGTCGTCATCCCGCAGCTCGATCCAGCCCAGCGGGAGAGCGTCGCCGCAATGCAGACTCAGTTGTCCGACCTGACTGAGGAGCTGGCGATTCTCGAAAAAGACCTGTCCGAGCGGAAAGAGGCCAGTCAGTCGCAGGTCACAATTCTGCCCGGCGGAACCGGCGTCAATTTCACGCCGCATTTCGTCGAGTGTGCTGCGGATTCGATCGTCCTGCACACGATGAATCCGCCAAAACGCATCCGCACCGCAAGTGTCGTCGCCGATCCGGATTTCGTCGCACTGCTCCAGAAAGTGGCCAACAACGCCAACGATTCGATCGTGTTTCTGGTGCGCAGCGACGCCCTGGGAACGTACCGCACCGTGCGGCAAATCTGCACCGACCGGGAGATTCGCAACGGCAAGCTGCCGGTCGTCGGCAACGGACGGATCGACCTGAGCCATTTCGCGACACAGAAACCGGCTGCCTCGAAACCTGACGAATCGAAGAAGTAACGAACCCGAAGTGTTCCCATGAAAACCATCAAACGCGATGACGACGAAGACGGCGGTCTCGACTCACTGCTCGACACAATGACCAACGTCGTCGGCATTCTGGTGCTCGTGCTGATTGTCACGCAGCTCGGTGTGAGTGACGCGCTGACAGAAATCACAGCGAACTCCAACGTCACCCAGGAAGACCTCGACGCCGCGAAACAGCAACTGGCCTCGCTCGCTCAGGAGAAACAGCAGCTCAAAGAACAGGCATCGACGGTCGCGTCGTTTGATATCGAAGCCGAGCGCGAGCGGCTGCGGCGGTTGAAGGAAACACTCAAAGCGCAGAAGAAGCTGCTGGCCGACGAGTCGAAGAAGGCGAACGAGTTCTCGCTGGCCCTCGAACGCGATCGCGAAACCGCGGCAAAGAACAGGAAGCAGATCGAGGACACGCAACGGAAGCGGAACGAGCTGCAGTCCGAACTCGAAAAGTCACTGGAACGACGGGCCGAGATTCAGGCACTGCTCGACAAAACACCGCGACGATCGGCGCCGGCTCCGGAGAAGGTCGTCACCATTCCAAACCCCCGCCCTGCCCCCGATGGTGCCCGCCAGGTCATACTCGTCTGTTCAGAAAACCGACTGTACCCGCTGAACCTGGACGAAATCCGTAAAGACGCCGAGCTGAAGTCGAAGCAGATCATCACGCGGCAACGGCTGAATCTTGATCCGGCCAAAGGAATCGACCCGGAAAAGTTCGCGGCTCTGTACACAAAGCTGCGGTACCCGACGGACGACTTCTTCGACGTTGAGTATTACGTCGCCGGGGACCGCTGGCCGCGAATGAAGCTGATTCCCAGGGAAGGCCGCGGAGCCGCCGAGCCGGAACTGCGACGCACAAACTCCCGCATCCGCAAGCTGCTCGCTCAGCTCGATCCTCAAAAGTTCTATGCCCGGTTCTATGTTCTGCCGGACAGCTTTGACGTCTACCTGACCGCGCGGCAGGTCATGGCCGAACTCGGCGTACTTGCTGGCTGGGAACCTCAGCCGCAGGACTGGATCTACACCGCAGGCGTCGGAGGCGGCATCGAACTCGGCCCACCTCGTCCGCCAAACCCCAACCCACCCACAACGCCAGCCAAACCGGCCAACGTGATCGACTGACAGGAATGCGATCGCGTGACAAGTCCAACGCCGATCAGCGTCCCGTTTCACATTGATCGGCGAGACCGAGAAGCTCAGCCTCTGTCGCCAGTTCCTCGTCGGTGTCAACCTTTGGCAGTTCGAGAAACCCCTGTCGCAAGCTGGCGGCCGTCGCGTCGAACGCTGCTCCGGATTCCGCCGTTTCCCGAAACAAAGAGCCGGCAACTCGCTGCAAATCGCTGGCGTTGGGGAAGTCGACAACGACGATGACGCCACACTCGGTCGACGCGGCGGCCTCCGTTGATTCTCCTGCGCGACTGGCCGCAGGCGACGCGACCGAGACAGTCCCGTGCTCATCGATCAGCAATCGCCCGGTCACGGATTTGTCGAGCTTGATTTCCGGAACAAGAGGCTGGCGACCGAGTGCCGTCCTCAGGCCGAGCCGACCGTCGCTCATTCGGCACAGCAGCCCGCCTCGCGTGAAGACATGCTCGCCGGAACCCAACTCGACCCGGAACCAGCCATCGCCGTCGATCGCGAGATCAAAAAGGCTGCCGGTCTCGGTCAGCTGGCCTTGCGACGCAACGACTCGTTTGTGCCAGATCAGCCGCTTCGCGTTGGCACTGACAATCTGGATTTCCGACCGCTGAAAACCGGGCGTCTTCTGATTCCGCAGATTGAGTCGACAGACGGTCCGGACGTCATCGCGAAACTTCGCCAGTCGCGAATCGGTTTCCGCCGCGGACACCGCACTCGGCAGCGGCTTCGTACGACTCCGGCCAGACGACGTGGCGCGACTCCGCGGTCCGGCAGGCTGCAGATTCTCAGCGGCGGCCAGCGTCGCTTTATGAGCAACAGATTGCGACGAACGCTGCGGCGCGTCGGACTCGGACTGCCGACCAGCAGCGAGTTCGATCGCGGGACGCATTTCGAGATCGCCAGGCACGTCCAGACGACGAGGCTCGGCCAGACGACCTGGCTCTGCATTGACAACGTCATTCGCAACATCGTCCGCCAACTCGGCGTCCCCGCTCGCCACCGCGCTGCGATCAGTTGTCGGCGTCTGCAAACCCGGGAACGGCTCCGAGGCAACACCAAGTGTCTGAGCCGCGACTTTGCCGAGCCGCTTGCGAATCTCGATCAGCTCGTCCGACGCCTCGTCGGGCAGACCGCTTAATTCAGATCGCCAGACTTCTTCATCGAAGGATTCCG
>Ga0209273_10002793_pt1 | contig 12833 bp, 14 predicted proteins | sample tdAd471_FD_187126 | JGI IMG/M metagenome (GOLD analysis project Ga0209273, IMG submission 187126) | Marine sediment microbial communities from the Atlantic coast under amendment with organic carbon and nitrate - tdAd47.1 (SPAdes)... | ecosystem: Environmental > Aquatic > Marine > Coastal >...
CGGAATGTCCGAGAATGGTTTGCCGCCCGAAATCAATTCGCTATCATGTTCGACGAACGCTTCAATGCGTGACCGTATCTGAAACCCGCGTGGGCCAGACCAGATACACAGAGTTCAGGACACTCCCAATGAAAGTGTATCTCCGCCTACCTCCGCCCTCTGATCTTGACGAGAAAGACGATGATCAAGATGTCGATTCGAAGTCAACGCTAGAGAATGAGCTTCGCGAGTTGGAAAGCGAACTCATTTTCCCTCAGATTGGCGATAAACCTGTTCTTGTACTGACGCACAAAATTGACGAATGACACTGACAACGCACCGGCACATCTAGTCAATCAGCCTGCAATTGAAGGAGTCCGTCGGGCAAAGAGGAGTCGTGCCAGCGAATGAGCCAGCGTGGCTTTCGTACGTAAACTCATGAACTTAACTGTTCTAAGTTTTTGTCGTTGATTTACAAAACCTGCAGTTCCCCCGCAGATGACCGTCCGTCGCGGCCCTCGGTCAGCTCATAGCTTACCTTCTGGTTGTCGGCCAGGCCGGTCAGGCCGGCGCGTTCCACGGCCGAGATATGCACGAAGACGTCCGAGCCTCCGTCATCGGGCGCGATAAACCCGTAACCTTTTGTGGTGTTGAACCATTTCACGGTGCCAGTGGGCATTCCGTCTCTCCTCAGTCAGGCCCGCCCGCGGTATGCGACGGGTTGGTGCAGCCAGGGAATTCGAAGTATCCAGCAGCCCCGAGAAGGGAGGCGGTCGTCGAAAGTCTGTTGTCACGGGGGAAATTTGGCGCAGTATCAGGTAAAATTCAAGGATTTCAGTAAATGGACCCATCAAAGAAGACTGACGTTAACGTCACATTATTCGGATTGGGCAGCTGCGATACCTGCCGGAAGGCCGCGAAACAGCTGTCCGCCGCCGGGTATTCACTGGCGCGGGTCGATGTGCGCGCGGACCCGCTGGATCCGCAACAGATTGCGCGGTTCCTCGACGCATTCGGCGATGTCCTGATCAACCGCAAATCGACAACCTGGCGCGGTTTGTCCGAAGCAGAACGCACAGGCGCACCGGCCGACTTGCTGGCCGCACATCCCGCACTCATGAAACGCCCCGTGGTCGACGGGCCGGGTGGGCTGACGCTGGGTTGGGGCGCGGATGCGCAGGCCGCGCATCTTGGATAATCCGGCCGCGCCCCTTACTTGAGGTGCTGAAATCAAGTTGCCATACGTTTGGCATACACAACGCATACGGAAGGCAGACATGCGCAACGCAGCCCTTGTTCTTGGCATCATCGGCGGGCTTCTGGCCCTGATCGTCGGGTTTTTCAGCTATGGCTACACGGTCGCGGTCGAAAGCCATGAGGTCGTGCGCGAATTCGTAGATCAGGTTGAAAATGTTGAGAAAACGCGCGCCGTTGCCCTGTTCGCGCCGATCCTTGCGATCGCCGGGGCGGCGATGTCCAAGGTGCGCGCGCTCTGGGGTGGGGCGGCGATGCTGATTGCGGCCGGTCTTCTGGTCTGGGGGCTCGGCTGGGGGTTCTTCATCACCTTCCCCGTGGCGCTGATCGGCACCGCCGGACTGCTTGCGATCGCTGCTGGCCGCCCCGATGAACCCAAGGCGCATTTTTGAGTGTGCGCTTCGGCGCGGGCGTTGTTGAAAAGCCACCAAGCCCCCTTCGGTTCGTCGCTCCTTGCAACACCGGGCCGCAATAGCGTACCGGGCGCTGCATGAGTGTTGATGTCATCATCGAAGACCCCCGTTGGGATGCGGTCGCACTTGCGCCGCTGGCCCGGACTGCGGCGCGCGCGGCGCTGTCCGATCTGGCGCTTGATCCTGACGCTTGCGCCATCGCGCTTCTGGCCTGCGATGATGCCCGTATCGCGGTGCTGAACGCCGATTTTCGCGACAAACCGGGGACCACGAACGTGCTCAGCTGGCCGTCGGGTCCCTGGACACCGACCTGCCTTCCGGAAGATGGCGAACTCGGCGATATTGCGCTTGCTTACGACACTTGTGCTGCCGAGGCTGCAGATCAGGGCAAATCGCTGGCCGATCATGTCACCCATCTGATCGTCCATGCTACCCTGCATTTACTGGGATTTGATCACGAAACGGACGCCGAAGCCGCCGAAATGGAGGCATTAGAGGTCGCAATACTTGCACGTCTGGGCCTTGCTGACCCATATAGGGGGCAGGGGGCGTGATCCCCGGGCCACCGGAAAGGTAAAATGACCGACGCCACTGACGGGTCTTCTAGCGCGGCGCAGCGCGCGCAAGACATCCAACAAGACCCGAACGCCCCGCCTGCGGGCCCCGGCTTTCTGTGGCGTTTGTTCCGGGGGCGCTCCGTCTCTGAACCGGTCAGCGAAGCTGCGGCGCAATCGCAGTCGCCCGAATTGCCACGCACGACCCTGCCGGGCCTGTCCAACCTTTATCAGTTGCGCGTCGAAGACGTTGCGATTCCGCGCCCCGAGATTGTGGCCGTTGAGGCGGCGACCAAACGCGAGGCGCTGCTGGATGTATTCCGCGACAGCGGCCTCAGCCGGCTGCCGGTCTATACCGGAACGCTGGATACCCCGCTGGGGCTGGTGCACCTCAAGGATTTCGCGCTGGAACATGGCTTCAACGGCAAGGCGTCGACATTCCGCCTGCGCAAACTGGTGCGCCCGCTGCTTTATGTCCCGCCCTCGATGCCGATTGGCGTGCTGCTGCAGAAAATGCAGACTGATCGTATCCACATGGCGCTGGTCATCGACGAATATGGCGGCGTCGACGGTCTGGTCACTCTGGAAGACCTGATCGAACAGGTATTGGGAGAGATCGAGGACGAGCACGACATTGACGAGGATAAATACTGGGTCGCCGAACGTGACGGCGTCTGGCTGGCGGAAGCACGCACCCCGCTGGATGAGTTTGAGGCTGAAAGCGGCATGACCCTGCGGATCCCGGATGAGGAAGAGATCGACACCCTGGGCGGCGTCGTCTTCCTGTTGCTGGGCCGGGTGCCCGCGCGTGGCGAGGTAATCGTCCACCCCGGCGGCGCAGAGTTCGAGATTGTCGACGCCGACCCGCGCCGCGTCAAACGCCTGCGCGTCTGCCGCCCCGATGCCCGCAAACCTGCGACCTGACGCGGTGTTCTGGGCTGAAGCCTCGCCTGACAAACCATTGGGCAATGTGGAGTGGCAGATCGTTTCGGGGTCACTCATGCCCGCGCCAGCCTGGTGACGCAATCCGTGCCGGGCCGTGCAATCCACCCGCTGTCTGTCGATGTGATATCGGCGCGCAGGGCCGCGATCCTGGCCCCGTTCATCGGCGCGCTGGCGGCGGTCGGTCAGGCACCGCTGGGTTGGGAAAAACTGTCGCTGGTGGGGTTCGCACTGCTGATCTGGCTGGTTGCGGGCGCACCGCGCGCGCGGGTTGCTTTTCTGCGGGGCTGGCTGGCGGGCATCGGCTATTTCGGTGCCACACTGTTCTGGATTGTCGAGCCATTTTTGGTGGATGTGGCGCGCACCGGCTGGATGGCCCCCTTCGCATTGCTGTTCACCGCTACCGGTTTCGCATTGTTCTGGGGCGCCGGGTCGGCTGTTGGTCTGCGGATTGCGCGCACACCCGCCCGGCGCGCTGTCAGCGTTGCACTGGCCCTGTCGCTGGCCGAGGTTCTGCGCGGTCATATCCTGACCGGCTTTCCCTGGGCGTTGCCTGCCTATATCTGGATCGACCGCCCGCTTGGACAATGGCTCGCCTGGGTCGGGCCATACGGTCTGACGACGCTGACGCTTCTGGCTGTTGCTGGTCTTGGCACGGCACCACTTGCCGGTCGTGGGAAGATCTTCGTGGTTCTGACTGTGGCCCTTCCAATCCTGGCGTTGGAGCTGAGCGGTCTGACGCGCTTGCGGGCTTTGCCTTTGGAACAGCCCGACCGGCCAATCGTCCGCCTGATCCAGCCCAACGCCCCGCAGCACCAGAAGTGGGATCCGGCGATGATCCCGGTGTTCTTTGAACGCGCCGAAGCCGCCACCGCTGCACCCGCTGAAACACCGCCCGCCCTTGTCGTCTGGCCCGAAACCGCATTGCCCACATTCCTCGACCTGGCCGAAAACGCCCGCACCCGCATTCGCGCCGCCGCAGGCGACGCCGAAGTCGTCGTCGGCACCCTGCGCCGCGATGCAACGGGCATCTTCAACAGCCTTGCGGTGATCGGTCCCGACGGCGCGGCCAGCCAGATTTACGACAAGCATCATCTTGTTCCGTTTGGAGAGTTCATTCCGCTGGAAGCGCTGGCCCGGCACATCGGGCTTGGCGCATTGGCAGCACAGGGCGGCGCGCTGTCGGCGGGCCCCGGGCCAAAGCTGATCGACCTCGGCCCGCTTGGCACCGCGCTGCCGCTGATCTGTTATGAGGCGATCTTCCCCGCAAATGCCCGCACCGGCCAACGCCCGGATCTGCTGTTGCAAATCACCAACGATGCCTGGTTCGGGGAATACGCTGGGCCGTTCCAACACCTTGCCCAGGCCCGCGCGCGTGCCATCGAACAGGGGCTGCCGCTGATCCGGGCCGCCAACACCGGGGTCAGCGCCGTGGTCGCGCCGTCAGGCGATGTCGTCGCTTCGCTGGGGCTGGGCCAGCAAGGGCACCTTGACGCGCGCCTTCCCGCACCATTGGCCCCAACACTCTATTCCCGGTTCAACGACTGGCCCACGATCATCCTGATCCTTCTGGGCCTGCTTTTCGTCGCCATCCCAAAGCGCAAATCCTGAGGGTATCAGCCCGGAATTATGCGCGCCGAAGGCATAAATCCACTGACTTGCGTTGACGCCAAGCGCTGTCCCGCATAGGGCAGAGTCCTTGCCCGCCCCAACGGCTTCCTGACGGGGCGGCGTGTTTTATCAATGGAGCGCCCCCCGATGGCCCGTCAAAACTATACCTTCACCTCGGAATCCGTATCCGAAGGTCACCCCGATAAACTCTGCGATCGCATTTCGGATTCCGTACTGGACGCATTTCTGGCCGAAGAACCCGAAGCCCGGGTCGCTGCCGAAACATTCGCCACCACCAACCGCGTGGTGATCGGTGGAGAGGTGGGCCTGTCCGACAAGGATCGGCTGGCCACCTATATGGGCCGGATCGAGGGGATTGCGCGCGATTGCATCCGGGACATCGGTTACGAGCAGGAGAAGTTCCACTGGAAGACCTGCAAGGTTACCAACCTGCTGCACGAACAATCCGCCCATATCGCCCAGGGCGTCAATGCGCGCGGCAATAAGGATGAAGGTGCGGGTGATCAGGGGATTATGTTCGGCTATGCCGTCAACGAAACACCCGAACTGATGCCCGCACCGATCCAGTATTCCCACGCCATCCTGCGCCGCCTGGCCGAGGTGCGCAAATCCGGCGAACAGCCGACGCTCAGGCCCGATGCCAAAAGCCAGATCTCCTTGCGGTATGAAAACGGTGACCCGGCCGAGGTGACCTCGATCGTGCTGTCGACCCAGCACGCCGAGGAAAGCCAGACCTCGGACGATATTCGCGCGATTGTCGAGCCTTACATTCACGAGGTTCTGCCCGAAGGCTTGATCACCGCCAACACCGTGTGGCACGTCAACCCGACCGGCACCTTCGTGATCGGCGGCCCGGACGGGGATGCGGGCCTGACGGGCCGCAAGATCATCGTCGATACCTACGGCGGTGCCGCCCCGCACGGCGGCGGCGCGTTTTCCGGCAAGGACCCGACCAAGGTCGACCGCTCAGCCGCCTATGCCTCGCGGTATCTGGCCAAGAACGTGGTTGCGGCGGGCCTGGCACACCGCTGCACGATCCAGCTGAGCTATGCCATCGGCGTCACCAAACCGCTGTCGATCTATGCCGATACCCATGGCACCGGACAGGTTGAGGATGCGGCGATTGAAGCCGCTGTGTCCCAAGCGATGGACCTGACCCCGCGCGGCATTCGCGAGCACCTGGGCCTGAACCGCCCGATCTATGCCCGCACCGCGGCCTACGGCCACTTCGGGCGCGAACCTGACGCAGACGGCGGCTTCAGCTGGGAACGGACCGATCTGGCGGATGCGTTGAAAAGGGCCGTCTGACGACGGCCAGCCTCTGGCGGGGAGTTTGAGGCGCAATAGAGGCGATCCAGTGGATCGTTTCCGCCGAAAACGGGTGGAACCCTTGGGCGGTCACAGTCTGGAATGACAATGAGCAACCCTCAGCGCCCCTGGCGCAACTTCTATGGTCGCCTCAGCGGCAAAACCCTGCGCGACAGCCAGAAGAAATATCTGGAGTCCGACCTCGGCGTGCTGTCACCCGGGCCGGTTGGCTGGGACGAGAATCCGGAACGCACTCCGCTGGACCTCATCGCGCGTTTCGGAGATGTGCCGGTCTGGTTGGAGGTTGGCTTTGGCGGGGGTGAGCATTTGGTGCATCAGGCCGCCCAAAACCCCGGTGTCGCGATCATCGGCGCCGAACCCTACATCAACGGCGTTGCCATGCTGCTGGGCAAGCTGCGCAAGGCCGGGGTCAGCAATGTGGCGATCCACCCCGGTGACGCCCGCGATCTGATGGATGTGCTGCCAGCGGCTTCGATTGCCCGCGCCTTCCTGCTTTACCCCGATCCCTGGCCCAAGGCGCGCCACCATCGCCGCCGGTTCGTGACGCCCGAACATCTGGGGCCTTTGGCCCGCGCCATGACGCCCGGCGCGATTTTCCGGGTGGCAACGGATATCGAGGATTATGTTCGCCAAACCCTGGAAGAGGTTCCGGGCGCGTATTTCACCAACCTGACCGATGACATCTACCGCCCCTGGGATGACTGGATTTCCACCCGCTACGAACAAAAGGCCCTGCGCGAGGGGCGCAGACCGCATTATTTGACGTTTCAGCGCAACGGAACCGCGTCGGATTGAGGGCGATGCCTTGTTCGCCCGCGCGCGGATGATTACACTGTCACCAACTCAAGACCCACCAAGGCGGCCCGCAGGGGTCGCTTTTATATATTCAAGGAAGCGGCATGTCCTGGACCGATGAACGCGTCGAGACGCTGAAGAAAATGTGGACCGAAGGTCAATCTGCCAGCCAGATCGCCAAGGAACTTGGCGGCGTGACCCGCAATGCGGTGATTGGCAAAGTGCATCGCCTGGGCCTGTCGAACCGCTCGGGCGGGCAGGCGGCCCCGGCGGCCAAGGAAAAACCGGCCCCGGCGCGCGCAAAGCCCAAGACCGAACCCAAGGTTGAGGCAAAGCCAGCGCCCGAGGTGAAATCCGCCCCCGGCCGCGCCACCGAAATCCCGCCGCCCGCGCCGGTCAATCTGCGCACCAAGATCATCCCCGCAGGTCAGCCCCTGCCACCGCAGCCCAGCGCGAATGAGATCAGCCCGGAAGCGCTGGCCAGCGTGCGCGAGGTTGAGAAGAAGGCAAAGAAAATCAGCCTGATGGAACTGACCGAGCGGACCTGCAAATGGCCGATCGGCGATCCGGCGACAGAAGATTTCTGGTTCTGCGGTCTGGGCGTCAAGTCCGGCAAACCCTATTGTGAGGCCCACGTCGGCGTCGCGTTCCAGCCGATGAGCTCTCGCCGGGATCGTCGCCGCTGATCAGTATGTGATGGTTTGGCTGGGGAGATCCTTTGCCGGGTGACCGGTTGGGGATGAAGCGGACGTTCTCATCATTCACTTCTTTGCCCGGAATCAAGCCCGTGAGGGCGCCGGGCGATCGCCTGACCGTCCCGCGGGCAAGCGATTTCGATGGGTAGTGAAACCTTCGTATCTTAGAGTTACCGCTGAACCATAAATTGCCCTACACCACCGTTGCGTCGCCTACCCCCGGTCAGGCGACCACCCGGCTTGGCGCTTGGTCGCAAACGTCCGCCCCAGCCCAGGAACGACGCCCGCCAATTCTTCAGCTGTAATCCACAGACCTCAACCGCAGTGCTTCCTGACCTCGGTATCCCGCAACCCGGTCTCTCGCAGCATGCAGCGGTTGCGCGCTTCATAGTAATAGCCCTTGGCGTACCACTGCACGGCCTGTGCCTCGCTCCCGTTGGACAGCAGCCAGGCGCCGCGCAGGTATTTCGTGGCGTATTTCAGGTTGGTATTGGCATCCAGCAAATCGCTCGGGGCACCGGAAAATCCCATCGTTCCAGCCGTCGCTGGCAGGATCTGCATCATCCCGTAATAGGGTCCGTTGCGCGCATCCGCCCGGTAATCGCTTTCGCGCTGGATCACCCGGTGCAGCAGGCTGCGCGGAATGTCATAGTGATCGGCCCATTTGTTCACCAGGCGGCGAACGGCGCGCGTTTCCCCGGGGTAGAGGTCCGGTGAAGCCGCCCTATGAACGGGCGCAAAATACGGGGCGGCACGTGGTTCGGGCTGCGGGGTCTGCGCGGCGCAGGCCGACAGAAGGATCAGAACGGCCAGGGGCGCGAAAATACGGGCAGAACACATGCGGGCAACCTTTGGATCATTCGGTCCGGGTATGTGACGTGCCCGCGCGATCCGGGCAAGACCCAACCGGCGCCGGTGGCAGAGTCCCGCGCAAGGCGCCGCGTCAGGCGCCGGAAAGATCGTCCCAGCGCATGTCATCCAGATACAGCGCAAATTTTCCGCCGAAATCCTCATACCCCTGCGCCGTCTGGATCTTTCCGTCCGATACGACGATCCGGTCACCATCCAACTTGGCGCGGTGGCGACTGATCCACCCCGGAGGATTGCCCGACGTCGCAATAGGTGAGATCGCGTAATCAGACAAATCCAGTTGCAGCACCTGCGTTTCACCAACGCGCCGGTTCTGCTGATAGCCCAGGCTGCCAATCAGAATGATCCGCCCCTCTAGCAACGTGGCCGTATGAAAATCGGTCGGCGGGAAAACCTCTTCGGGGTAGGCAAATATCTGCACGCCACCGACACCATCATGCACGACAACATCGTTGTAGATGTTGAAATCGGGATCATAGTGATCCTCATGCTCGCCTGCGATCTGCACCCAGCGACCATCGGGCAGGCGGGTTGTGGTGCGCCCGAAACGATCGAAACTCCAGGTTGCGGGGCGCGGGAACGCCGCCTTGTCCGCGTCGGATCCGAAGTCCTGTAACCCGGCATAACCGCTTTTGCCGGTGCGGATCATGCGTCGAAGGAATGCCGCGTCAACCAATTCAGGGTTGCGCAGGCCAGGGCGGGGTACGGACTGACTGTTGAATGTGTCTGCTGTGACTGGCTGTTCCGGGATCAGACAAGCCCCGGTAACAAAGCGCATCTGGTCCGCATTCAAACTGTCCAGTTGCGCCGGATCCCAGCCTGCCGCGACCAGCATTCGCGCGATGACCACGACCTTGGGCGTCCCATCGTCGGCCAGTTCGGCGGCCGGATCCTCCTGATAGGCGGCAATGTCGTCAATGTCCGACAGATCCGGATCATGCGACAACAACAGGCGCAGCACATCCACATGATGCATGTTGGCGGCGGTCCAGACAGGGCTTTGGCCCCAGGCATTCTCGGCATCCGCCGAAATCCCGGCCTCCAGCAGCGAGGCAACGACCCCGGCGTCGCCGGACTCGACCGCGGTGTGCAGCGCCTCACCCGCCTCAACCCCATCGGTGCCGCCTGCGTCCAGCTGTGCCGCCATCACCAACCTGGTCTTGTCGGCATCGCCAACCAATGCTGCCAATTCCGCGGCTGTGTTCTTTTCTTCATCCGGGCGCATCAGAAGATCCGAAGGCAGCGCAGCCGCCACATCCCCCGGCGTTCCCCACGCAATCGCGGTGTGCAGCGCGCCCCAGCCAACTGCATCCGGGTCTGCGCCCGCATCCACAAGCAGTTTCATCACGTCAAACCGCCTGCGCTCATACGCATAGGCCAGCGGCGCATCCATCAGGAACGACCGCTGGTTCGGGTCCGCACCGCCGTCGAGCAAGGCGCGAACCTGGCCCGCCAGATCATCATCGTCGGCCTGTTCAATCGCTTTGATCAGCGGCGTGCGCGATTTTTCGTCCTGCTTCAGCAGGCGCTTCAATTCTTTTTCGATCTTCTTTTGGCTTTTGGCTTCGGCTTCAACCTCGGCACGCTCAGCACTGAAATCGTTCAGGATGTCGAACTGGACGTTTTGCCCGCTCAGCGCCACACGGCGCCGCCATTTGGCCAGAAGGTCGCGGGCCTGATCCAGCATCGCGTCGTTGGCGCGCGCAATCTCGGGGCTAATCTCGGCGAATGTCTCGGCCAGGCCATCTTCGAATTGCGCCATCAGCGCGTCGCGCTTGTCCGGGTCCAGGTCGTCCATCGCGCCTTCCAGCGATTTGGCAACCTCGTCCAGCGTGCCTTCCAGCATCGCCTTGTCATCGGCAGGAATGGCCGCATCCACATCGCTGTGCTTGCCCATCACCTTGCGCAGAATTCCCGAAAACATGCCCGATCCACTTTGCAATAACCCGAAACCTCCGATAGGCGGAGCCGTGACGAAAGAGGGTCTGAATGAACAATCCGCCAGAATTACGGCCAGATTTGGCACCTGCACCCCGTCTTGCAGATACCCGCCGCCCCGGTCAACCGACCATCGGCATGGTCAGCCTTGGCTGCCCCAAAGCGCTGGTCGATAGCGAACGCATCCTGACCCGCCTGCGCGCCGAGGGCTACGCCATGTCGCCCGATTATGCCGGGGCCGACGCGGTGATCGTCAACACCTGCGGGTTTCTGGACAGCGCCAAGGTAGAAAGCCTTGATGCGATTGGCGAGGCGCTGACCGAAAACGGCCGCGTCATCGTCACCGGCTGCCTGGGGGCCGAGCCGGAGTATATCCGCGAACACCACCCCAAAATCCTCGCCGTGACCGGCCCGCATCAGTACGAGGCTGTGCTGGACGCCGTCCATGCCGCCGTGCCGCCCGCGCCCGACCCGTTCATCGACCTGCTGCCCGCCAGCGGCGTCAGCCTGACCCCGCGCCACTACAGCTACCTGAAGATCGCCGAGGGCTGTAACCACAAGTGCAAGTTCTGCATCATCCCCGACATGCGCGGGCGGCTGGTGTCGCGCCCCGCCCACGCGGTTGTGCGAGAGGCCGAGCGTCTGGTCGACGCAGGCGTCAAGGAACTGCTGGTCATCAGTCAGGACACGTCCGCCTATGGCGTCGATATCCGCCACGCGGAAGATCGTGGCCACCGCGCCCATATCACCGACCTGGCGCGCGACCTCGGCAGCCTCGGCGCCTGGGTCCGCCTGCACTACATCTACCCGTACCCCCACGTCCGCGAGTTGATCCCGTTAATGGCAGAGGGCCTGATCCTGCCCTATCTCGACATCCCGTTCCAACACGCCGACCCCGGCGTCCTGCGCCGCATGGCCCGCCCGGCGGCGGCGGCAAAAACCCTGGATGAGGTCGCCGCCTGGCGCGAGGTCTGCCCCGACATCGCCCTGCGCAGCACCTTCATCGTCGGCTATCCGGGCGAGACGGAGGGCGAATTCCAGGTCCTGCTCGACTGGCTGGACGAGGCACAATTGGATCGCGTCGGCTGCTTTAAATACGAAGACGTCGCCGGGGCGCGCAGCAACGCACTGCCCGACCATGTGGCCGAGGAGGTCAAACAGGAGAGGTGGGAGCGGTTCATGGCCAAAGCGCAAGACATCTCAGCCGCGAAACTGGCCGCGAAGGTTGGGACTCGGCTGGAGGTGATCGTGGATGAGGTCGAGGACGGCGTCGCCACCTGCCGGACAAAAGCCGACGCGCCGGAAATTGACGGGAACCTGTTTGTGGATGAGGGGGCCGAGGGGTTGGTTCCGGGGGATCTGGTTGAGGTGGTTGTGGATGAGGCGGGGGCGTATGATTTGTGGGGCTTGCGCTTGAAATGAATGATATTTCAAGAGAAGTTAGAAAAAACATATTTGATGGTCTAATTATTGAGAGTGTGTACTACGCTGGCGCACTTAGTGACATCGATTTTCTTGGCCGACTGTATGATCTAACGTCGCTCAAATCGTTTGACGATCGATTCCAATCGGCAGACGGCGACATTTGGCAGCACAGGGAAAACAATTTCGATTGGAGCGATGATTGGATCTATTCAGATCCTCGCTTTAATTTGTTGAGTTGTCCCGACGGTGAATTCCTAGAATTTCTATGCGAAATGTTGCATCCTGTCGTTCGTCCAAACAAAGATGAAGTCACTAAGATTGTCGACCACTTTAATGATCAACTGGATTTTACCGGCTGGAAGTTGATCGCGGCAGAGAAAATTGCAGGGCGAGCTGTGTTCGTGCCGGTTAAGAAGTCACTTTTTTACAGCAGCATTGGTCGCGCCACTACTAGCGCGGAAGTTCTATCATCTAACTGGATGCAAAGTGAAATTCGGCGGATACAGAACTCAATTGAGAATGATCCGGCACTCGCAATCGGTACGGCGAAAGATTTGGTTGAGTCTTGTTGCAAGGCAATACTGATGGAGCTTTCTGTTCCTGTAGGTACCTCGGACAATTTGCCAACATTGGCGAAGAAACTCGCAAAGAACATCGGATTGGTTCCGGAAGGCATCTCGAAAGAAGCCAAAGGCGCGGACAATATTAAGCGTGTGCTCAGTAATCTGGCCTCGCTAGTGAACGGGATTGCGGAACTGCGGGGGCTTTATGGCTCGGGACACGGCAGGGATGGCCAGCACGTTGGATTGGAGCCGCGACACGCAAGGCTCGCTGCGTCGTGCGCGATTGCGTTTGTTGATTTCTGCACCGAAACTTACGTCAAGAGAAAAGGGAAACGGGGAGTGTCCTGAACTCTGTGTATCTGGTCTGGCCCACGCGGGTTTCAGATACGGTCACGCATTGAAGCGTTCGTCGAACATGATAGCGAATTGATTTCGGGCGGCAAA
>Ga0209273_10002796_pt1 | contig 12830 bp, 9 predicted proteins | sample tdAd471_FD_187126 | JGI IMG/M metagenome (GOLD analysis project Ga0209273, IMG submission 187126) | Marine sediment microbial communities from the Atlantic coast under amendment with organic carbon and nitrate - tdAd47.1 (SPAdes)... | ecosystem: Environmental > Aquatic > Marine > Coastal >...
GGGGCAAAGACGAGCGTGATGATGCCCATCCCGAACACGATGGGTCGCACCACGCGCGCACTAGATTTCGCGATCGATTCGAGCCGCTCGGAAGGCGAGAGTTTCCGGCCAAGCTCTCGCTGGCGTTCCTTCAGCGAGCGGAGGTTCGCTTCCGTCATGACCACCGAGCCATCGACAAGGATGCCGAAGTCGATCGCACCGAGGCTGAGCAAGCTCGCTGCGATCGCGAACTCATACATGCCCTGCACGGCGAACAGCATTGAAATCGGGATGGCGACCGCTACGAGCAGCCCGGCTCGGATGTTGCCCAGAATGATGAGCAACACAACAATCACCAACACGGCACCGATCACGAGGTTGTGCTCGACCGTCTTGATGACCTGCTCGACCAGCAGGGTCCGGTCGTACACAACATCCACGACGACATCGGGCGGCAGCGACGGCGCGAGGGATTCAAGGCGTTCGCGGAGTTCCTCCGTCACCACACGACTGTTCTCGCCCATTAGCATGAAGGCCAGGCCGAGGACGACCTCGCCCTCGCCGTACGCCGAGACCGCGCCGCGGCGGATCTCGCTGCCGATTTCAACCTCCGCGACATCCTGAATCCGCACCGGCGTGCCGTCGCTGGAAGCAACCACGATGTTCTCGATCTCACCGATCGTCGCAACACGCGCCAGCCCCCGCACCACCCTCGCTTCACCGGAGGTCACGATCTGCCCGCCGCCGACGTTGGCGTTGTTGCGGCGCAGCGCATCCAGCACATCCTCAAGCGTGAAGCCAAACTTGATCAGTGCTTCAGGCTTGACGACGACGTGATACTGCCGCTCCAAGCCACCCCACGAGTTGACCTCGGCCACACCCGGGACCTTGCGAAGCTCGGGCTTGATCACCCAATCGTGGATGGTCCGGAGTTCTTCGATAGAGTGTTCGCCGGTCTCCGACCGGATGACGTAGTGAAAGACCTCACCGAGACCGGTCGCGATCGGGCCGAGCTCCGGCCTTCCGACACCATCTGGCAGTTCGACTGCCGAGAGCCGTTCGGTAATGTACTGCCGCGCGTCGATAATGCGGATGTCATCATCGAAGGTCGCCACGACCTGTGAGAAACCGAACTTTGAGACGGACCGCACGTTCTGGAGCCCGGGCAGCCCGCCGATCGAGAGTTCGACAGGAAGGGTGATCTGCTGCTCGATTTCTTCCGGGCTGAGCGCGGGGGCCACGGTGTTGATCTGCACTTGGATCGGCGTGGTGTCTGGAAACGCGTCGATCGGAAGCTGGATCATCCGGTACACACCGGCGGCGCACGCGATCGCGAACAGCAGAATGACAAGCACTCTGTTCCTGAGCGACATCTCGATAAGACGGGTCAGCATGGTGGCTCCGGATCAGTCGTCGACACATCCCGCACCGAGGCGAGACTTGAGGAACTCGGTCTTCATGGTGAAGCTGCCGCCGGTCACGACGGACTCAGTCTCTGTGAGGCCCGCCAGAATGGCGATCGTGCCGGAAGCCGTGCGCGGCCCGACATCAACACGCCGAACCGCGAACAGATCCGGTTCCTGCCGCACAAACACGAACGATGTGCCATCGATCTCGTGTACCGCTTCACCCGGCACAAGCAGCGAGTTCGAGGTGCCGCCGATCATTGCGGAGACCTCAGTGAACATGCCATGGCGAAGGATGCCACGATCATTCTGAACCGTCGCGCGGGCCCGTACCATCCGGGTTCGTTCATCGATACGCGGGCTGATCCATGTGATCTGTCCGGGGATCTCCAGCTCGGGCAGAGCCCGGACGCTCGCGACGATCTCCCCGCCGCGCTCGATCTGAAACGCCTGCTCTTCCGGGACCGCGAGCTCGATCCACATCGTCGACAAATCAGCGATCTCGAAGAGCGAGCCCTCTGAATCCGCTGCCTCGCCAAGAACCGCGGTCCGCTCGACGACGCTGCCAGCGAAGGGTGCCCTGACGTAAAGGTCCGAGGATGACGACTGCTCCGCCGCAATATCCGCGACTTCCGATTCAGTGAAGCCGAGATTGATGAGCTGCTGATGCGTGCGACGCACTTCCAGCTCAGCGAGCTTGAGCGCTGCCTGGGCATCCTGGAAGTCCCGGCGTGCAGCAATGTTCTCGTTGACGAGCTTCTGCTCACGCTCGAACACGGTGGTTCTCGCTTCGACCTCTGCGATCTTGGACAGGTACGCGGACTTCGCTTGTGCCACCGCCACGGAGTTGATGACCGCGAGAATTTGCCCTTCTTCAACCTGGTCGCCAACATCGACACGGATATCAGTGATCACACCGGGGGCCAACGGTGTGAGCTTTGCCAATCTGTTCCCGTTGTAGCGGACCTCGCCCAACAAGCTGATCGACGCTGAAGCATCGCCACGATTCGGTTGCTCAAGCGTCAGCCCGGCAAGCTCTGCCGATCTCGCGGAGGGCATGCGGACGAGCAGCGACTCGCCAGCCTCAAGCGTCCCAGCGAGCTGAGGCTGGCAGATTCCGCACTCGATCTCATCGACCCCGTGCTCATGACAGAAGAGAGAGGGGGCACCATCGCGGGAGGGCGTCGCCGAGGCGTCTCCCAGCAGAGCGGGATTGCACAGGTGGCACTCGTCTTCGTAAAGGAAGTGCTCCTCGCAATACGCCCGGTCCGCGTCTTCCAACTGTGGCTGGCAGATCCAGCACCGGTCTTCATAACGAGCGTGCTCGCTGCACCACAAGCGGCCCTCATCACGCTTGGCCGGATCACAGATGAAGCAGGCCTCGTCAGCGCTGTGTCCATGGAGCCCGCCAGACGACTCGTCGGCTGCGTTCTCCGAGGCATCGAGTGCCGGGTTGCAGAGATGGCATTCATCCTCATACAGATAGTGCTCGTCGCAATACGGCCGGGACGAATCCTCAAGCTGCGGCTGACAGATCCAACACCGGTCCTCGTAACGGGCATGCTCGGTACACCACAAGCGACCGGCGTCGCGTTTCGTAGCGTCACACACAAAGCAAGTCTCGCCGTTCTCGTGCGAGTGCGCGACTTGAGTCACATCAGATGCGCGTGATCCGTTGGACGCCGATGATGCTTCCTGTTCGCGATCGCACCCGCCAAGCAGGAGCGCCGTTGTGAACAGGCAAACGAGTGAAATGACGCCGTGTGATGGTTTCACGGTGTGTCTCCTTGATTGGGGTGATCAGAATGTTCGCGGAGCGAATGGGTGTTCAGCGGCTCTGAGATGAGCCCCTCGACCTGCACCTTCGCGGCGTGGTATTCGGCGAGAGCTTCGAGCCTTTGGGTTTCAGTATCGAAAAGGGTGCGCTGCGCATCGAGGACATCGAGGTACGGGAGCTTGCCTTCGTCGTAGGCCCGACGCGTCGCGTCGTATGCGTCCTTCGCCGCGGGGAGTAGGGCGGCATCAATCGCCTGGGCCTCGTGATACGCGGCGGTCAATCGGGCGTGTGCCCGAACAAGTCGGGTGGCCAAATCGCGTCGGGAAGCCCGCCCCTCGTCGATCGCTTGTGCTGCTCGGAGCCGGGCGGCCAGTATTCCTCCCTGATTGCGATCGAAGATTGCCAATGGCACGGACACGGCCACGACGAGACCGACATCTTCGCTCTCTTCGGCATACCGAATGCCAGCACCAGCCGTCACGTCGGAGACGGCTTGAGCCCGTTCGAGAGCGACCACCGATGATCGTCGCTCGGTCTCTGCAATCCAACGCTGAACTTCCGGATGGTGCTCAACGAGATCCGTCAGGGCATCGAGCAACGGCACAGGCATCAGGTCATCCAGCGATCCGATGGCCGTGTCAAAGCCGGGGTCGGTTGCATCCCACATCGCACTGAGTTCACGCCTCGCGGCCTCAAGTTCCCGGCTGAGTCGATCTGCGGCGATGCGGGTGGATTCGCTTTCGAGCCGGGCCTTGATCTCGTCGATGGGTGAAACATCTCCAGCCTGCACCCGCCGATCGATGACGCGCCGGTTCTCCTCTGCGAGTGCTTGCGCGCGAACGGCGAACTCAACACGCTGCTGGAGCTCCAGCACCCGCACGAAGCGGGACGCGGTGTCGGTGAGCACGGCCAGCCGCTGTGCTTCGTAGTCGAGAGCAGCAACAATCCACTGCCCCTCGGCGACCCGCACGCGGCGGTCTCGCTTCCCGCCAAGCTCAAGAAGCTGGCTAAAGGCTATGGTGGTCTCGGCAGAATCAAAGCCACTCAAGCTTCCAGAGCCCGCGAAGTCTTCGACCTCAATTCCGACGCTTGGATTGGGGGAGAGCCCGGCTTGCAGACGACGCGCTTCCGCAATCCTCGGCTCCCAGGCAAGCGATCGAAGTCGCGGGTTGCGTACGAGCGCAGCCGCGAGAGCTTGGCGGAGGGTCAACTGCTCACCGATGGTGACTACATCCGATCCTGGTCCGACTCGATCAGGGTCCTCCGGTGCTTCGTAACGAGGCATGTCGCGCAAGAGAGGCCTTGCGGCGGGGGGCTCGAAGTCGAATGGTGACGGCGCGCAGCCGCCCAAAAGGATGGAGACGCCCAGGCAGCAAAACAGCTTTGGTTCAGTAAATCTCATGTGTTCCACTCGGATAGAGACGTTGCCCGGCGCACGCCGAGCCTCTGGGAAAGACGAACGCAGTTCATGAACTGCGCAGAATCCCAGGCCGTTCTAAACGAGCAAAATCACGCTGCGAAAATGGCAAACACAGAATCCAACGCCCGATAGCACCAATGGTCGGAGGGCGGAAGTCGTACTTGCCGATCTGTCAGTGAGGAACTCCAACCAAAGCAAGGGCTGATCACCAGGCCCATCAAGAGTCCAATCTTCGTCCGTGTCTTTCTCAAGGCGATCAACGGCGACGATCAACTCGGATTCCACCTCAGTGGACCGGCAACCGCCGTCGGGGCAGGCAACGCGGTGACTCAATTCGTCGCTGTGCTCCGAGGGAACCGGGCACGGGTCTTCCCCCGGACCGTCGCAGCAGAATTGGTCGCCGAATTGTGTGGTCGTTGACCCATCAGCACAGATGCAGAGGAACCGCGGGCCGAGCCCGGCTCCCAAGGCGAACCAAAGGGCAAGCAGGATCGAGATGGACGAGTGGTGTTTCACAGGTGTGGGTCAATCAGGCTAGCGACTTCTTGACTATTACACTACACCGTGTAATAGTCAAGCGTGGTCCAGCGCTGTTCTAGAAATTGAAGGGGTCCCACATGGAGTCTTGCCGCCCGAAACTGCCTCTGGATGCTCGCCCGCTGATCGGGGCCCTTGAAGCGGAGCGGGTCGGCACCCTTTTCAAGAGCTTGGCCCATCCAACCCGACTCCGTCTGCTCCACGCCCTGATTCGGGTTGACGAGCTCAGCGTGGGTGACCTCGCAGACGAAACAGGGATGACGGTGCAGGCCATTTCAAATCAGTTGCAACGCCTCGCCGAGGTCGGTGTAGTTGGCAGGCGGCGCGATGGGCTTCAGGCCCTGTACCGTGTGATCGACCCTTGCATTCCCGTACTGCTCGAACGGGGCTGGTGCCACATCGATGAGTACGACAACGGAACTGCCACGGAAACGCCTCGGGGATCAGCCATGGAAGTCAGTCAAGACATTTGAGATCCACTGGACACTTCACGGCTCATTTCGACGATCCGGTGTACGGTGGATCCAAATGCAAGATGAGCTGCCCGCAGCCACATGATCGCTTGAAGCATGTTCGATCACTTGAGCAGAAGTGCAATGCTGGAGCCCCTCACGGTGGCTGTCATGGGCCTAGAACTGGCCTTGATTATCCAATCCAAACCAGTTCGAATCGCATCAGATAATTTTGGATCTAACAGCGCAAGTGCCTTTCAGGCAGATGCTTATCAGCAAAAACCGCATCTGCTGCTCGTGGGCCGTGCCAAGCCAATACAGTCCCCCCCTCTCCGTTTGAAAAAGACCGCGTTGCTCAAACACCCGCAGATACAAGGGTTTGCGAGCAACGCGGTCTTTTCTTTTTGGCCTACTGTCATAACGCTGTCCTAGAGATATGGTGCATGAGCGGTTTATGGCACAGATCGATTCCGATCGCGTGGACAAAACGGACACCCAAAGTAGCTCGAAAGACCCACCACAAAGTCCTGGCCGACCGCGGTGGTGCATCAGGAGGAGTGATTCCGCTTTATCTCGACCCAGTTTGAAATCCTACGCTGATTCAGTGGAATGAGGCCGGTTCACTCAACAGCGGCACGAGAGACTGTTTGCCATATCTTGGATCGCCCCCCCGTTCGGGCCCGGAAAGAATCCTCCACACTGAGCCACGGGTCAACTTGCCGCAATGCCTTGACTTCGTAGCCCAGTATGGAAAAGATAGCTCTCATGATTTTCAGTCAGAAACAGGCTCAGAAACAGACTGCCGCAGGCTTTGCCTGGGGTTTGATGTGTTTCGGAGTCGTGGCGGACTGATCCAGCTCAACGACGACAAGAACACCATCACCCCTGAGCACAGGTCTCTGGGGTGACTGTCAGCGTGTGTTGACATTCTCAGTGGCTTTTGCTCTCAGCATAAGAAGCTACTCGATATGTCTGAACAACATCATTCACCTGCCACACTGGCTTGCCCGGGATCATCTTCGGTGCCGACGCTTTTCACCGGCATCAGTCGTGTCGGCGATGGGGAGATCTTCGCGCGTGGTATTCCAATCGAGGGTCTCGTTGGAGAGTTGACATTTGTTGAAATGTTGTACTTTCAGCTTCAAGCCCGAATGCCCGAGGCACACGAGTCGCAGATGCTGGAAGCATACCTTGTTTCGCTCTGTGAGCATGGGGTGACTTCGCCTTCAACGCATGGGGCCCGGGTCGCATCGAGTGTGCGAGCTCCATTTGGTGCATCTGCGATGGGCTTTATTGCGGGAGCTATGGGCGAGTTTCATTTCGGAGCACTTGAGCGAGCGATGCGTGATCTTCAGCAGCTCAATGAGCTTGGAATATCAGCTGAGGAGTTCGTTGAACATCGCCTCGAAGAAGGACAACGGATATGGGGGTATGGACACCGTTTCCATCGTTCCGAGCCCGGTCCGCCTCCAAGCGCGACTGTGCAAGAGGACCGTGATCCTCGTGTGAGAGCGCTGCTCGCGCTTGCAGACGAGTTGGAGTGGCGGGGGGAGCATCTACGGCGGGTTCGGGAAATCGGACGCGCGCTGCACGAACGGAAAGGTGTGCCAATCAATATTGATGGTGTTGCAGCGGGGTTGCTGCTCGACATGGGATTTCGCCCGGAAATCGCTTTGCTGTTTGTCGTACTCGGGAGGCTGCCGAATATTGCTCGTCTTCATCAGGAAGAGCAAAGTGAGACTCCAAACAGATTTACTGGTCTGGCAACACGAAATGACCCCACTTTCGATCGCGTTGTTGATCGCGAGATCGAACAAAGCATGGGAGGTGTGCAGTGAGTCACTGGTCGAACCGGAAGAAGGTGATGGAGCTACTCCCAACGATTGGCCAGATTCAAGACATTGAGACACAACATCGGGTGTGTGATATCTGGATTGAGGCGTTATCGACCGGGAACGCTGGGCGTGGATGGTCGCAGGATGAGATCCAGAGCCTGCCATTTACGATCTTGCTGGGCGAAATCGAGTTGCGGTTTATCGATCATGTTCGATCGTGCGCTGAGCAGTGCCTGGCGATCGCAGCGGTGCTCGCAGTCAGATTTCAAGGGCAAGTGCCGGTCAACATAGATACGCTGCTGGCGGGTGCATTGCTCGCAGATGTGGGCAAGCTCTTCGAGCTTGAGCTCTCTGATAACGGCACCCCGAGGCAGAGTAAGCAAGGCGCTCTGGTTCGTCATCCATTTATCGGCGTAGCCCTGTGTGCTAAGCACGGGCTCTCAGCTCCAATCCAGCATGTTGTGGCGACCCATAGCCACGAGGGGGATCGGGTGCAACGCTCAATCGAGAGCATCATTTTTCACCATGCGGATTTCATCGACTTTGATATCGCGAAGGCCCTTGCAAGTGAGTCCCACAGATGAGCGGGTACACGGCAATAGAAAAGATCGTGTCAAGGACGCAGGCATCGGGCGTGCACATCCGCGCCGGGAGCTTTGTTGATGTTTATCCGAAGCATGTGATGACCCACGATAACTCAAGCGCGGTGATTACAAAGTTTGAAGATCTTGGATTCTCAAACATTGCTGATCCGAAGCAGCCGGTAATCGCGATCGATCACGACATCCAGAACTACACACCTGAGAATCTTGGTAAGTACGCAAAGATCCAGGCCTTCGCCAAGCGGCATGGATTGATGTATTACCCACCCGGACGCGGTATTGCGCACCAGATCATGATCGAAGAAGGCTTTGTCAAGCCAGGCACAGTTGTTGTTGGTTCGGATTCGCACTCGAACATGTACGGGGCGCTCGCGGCGTTGGGCACGCCGATCGTGCGGACCGATGCAGCTTCTGTATGGGCGACCGGCAAGTTCTGGTGGCGTGTTCCGAGACAAGTTCGGGTATCGCTGACCGGGAAGCTCCCGGAAGGTGCGACGGGTAAGGATGTGATTCTGACATTGTGCAGGGTCTTTTGTTCAGGTGAGGTGCTCAATGCTGCGGTCGAGTTCGCTGGCGATGGTATTGAATCGCTCTCAGTTGATGATCGGATCACAATCGCGAATATGAGCACCGAGTGGGGGGCACTGGCTGCTTTGTTCCCCTTTGATCAGCGTCTCCGGTCATGGCTGAGCAATCGACCCAATATCTATCCTCAAGGTGAAGTTCGGGATCTGTGGGATGATCATCAAAGTCTGATGAGCGATCCGGACGCTCGCTTTGAGACCGAACTAGAGCTCGATCTAGGCAGCATATGCCCTCATGTAACAGGACCGAACAGCGTGTGGCGATCTCGCCCGGCCGTGGAGATTGAGACTGAGACCATTGCCATTGATAAGGCGTATCTCATGAGTTGTGTGAATGGCCGATTATCAGATTTGCGAGCCGCTGGGAAAATTCTTGGCAAAGAAAGGCCGGTTGCGAAGGGCGTTCAGCTGTATATAGCGGCCGCTTCCAATCTTATCGAACAACAAGCCCGATCGGATGGCACATGGCAGCGTCTGCTTGATGCCGGGGCAATCCCGCTCCCTTCCGGGTGCGGTGCGTGCATTGGTCTCGGGGCAGGCACGCTCAAACCAGGTGAGGTTGGAATTAGCGCGACCAATCGGAACTACGAGGGCAGAATGGGAGCATGCGAAGCGGCGTGTTATCTCGCAAGCCCAGAGGTGGTGGCTGAGTCTGCTGCGCGTGGCGTAATCGCCGCTCCGTTGGGAGCCAACGCTGCGAAGCCAAGGTACTCGTGTCGACACCAGCAACAGGAAGCGGATATCACTGGCAGGATCAGGCTCATCGAAGGCTTCCCGCGCAGTCTCAGATCGCACACAGTTGTGCTGACCCGTGACAATATTGATACGGACGGCATTTATGGCAAAGACGTGACATACCGCGACGACATCACCTTTGCTGATCAGGGGATGCATGTGCTGCTCAACTACGATTCAGCATTTCATGAACTGGATGTTGATGGGGCCATACTTGTGGCCGGGCGAAACTTTGGTTCAGGATCAAGCCGAGAGCAGGCGGCGACCGCATTGCGATCCGCAGGGATCGTGGCGGTCATTGCGCATTCTATAGGCGCAACATATCAACGAAACGCGCTTAATAACGGTCTGATTGTGATTGAATCCCCAGAAGTTTCGTCCATGCTGCTTGAGAAAGTCGGGCTGCACCAGCGAACCGTATCAGGACCCCGACTTGAGATCGATTTTGGAGCTTCGGAGATCATCCTCGATGATCAACGCGTGTACTTCTCACCGCTCAGCACTGTCGCCCAGCGACTGATTGTGGCTGGCGGTCTGGAGAATGAACTCAGGAACAAAGCACTGCAAAGCAGAACACATGCAACAGGAGCGATGGCATGAACACCTTTCGGATCGCGGTCCTGCCGGGCGACGGCATCGGCCCCGAAGTAATTGACGCGGCCATACGCGTGTTGAACACGGTCGGACTCAGGGCAGAGTACATATACGGCGACATCGGCTGGGAATACTGGCAACAAGAGGGTAATGCGCTGCCGGAACGGACCATAGAGCTGCTAAAGACCTGTGATGCGGCGTTGCTTGGCGCGATCACAAGCAAGCCAGCAACCGATGCGGAGAATGAGCTATCAACGGTGCTCAGAGGTCAGGGGCTTATCTATCGCAGCCCAGTTGTGCAGTTGCGACAGGTGCTCGATCTTGATACAGCGGTTCGTCCTTGTCGCTCGTATCCGGGATTGCGAGATGCTGCCGGTGGTCTGGCTGATATCGTTGTCTTTCGTGAGAACACAGAGGGCTTATATGGTGGGATCGAGTGGCGCGGTATACCTGAACAACTCGCTGGGGAACTCGCCCACCCCGATCGTGGGCATCCGGGGGCGATGCAACGCTACCGAGAAATCGGGCTCGATCAAGTCGCTCTCTCAACGCGATTCGTTAGTGAGCCCGGGTGCGAACGAGTTTGCCGACGGGCTTTTGCGTACGCAGCGGAGCATGGACGCCGGCGGGTCAGTTTGCTTGATAAGCCCAATGTCCTCCGGGAGACCGGTGTTGTCATGGCCGAGGCATTCTGCAGAGTCGCTGGTGAATACCCTTGGATTGAGGCAGAGCGGCTCAATATCGATGCCGCCTGTATGAATCTCGTTCTGCATCCGCAGAAATTCGATGTGATTGTCGCCGAGAACATGTTTGGCGACATCGTGAGTGATCTTGTCGCTGGACTCACCGGCGGGCTCGGCTTTGCGCCTTCAGCGAATGTTGGTGATCGCTTTGCTGTTTTCGAACCTACTCACGGCTCAGCCCCGGATATCGCTGGGACGGGGGTGGCGAATCCTGTCGCCGCAATCCGCAGTGCAGCAATGCTAGCCGCATGGTTGGGGGAGGCAGAAATAGCCGGCCGTATTGACTCAGCCGTCCTTGCCGCAGTGACGGATGGTGTGGTAAACACACCTGATGTAGCTGGGGATGGTGTGAGCGGAACAACCGAATCTGTAACCACAGGAATCCTGAGTTACATTGTCGAGTCACGGAGTGGTCAATGAACAATATGAACTATAAAACAGATAACTTTGTCGCATTGGATCTTGCTCGCTGGGCATCAGGTCTGAGGTATGAAGACCTCTCAGCGCAGGCAGTTGATGATGCCAAGCGATTCTGGTTTGATTCGGTCGGTTGCGCTCTCGGTGGAGTTCAGACCGAGGATGCCCGGATCTTGCTTGAGCACTACACCGCGATGTCTCCGGGTGATGGCCCTTGCAGCGTGTTCGGTACGGATGCCACATTTAATCCGGTTGACGCTGCATTTCTCAACAGCCATTTGGTGAGGGCTCTGGATTTCAATGATATCTACTGGAAAGCAGATCCAGTCCATCCTTCGGATCTGATCTGCGGTCCTCTCGCGGTCTGCCAAGCCGAAGGTCTTGGCGGTCGTGCGCTTATCCTTGCTACTGTCATCGCCTATGAAGTTGAGTGCCGACTTGCTGAGTTCGGGCTTCCGGGTATTCGTGAGTACGGTTGGCACCACGCCACGCTCTCAGGCTTCGCTTCAGCCATTGCCTGCGGGCGTGTGTTGGACCTCCCGCCGAATCAAACCGCACACGCGGTTGGCATTAGCGCCTCCAGAACTGGCACACTCGGTGCTGTAACCGCCGGGCATCTCACAATGATGAAGAACACAGTTGACCCATGGGCTTCTCGAGTTGGGGTCGAGTCATCCCTGCTTGCTCAGAGGGGATTTACTGGCCCGAGTCATATCATTGATGGTAAAGAGGGGCTGTGCCACACAATGGCCGCGGCACAGGTTGACGGTAAACCGTGCCAGTTTGATCTTGATCTTCTTACCGCAGATCTGCCAACCACTCCAAATGACACTTATCGAATTTCGGCTTGCTCAATGAAGTCGTTCCCAGTCGAGGCGCTGATGCATTCTCCACTCTCAGCGCTGATGGATATCCTGAGAGAGTCGAGTCCGGATCAGTCGGACATAGAGCGTATTGAAATCGAAGTGATTGCTCGTGCCGCCGATATTCTCGGTGACCCAACGAAGTATCGACCGACTAGTCGTGAAACCGCAGACCACTCGTTGCCGTATGCAGTTGCAATTGCGATCGCCGATGGCAAAGTGACTCCAGGGCAGTTCGATGAGGCGCGAATCGCCGACCCCTCCCTTGCGCCGCTGATGGACGCCGTACATGTTGTTCCCAATGGGTCATTTGAGGCGAGATTTCCAGAGGAACAGCCTAGCCGAGTCACACTCAAGCTGCGAAATGGCTCAACACTTTCTAGAGAGGTTTCCCAACCAAAGGGAGATCCACGAAACCCGATGACATCTGAGGAAATATTGGTCAAGTTCAATGGCCTGGCTTCAGCCACTCTCACTGGGGAGGAAATCGAGCGGTTGATCAGCCGACTTCGTTCCATCGATGAACTGGACGATGTAGGGGAAATAATTGTCTAACGATGGCACATGTAGAAGTACAGTTATTCGGTCTTTAGGCCCTTGATCTCGCCGCCATTCGTGGCTTGTAGTGTCAGATCTTGATCAGCAGATGCCTGGGTTCGTCAGAGACGGCTCCGGTCTGTGTCCTATAAGTAATCAACGGGACACGGCAAGGATTTCATGCGTAGTGCGGAAGCGTTGCTCGCTTTACTCGTTGGTGGGTCTAAGTCGTTTGCCTGTAGTCGATTGTGAGTGGGTGGTTCGGGCGGTGGCTTTCAAGCCTGGTATCTGGTCGCATCCATATTTGTTCACACTGAGTAGTTCATAGCACTCACGGTAACCACGAGGG
>Ga0209273_10002801_pt1 | contig 12805 bp, 11 predicted proteins | sample tdAd471_FD_187126 | JGI IMG/M metagenome (GOLD analysis project Ga0209273, IMG submission 187126) | Marine sediment microbial communities from the Atlantic coast under amendment with organic carbon and nitrate - tdAd47.1 (SPAdes)... | ecosystem: Environmental > Aquatic > Marine > Coastal >...
TGGACCAACGCAATCGACAAGGGCGTCGATGCTGAGGTGTTGTCAAAGACCGCGATCTTCACCGGGCTGTCGGACATGGTGGCTGTCTATGGCGAGCGCGCGGTGGCGGACATGACCACAGAACTCCCCGACCGCATTCGTCAGGGCGATTTTACGGTCAAGCGCTAGGGAACTACGGCCTCAATCAGACGCGGACCCTTCTGTGCCATGGCGGCGGCAAAGGCCGCGGTAAAGCCTTCGGCCGTATCGACACGAACCGCCTCAACGCCCATACCATTTGCCAGTTCCACCCAATCCAAATCCGGATCGCCGATTGAAAGCATCGAGTTGGCCTTTTCACCTGGCTCGCCGGAGCCCGTGCGCTCAAATTCCACATTCAGAATATTGTAAGTGCGGTTCGCGAAAATCACCGTGGTGACGTCAAGGTTTTCACGCGCCTGCGTCCAGAGGGCCTGGACCGTGTACATGCCCGAGCCATCGCCTTCGAGGCAGATCACCTTGCGATCCGGCGCGCCAAGCGCCGCGCCAGTGGCCAGCGGCATCCCCATGCCGATGGACCCGCCCGTGAGGTTAAGCCAGTCGTGCGGCGGGCAGCCGAGCGTCAAGATAAACGACGCGATGCCGTTCGAAACGCCCTCGTCAGCCACGATTGCCCCTTCAGGCATCAACGCACCAATCGTATGACCAATGGTGCCGGAAGTAAGATCGCCCGCGGGCGGCACGTCCGGACGGTCCGCCTGCTGAACATCCGGCACAACGGCTGTGGCATCAAGTTCATCCGCTAAATCTTCAAGCGCACCGATCACATCGGCATCGCGGTCACAAAGCTCAAAGACGTCGCAGCCCTCAGGAACCAGAAGGCTCGGTTTACCGGGATAGGCGAAGAACGCGACCGGCGGCTTCGTGCCAATGATAAGCAAGAGATCGACACCCGCGAGCGCATCAAGCGCCATCTCGCCGAAGTACGGAATTGTTGTTGCAAAGACGCGGCCCGCGCCGCGTTCGATGCGCTTGTTAAATGTATCTGAGAAAAGTTGCGCGCCAGCTTTTTTGGCGATCTGCCCGGCAAGTTTAAGCCCCCGCTCATATGTGGTGGGTCCGCCGATCAGGATGGCCGGTTTTGATGCGCCTCTAAGCGCCTTTGCCGCTGCGGTGATGTCAGTTCCCGCTACGAGCGGCATTTCCGGCGCAGGCAATGGCTTTGCCGCCATGCGCGCGGCATCCCACGCGGTGTCAGCAGGAACGATCAGCGTCGAAATATTCCCAGGGCTACGCAAAGATTCCGAGACCGCCTGCGCGCCCAATGGCGCGAGCGATGCCGCGTCCGGCGCTGAACGCACCCAGGATGAAAACGTGCCCGCAAGCGAATAGATGTCAGACGCCAGCGGCGCATCAAATTTCTGATGATAAGTGGCGTGATCGCCCACGATGTTGACGATGGGGCTTCCCGCGCGCTTTGCGTTGTGAAGATTGGCAATGCCGTTCGCTAATCCAGGACCTAGATGCAAAAGCGTTGCGGCGGGCTTGCCGGTCATGCGCGCATAGCCGTCAGCCGCGCCCGTCACCACGCCCTCGAATAGACCCAGCACCGGGCGCATACCCGGTACCTTGTCGATTGCCGCCACCAGGTGCATCTCGGACGTGCCGGGATTTGTGAAACACAAATCTACGCCGCAGCCCACAAGCGTCTCGATAAGCGTTTCCGCGCCGGTGGGGTGGTTTGATCGTTGGGGGTCGGTCATGGGAAATAATCCGCCTAAAGATTAGAGAGTGATAATGTCATTACCTGCGGGTTCAGCATAGAGCTTGTCCACCAGCGCCTTGCGCCGCTCAAGCGATGTGGACTGGTTGACGTAACCTTTGTCGGTAATCTCGCCCGCGTCCATGTTGGGCGGCTCGGCCATCAAAAGCGCGCGCGCCACACGGGTCGATGAACCGGGGTTCTTGTGGTTGTGGCGCTGGAGGCCCTCGGCAATGCGCGACAGCACTTTTTCATTGACGAGGATCGCTTCGGCACTCGCGTCCTGATCCCCTACCAGATCGCGGCACGCCGCCATGTTTGGAAACCCAAGAATGCCCACATAAGCCCTGTCGAGCCCCGCGACCAGCGCATCCTGCATCAGCCCGCCCGACGCCTCAACCGCTTGGACGCGCAGGCGCCCTGCATTAACCCAGGTCCCTGTATCGAGCTTGAAATCCTCTGAGACACGGCCATCGAAGATGAGCCCTTGCACAGGATCATCAGGGTTTAGAAACTTCGCGGCATCACCCAGCGAATAAAACCCTTCGTCATCGAAGGCTTTTGCGGTGAGGTCGTCGCGCTTGTGATAACCCGGCGTGATATTCTCGCCGCGCACGCGCACCTCAAACTTGTCGCCCGCAGGCACAAGTTTCAGTTCAACACCTGGAAGAGGCAGACCCAAAAGCCCCATGCGGTCCGTCGCCCAATGAACGCTTGTCACCACAGGCGCCGTTTCCGTGGCGCCATAGCCTGTAAGAAACGGGATTTTGTGCCCGGTAACGCGCACCGCCACCGCCTGTATTCGGTCATAAAGATCCTGCGCCAGTGCCGCGCCGCCATAGGAAAGCGATTTCAAGTTTTTGAAAAGCGTTTCGGCAAGCTGATCATCTTTTTCAAGCTCAGGCACCAACACACCGAACGCCGATGGAACATTGGAATAAGTGGTGGGTGATACTTCGCGAAGATTACGCAAGGTCTTTTCAAAAAAGCCCGGCAACGGCAGTCCGTCATCCAAATAAAACGTGCCGCCGGAAGACAAGATGCCATTTAAAACTGAGTTGCCGCCGAACGTATGGTTCCAAGGCAACCAATTGATGATCACCGGCACCTCGTCGCGGCCGTCCTCGTTCAGCATGCTGCGCGCCATGGCCGTATTGACGCACATCATGCGGTGGGTGTTGATCACGGCCTTGGGCATGCCCGTGGAACCCGAGGTGAAGAGATACTTCGCCACCGTATCGAAAGTGAGTGAGGCAAAGCTTTTCTCCACATCGTCCGTGGGCGCCGCATCAAGAAACGCCTGAAACGGAACCACTTCAAACCCTTCGGGCGCGTTCTGCACATAGACGATCTCGACGCCTTCAAGCTCGAGCGCCCCAAGGGCGGGCCCGTACATTTGGCCGTCCTGGACGAAGATCATCTTGGGCTCGACGAGCTCAAAAACATATTTGAGCTTGGCAAAGTCTGAACTCATGAGGCTGTAAGACCGGCTTACCGGTGCCGCCGCTACGCCCGCGAGGATCGCGCCATAAGTCATGATCGCGTGATCGATGGAATTACCCGAAAGGATCATCACGGGGCCATGGTTCTTGCCGCCCAGGCCCATGTCGCGGTCAAGCAGCGCTTGCGCAACGCAGTTCACCCTATCGTTCGCGTCTTTGTAGGTGAGATGCACCCACTCCCCGTCCGCGCCCCGTTCCACAAGCCAACTGCGATCCGGTTCTTCCTCCGCCCACTGACGAAGCGGCGCGATCACATTTACATGCGGATCGTCCATGGGGTGCGGGTTGCGCAGAATGATTGTGCCATCATCGCGGCGTTCCACCTCCACGGCAGGGTCCTTGTTCGGCAGGGGGCGAAACGGGGCTGTCATTCAGTTCGGTCCTTCATAGGTCGAAAGTTATTTGTTCACATCAACCACAATGCGGCCACGCACCTGGCCTGCCAGAATCTTTTTCGCAAAGTCTTCAATGCCCGATAGCGGCACGTCTTCGGTCATGGCTTCGAGTTTGGATAATTCCAAATCAGTGTCGAGCCGCGCCCAGGCACGCATGCGCTTTTCCATAGGCGCTTGGACGGAATCAATGCCGAGAAGACTCACACCGCGCAAAATAAATGGCGCGACGGAGCCCGGCAGATCCATACCGCTTGCAAGACCGCACGCCGCCACGGCCCCACCATACTTAGTCATAGAAAGCGCATTCGCGAGCGTGTTCGAGCCCACGGAATCCACAACGCCTGCGTATTTCTCTTTCGCCATGGGGCGCGGATCGCCCGAAAGCTCCGCCCGCGGAATGATCGATGTGGCACCGAGGGCTTTTAAGTACTCGCCCTCTTCCTCACGGCCAGTAGACGCAACCACTTCGAAGCCAAGTTTCGCAAGAAGCGCCACAGCGACGCTGCCCACGCCCCCCGCTGCACCGGTGACCAGCACGGGGCCTTGGTCGGGTGTCACTCCTTGATCCTCAAGCGCGAGCACGCACAGCATGGCCGTATAGCCCGCCGTGCCGATCGCCATCGCGTCGTGGGTTGTCATGTCGCCCGCAAGCGGCACAAGCCACTGAGATTTCACACGCGCCTTTTGCGCGTAGCCGCCGAAATGAGTTTCGGAAAGCCCAAAACCGTTCAGCACCACTTTGTCGCCGGGCGCGAACGGGCCGTCGCTTGTCTCAACAGTTCCCGCAAGATCAATACCGGGGATCATGGGGAAGCTGCGCACAACGGGCGCGGCACCTGTTAGCACCAAACCGTCTTTGTAATTGAGCGTTGAGAAATCCACCCGAACCACTGTGTCGCCGGGCATCAAGTCATCGAGGATAGCGTCTTTGAATTGGGCGGACTGACCATCGTCCGCCTTATCCACGAAAAGCGCACGGAAGCGCTCGCTCATTTCCCCACCTCCCAGAATTAAGGGCGCAGACGGTTGGCCCGTCCTTACGCCCCAAGAGCCGCAACCCAGCGCAAAATGAAAGGGCCGTCAAGCGCGATAAAGCTGAGGGTTTTCAAGGTGCTAGGTGGCCATCGCGACACTTCCGCAACGGCAAGCACGCAATAGTTAGTGAACATTGCCCCGAATCTTGACAGATTCTGAAGCGTGAATGACCATTTCAAGCAATATTAATCCGTGCTGCGTAGGATGTTTGCAAGAGAGAGGACCCAAACCGGCGGCGTTCAGTAGGTGAGTAAAGGAGTAAGTTCATGTCGGAGCTGGAACAGCAACTCAAAGGCTATCGCCTGACCACGGCGGAAATTCTCTATCACATGCCGGATCATCCGGACTTTCTGCAAAGCTACCTCTGGCAGGAATTGGACTTGGCGCCCAAGTTCCCGATCCTCACCAAATTCCTTGATTTCTGGCACACCAATCTGGACGGCAAACTGCATTCGGTGCGCGTGGCCAGCGCCGGTATCATCTCGGCCCGCGAGATGACGTTCGGATCAGATATCGGATTGGTGCACTAGGCGCGGGAGTTTCTCAGCGTTGAATGAAACTCAATCGGCTCACCGATGGTGGGCGTAACGAGTTCATCTTCCCACATAACCTTCTGCCCGCGGATGATTGTGCCCTTGGGCCAACCGGTCACCTCTTTGCCCACAAAACACGACCACCCGGCGCGGGAGGCGATCCAATCCTCAGAGATCGTTCGCGTCTCTTTTAGATCCACAATCGTCAAGTCCGCATCGTAACCAACGGCAAGGCGGCCCTTCCCTGCGATGCCGAAAATACGGTTCGCGCCATGACTTGTTAGATCAACCACCCGCTCAAGCGACAAGCGCCCGGCGTTCATGTGATCGAGCAAAAGCGGTAGCATGGTCTGCACCCCCGGCATGCCGCTGGGGGATTTGGGATAGGTCTCGGCCTTTTCCGCCGCTGTGTGCGGCGCGTGGTCGGAACCGATCACATCCACGATGCCCGCTTGGATGGCGGCCCACAGCGCCTCGCGGTGGCGCGCCTCGCGAATGGGCGGGTTTTGCTGGGCAAGCGTGCCCCATTCCTCGTAACACTCCGGCGCCGCAAGGGTAATGTGCTGAGGCAGCACTTCCATTGTGGCAAAGTCCTTTGCGCCCGCAAGCAGCGGCACTTCCTCTGCCGTCGAGATATGCAGTATGTGGACGAGCGCGCCTGCTTCTTTCGCAATGCGCAGAAGCCGCGTTGTGGATGACACAGCCGTTTCCACATCGCGCCACACGGCGTGGGTTTCAACTTTGCCCAATTCCGCAAGCTCGCGCCGTTCGCGGAGCATGTATTCGTCTTCGGAATGAAACGCCGCGCGTCGCCGGATTTGCGTGAGGATTTTTTTAACGCCCTCATCGCTCGGCACCAGCAGCGTTCCCGTGGACGAGCCCATGAAAACTTTTACGCCGCAACAGCCGGGCTGTTGTTCGAGCTCAGGCAGGTCGTCCGCGTTTTCTTCCGTTCCGCCCACATAAAACGCATGATCGCAATGCATGCGGTGGTGGGCGCGCTTTAGTTTGTCTTCCAGCGCGCCGGTGTTGGTGGTGGGCGGCTTGGTGTTCGGCATTTCGAAGACAGCAGTGACGCCGCCCATGACCGCGCCCAGCGAGCCGCTTTGCAAATCCTCTTTGCCTTCAAGGCCCGGCTCGCGAAAGTGAACTTGCGTATCGATCACGCCGGGCAACACATGGAGGCCCGTGACGTCGATCACTTCGCCCGCAGCGCTGGCATCGAGCGAGCCGATGGCTGTGATCCGCCCGTCCTTGAGGCCCACATCGCGTGCGCCCACGCCATCGTGGTTGACCACCGTTCCGCCCCGGAAAAGAGTGTCGAACGTTTGGGCCAATGAAATCTCCTTCAGGGTCAGTCCGAGAGCAAGGCCAGCGTATCGCCGTCCGCGGCCGCGCCTTCGATATGTATGCGATACCATAACGCGAAATAGAGAAGCTGCCAGGCCGCCATGCCCAAGCGCTTGGTTTGTTTTTGCGCGGTCTGCTCGAAAATGCGCGCGGCACGCCCCTCGGGCATCGAACCCGCTCTCGATATGATCTGTTCAACCGCGGGGCCGAACTCATTCGCGCGCTCCCCGATCCAACGCCCCAGCGGCATGCCTGCGCGGGTCAACTGAAACAACGGCTCAGCGCTTGGGAACGTCTTGTGGATCCAATGGTGCAGCAGAACGCCGCCATCTTGCCCGCGCAGTTTGAGCCCGTCAGAAAGCGCGAAGGCAAATGATGCGAGATCCGGATCAAGATAAGGATGACGTACATCGACGCCCGCGCCGCTCGTTACTTGATGCTGACCCAGCAACACGTCATTGGGCAGCCAGGTTGCGATGTCAAGCAACTGGAGCAGCTGTATTCGCGTAAACGTGCTCCCCCTAAGCCGGTTCTCAACGGCGAGCAATCCGTCCCGCCAGTGCGTTGGACCGTCAGAAACACCGGGCAGGCCTTGCAAATGCCCCCGGCCACGCATAGCCCGCCCGCCGAGCCACAAAGGTCGTGCCGCGGTCCGGTAGCGGCCGTAAGCGCCAAAGACTTCCTGCCCTCCGCCGGGCATGACCAGAGTCGCGCCGTCTTCCCTCGCTGCCTCCGAGATACAGTTCCAGACGAGTGCGGCCTGATCGCCCACAGGATCGGCCATCGATTTGACGATCTGCGGCAGGTCATCAAAGAGCGCCGCACGGCCGATCTCAACCGCCACAGGTTCAAATCCGAGCCCCCGTGCGAAATCCGCGATGGGTTCATAGGACGCAATGCCCGGCTCTTCCGCATAAGGAATATAGGCTCGCACACGGCGTTTGGCCCCGCGCGCAATGGCAATCGCAAGTGCCGTTGAGGCAAGATCACCACTAATCACGCAGCCGATCAGGCGGACGCCCTCAAGGGTCTTATCGATCGCTCCGGCAATTTCGTCGTCGAGCGCGTCAAAGGCCACGGCGCGGTCCACAAGCCTGCGGTCGCTATGGGGAACCACTGGGCGCCGCAACCGATCCACAACGCGGCCCCGCTCCACCACTAAGGTTTCACCCGGGAAAACCCGCCTAACGCCGTTGAAGGCCGTGGTGCTGCCCGACAGAAACTGAAGCTGCACGAGTTCCGCAAACGCTTCGGCATTGAATTCCGCAGGCAGGAAACCGCTTTCGAAGAACCACTTGAGATCAGTGGCAAAGGCGGTGGTTGCACCTTTCTCGGCCACATAAAGGGGCTGTTGGCCAAACTGGTCACGTGCCAGCCAAAACTTCTGAGCATCAGGAAAGGCGCGCACCGCCGCCCAGGCACCTGCACCCCCTTCGCCGAATTGAGAGACCGAAGTGGTCTCGCTCCATTGCTCAAACGGGCCTCTGGCCGCCCCGCGCGCCAATAGAAAATTTGCAGGGGCGCCATTCATTTCGGGCGCGTCGTCTTTGGCTTTTTTCGCGCTCAACCCGGCAAATGCGAACTCATCACCGCAATTGAGCTCGATCCGGGCCGAAGGCGCACCAGCAGAAATGACCTTGGCGAGCCCCTCGCCGTTGAGGGGTGTCGAGCCGTCGGTGAGTATGCCGGCAATATTGTGAAAAGCGGGGTCCATTGGGATCGGGATTGGGCGGAGTGCGGGCGCACTTGTCAAGCGCCTGTCCGCCCCTTAGGTGACTGATGCGAAAGGCAGCCGATTCTCATGACCACCGAACTCACCATTGCCCCTCTTCCTTCTCGCGGCGTCATCGCCGTATCGGGCCCTGAGGCGCGTGAGTTTCTCGAGAACATCATCACCAACAACATGGCCCTGGTGACCGAGACGAGTGCTATCTACGCCGCGCTCCTTACGCCGCAAGGAAAGCTTCTCGCGGATTTCTTTGTCATCGCGCATGAAGGCGCGCTGCTGCTCGATTGCCATGGTGCACACCTCCCAGGGCTATTGAAGCGCCTGACCATGTATCGCCTGCGGGCGAAGGTGGAACTTGTTGACGTCAGCGCCAACTGGCAGGTCGTGGCGGCATTTGGGGACAGTGCTGCAAGTGCTGATCTTCCTGGTCTTTCGTTTGCCGACCCCCGGATCGAATCGCTCGGTCAGCGCGCGCTCGTGCCTGCTGGCACTAATATTGCCGCGAACGCCGATGAGGCGACCTATGAAGCGCACCGCCTCGCGCTCGGTGTGCCCCATGTGGCAGCGGACGCGGGCCAAGATCAGACGTTCATGCTGGAAGCGAATTTCGATGAGCTTCACGGGGTTGATTTCGACAAGGGCTGTTACATAGGCCAGGAATTGGCATCCCGGATGAAGCGGCGCGGTGGTCTCAAAAAGCGGCTTCTGCCTGTGAACCTTGAAGGTGAGTTGCCAGCGCCTGAAACGCCGATCTTGGCAGGGACACGCAATGTGGGATTTCTGCGGTCGGGCATGGGCCGCCACGCGATCGCCCTTTTGCGCGTGGACCGCCTAGAAGAAGAAAAAGACAAAGACCTAACCGCGGACGGCGTGTCGCTGACCGTCGATTGGCCCGATTGGATACCGCGATGAGCAAGCCAAAGACCCGCTGCACGTGGTGCGGCGAGGACCCTTTCTACGTCGCTTATCATGACGAAGAATGGGGCGTGCCGGAATACGATGACCGCGCGCTTTTTGAGAAACTGATCCTCGACGGTTTTCAGGCAGGTCTTTCCTGGATCACAATTTTGCGCAAACGCGAGAACTTCAGAAAAGCCTTTGGCGGGTTTGAGCCCCAGAAAATCGCGCGGTACACGGACAAAAAAGTGGATCGGCTGCTCCAGGACGCAGGCATCATCCGCCACCGGGGCAAGATCGAAGCCACCATCGGCAACGCGCAGGCCTGGCTTAAGATCATGGAGACGGCGCCAGGCGGGTTTTCGGGATACCTCTGGAAATTTGTAGACGGCGCGCCGATCCAGAACAAATGGAAGGGCCTGGGGGATCTTCCCGCAGCAACTCCCATGAGCGAGGCGCTGTCAAAAGACCTCAAAAAGCGCGGCTTCAAATTCTGCGGCCCCACCATCGTCTATGCCTTCGCCCAGGCAGTGGGAATGGTGAACGATCATGTTACGGATTGTTACCGTCACACTGAGGTTAAGAAACTCAGCTCTTAAAATTTGACCCCTCCGCCCGTTTCAGGGGAAACTCACGGCAGGGATTTGAGGCAACGCACCTGGGCGCACCCGGGCAGGTAAGGGACATCAGTAATGGCGCAACCGGTAATTAGCGCGACGGGGCTCTATACGCCGCCCCACTCCATTTCCAATGAAGAGCTCGTCGAGTCTTTCAACACCTATGTTGAGAACTTCAATACTGAGCATTCAGCTGCGATTGAGGCAGGCACAATCGAGGCGCTCGAGCCTTCTTCTACGGCCTTTATCGAAAAGGCGTCGGGCATCAAATCGCGCTATGTGATGGACAAAGAAGGCATTCTCGACCCCACCCGACTTTGCCCGCGCATTCCCGAACGTTCAGATGATGAGCTTTCCATTCTTGCTGAAGTGGCTGTCGCCGCCGCGCGCGATGCCATGAAAGCTGCGGACAAACGCCCCGAAGATATTGATTGCGTGTTGGTGGCCGCTTCGAACATGCAGCGCGCCTACCCCGCCATGGCAATTGAAGTGCAAGAAGAACTTGGCATTGAGGGGTTTGCCTTCGACATGGTTGTGGGCTGCGCGAGTGCCGTTTACGGCCTCCAAACCGCGGCCGATTATGTGCGCCAAGGCACCGCCAAATGCGTGCTTGTTTGCAATCCGGAAATCACATGCGGGCACATGAATTACCGCGAGCGCGACAGTCATTTTATTTTTGGCGATGTGGCGACCGCAATGATCATCGAGGATGCTTCGACCTGCACAGTGCCTGATGCTTTTGAGATCGTCAGTGTGCGGCTTAAATCGAAGTTCTCAAATAATATCCGCAATAATTTCGGTTACATGAACCGTTGCGCCGAAGAACACGCTGCCGATCCTGACAAGCTTTTCGTTCAAGAAGGCCGCAAGGTTTTCCGCGAAGTGGTGCCTATGGTCTCAGAGATGATCGTAAATCATCTAAGCGATGAAGGCTGGGACCCGGCGAGCCTCAAGCGCATGTGGCTGCACCAGGCCAACGTCAATATGAACAGCCTTATTGCCAAAAAGGTCCTGGGCCGCGAGCCGACCCAGGTCGAATCGCCGACCGTGCTGGATGAATACGCCAATACGAGCTCGGCGGGTTCGATCATTGCCTTCCACAAACACCGTGACGACATCGAGCCAGGCGATGTGGGCATCATCTGCGCGTTTGGCGCGGGGTATTCCGCGGGCAGTCTGCTCGTGAAGAAGATGAGCTAACTCGCAGCTTAGTGAGCGAGCAGCACCGGCACCGTTGCGTGGGAAATGATGAACTGCGTGACGCCGCCAAGTAGCAGTTCGCGAATACGGCTGTGGCCATAGCCGCCCATTACAAGAAGATCGCAATTCGTGCGTTCCGCTTCCTCAAGCAGCACTTCACCTACGGGCCGTGAGGCGGGATCGATCAGATGCTCCGTGCTATCGACCCCATGAAGCGCGAGATAATCGCTCAAGATGTCGGCCAACGCCGGGTCGAGATCGCCTTTCGATACATTGAGGATTTCTACTTTTTCGGCCTGGAGCAAAAACGGCTTTGCCGCTGTGATCGCGTGCGCCGCTTCAACGCCGCCGTCCCAACCGATAACGATTTTGCCGCCGACAGTCTTCGGCGCTTCCTCCGGCGCCAGCAAGATGGGCCGCCCCACATCCATGAGGCAGGCTTGCAACCCTTCGCTGACGCCTGCGCCGCGTTCGTCCTTGCCCGAGAGGAAAACCACAAGATCCGACAGCCGCGCCCGCGCCGAGACCACATCCTCAAAAGACCCAGTACCTTCCACGAACCGCACGCACGCTTCGCCCGGGCCGCTGGGTGATTTAACCTCCGGTATGCCCGCCTCGCCCGCGAGCGCGGACAGCGTTTTATGCGCGTTCTCGCTTGCCTGGCTCGCAGCTTCCTTGGACGAGTTGATGATGTCCTGGATCACGGTCCCCGAAACGCCCTCGCCCATGAATGGCAGTGCCTCGCTGGGATCAGGCCGCACGAAAAGCCCCTCCACATAGGACTTCTGCAGCGCGGCAACGGTAAGCGCCGTTCTTATGGCGGGCTTGTCCCGCTCACCGCCCGTAAGCGGCACCAGAATTTTGCGCAAAGTCATGGGGGTCTCCTCGGAACTAGGGGTGCCCGTCGATGGACACATATTACCGCCAAGGCTGCATTTTCACCTTGAGGGAGGTCAAGCCCTACATTCCGCGGCGCGCGAGCCCAAGTTTCGGGTTGGCATGGGCCGCTGTCCCGCGTATCAAGCCCCTCCCATGACGAAATCGCCCAAGAAAAAAACCGCTGCAAAGCCCAAAACACCGCGTGCATGGCAGCGGATGCTTTCGGGCAGGCGGCTCAATCTTTTGGATCCTTCGCCGCTCGATATCGAGATTGAAGATATCGCCCACGGCCTTGCGCGCGTGGCGCGCTGGAATGGCCAGACCGTTGGGCGACACTCGTTCTCAGTCGCCCAGCACTCACTGCTCGTCCACGACGTTTGCGTTGCCTTTCGTCCCGGCCTGCCTGCCAAATGGCGGATGGCGGCGCTTCTCCACGACGCGCCGGAATATGTGGTGGGCGATCTGATCAGCCCCTTTAAGGCGGCGGTGGGCATTGACTACAAAGCATTCGAGCTCAAGCTGCTTGCCGCCATCCATATTCGATACGGCTTACCGGCTGAGTTACCCCAAGCCATCAGTAAGCTGATCAAACGGGCCGATACCGCGGCTGCCTATATGGAAGCAACTCAACTTGCCGGTTTCAGCGAGGCGGAAGGCAAGCTTTATTTCGGCGCGCCGCGGGGACTGAAACCGATCATCCTCACGCCGCGCCCGACCTTTGAAATCCAAAAGACATTCCTCGCTGCCTTCCAAAAATCCGAGGCGGGATTCAAACACTGATTGAGAGCTCATGGCGGCGCCACGAAACAAACGCTATACTCCGTCCCCATGATTATTATCTGCTCCCTATCGGATTTGCCCGACGCCATCGACGACGAGGTCCCGCACGGCATCATCACCCTTCTCGGTCCTGAACTTATGATCCCA
>Ga0209273_10002806_pt1 | contig 12764 bp, 10 predicted proteins | sample tdAd471_FD_187126 | JGI IMG/M metagenome (GOLD analysis project Ga0209273, IMG submission 187126) | Marine sediment microbial communities from the Atlantic coast under amendment with organic carbon and nitrate - tdAd47.1 (SPAdes)... | ecosystem: Environmental > Aquatic > Marine > Coastal >...
GCGTAAACCCGAAGCCGAGACGCAGATAGCTGCGTTGGTTCGCGCCATAGAGTTTGGCGAACGCCTCGATCTCGTCCACCGGTATGGACGTGATCTGCGACGCCCATTCCGGCGTGCGCGACTTGAGATGCGCCTCCAGCTCGGCCGCACCGGCCGTGTAGTTCGCCAGATAGTCCCGGTCCGCCAGCCCGTCGCGGAACAGCACATGCATGACCGCGCACGCCAGCGCACCGTCGGTGCCCGGGTTGGGCATCAGATGAATATCCGCCTGCCTGGCGGTCTCGGTCACATAGGGATCGACGACCACGATCTTCGCGCCGCGGTTCTTGCGCGCGCGCGTCGCATGGCTCATCACGTTGACCTGGGTGCTGACCGGGTTGCAGCCCCAGATGACGATCAAATCCGACTCCGCCATCTCGCGCGCATCCACGCCCCACTTCGCCCCCGCCCCGGCGAGCCAGCCCGCATCCGACAGCGCGTTGCAAAATGTCGAATGCTGGCGCGAATAGCCCATCGTGTGGCGCAGCCGCTCGATCCCGTCGCGCTGCACCAGACCCATCGTGCCGGCATAGAAGAACGGCCAGACCGTCTCCGGGCCATGCTTCGCGGCGGCGCGGGTCAGTTCATCGGCCACGATATCGAGCGCGTCGTCCCAGGAAATTTCCTCAAACGCGTCACGGCCGACGCCCTTTTCTCCGACACGGCGCAGCGGCTTGGTCAGGCGGTCGGGATGATGGACCCGCTCGGCGTAGCGCGCGACCTTGGCGCAGATCACGCCTGCCGTGTAGGTGTTGGCGCTCGCACCGCGCACCCGGCCGATTGTCTGCGGTGTCAGGCGTTCGACCTCCAACGCACAGGTGCTCGGGCAATCATGCGGGCAGGCCGAGTGAAACACCTGCACGTCGCCATCGGCATTGCGGCCGGCAGCGGCACCATCCAGCGGCTTGTTCGGTCGGGTTTGATCGAGCGGCATCGCGCGTGTCTCCAGACCCGCACTATAGCGGAAACGCCCGGAATCGTCGAACTTCCGGCGAATCTCGGGGAATCAAAATTTCATCTCGCCGTCCGGGCGAAACGTCCGGAACGCAAAGGCGAACGTCACGTCATAGGGAACGTCGCGAAGCTTCCCGTCGGGTCCCGTTTTCTGCACCACGATATTCCCCACATCGCGTCCGGCCGGGATCCACGGGCTGTCATGAATCGAATTTTGCCCGGCATACCATGTCAGGACCAGATCATCGGCTTCGATCCGGCCGCGAGCCTGAACCAGGTCGACCGACCATGCCCGCTCGCCGACGGCAACAACCCGGGTCAGGGGCGATATCCCGTCGGGCAGGTCCGACGGAAAGCGCTCGCGCACCATGTTCCGCGACTGGGTGTCCCACAATGAATCCATATGGAAATACGGCGTCTCGCCGTAGGGCTGGCGCATCACATCGGCCGGGATCATCACCTTGCCGTCGGGCGCGCGCGCGCGAAACCGCGCCAGGGATTCCAGCCGCGCCGGCAATGCGCGCAACAATCTGCCCGCATGGAATCCCACGATCGCCTCACCGGTGAATTGCTGCCACCAGCTCTCCGTCCTACGGTCATACATCACCATATCCGCATGCCGGATGCGGCCGGTGTTGCCGAACTGCACGGCCTGCCCGTCCACCCGCCGGTCGTAGACGACGCCCGAATTGCACAGCGGGCAGTAGCTGACCAGCACCGGCACGCCGCCCACCATGTCGTTGACGATCTCGTGCCACAGCAGCATGCGCAACGGATAGGCACGCGCATCCCCATCGATAATGAGTGAAAGCACCGGCTCGAGCGGCCCCATCGCGGTCAGTGCGTTCGCCGGCTGGAAGACGGGCTCGTCGATGGGGGAGATCGTGTCGCGGTAGTTGCCGTCATCCTCGATTTCTCCGAGTGGCACCTGGGCGCGCGCGAAATCGGTCAGCGGAAACTCGCTCTTCCACAACGCCAGATCGGCCGACGCAACAGACGTCACGGCGGCCGCACCGGCCAGCAATGCCGCCACGAGCGCGAGCGCGCTAACGGTGAAGCGTGCCATCCGGATTGAACGCGCGGAACGAAAAAGCGAATACCACGTCATAGGGCACGTCCTTGGCACCGCCGGCGGTCTTTCTCTGGACCACGACATTTCCCACATCCCGGCCCCGGAAAATCAGCTGCGTGTCGTGAATGGAGTTCTGGCCGGCCTCCCATGTCAGCACCAGATCATCGTCCACGAGAGGCGACTTTTCGCGCAGTGCGGCGAGGGTCCAGGCCTCATCGCCGACGACCACGACCCGGTCCATGGGGCTCACGCCGTCCGGCAGCGGATAGGGGAAGTGGACCGCCTGCAGCGCGCGCGGGATGCGCTGGCTGTCCATGCCCACATAGGGTGACGCCCCATAGGGCCGCGCGCCCTCATCTTCCGGCACCAGAACCTGGCCGTCCGGCGCGCGTTCACGGAAACGGGCCAGGGATTCCAGGCGCGCCGGGATCGGCGTCATGCGTTCGCCAGAGAGATCGCCGATGATCGCCTCACCTGTGAATTGCTGCCACCAGCTCTCGGTCTCCTTGTCATACATGACCATATCGCGATGGCGCAGCCGGCCGGTGTTGCCGAACTCCAGCAGCTGACCGCCAACGCGGCGGTCGAACACAACGCCGGAATTGCACAGCGGGCAGTAGCTGATCAGCACCGGCGTACCGCCGATCACCTCGTTGACGATCTCGTGCCAGAGCAGGATGCGCAGCGGATACGCGCGAAAATCGCCGTTGATCCCGACCGACAGCACCGGCTCAAGCGGGCCGATATCCTTGACGTCCGACACCGCCACATATTCCGGCCGCCGCACCGGCGGGATCGAATCCCGTGTGTTGCCGTCATCATCGATCTCGTCCAGCTCGATGATCCGGCTCTCGAAGTTGGTGCTGGGAAACTCCCGCTCCCATTTCGAGATGCCCTGCGCGAACGCGCCCGGCAACACGCCCCAGAGCGAGAATCCGGCGATCGTGAATACGACGAAGGCCAGTCCCAACCGGGACCGGCCTTCCCCTGTACCCAAATGCTTGCGCAGAGATTGCATCAACATCTGTTTCGTGCCCGGCGCGGTCAGCCGATCCTATTTGTTGATCGTGCCGTCCGGGTTGAAGGCATGGAACGAGAAGGCAAAGGTCACGTCGTGGACCTCATCGACGAGCTTGTCGCCTTCCTTGCGCTGCACCGTCACGTTGCCGATATCGCGGCCCTGGGAGATGTTGCGGGCGTCCATCGCGGAGTTCTGGCCCGACTCCCAGGTGATGACCAGCTTGTCGGTCTCGACCCGCTTCTCCTTGGCCAACAGGTCCATCGCCCAGGCCTCGCCGTCCACCGCAACCACATAGTCGAGCGGACGAATGCCTTCGGGGAAGCTGCCGCGATACAGGAACGGACGCGACGAGCTGTCGTAACCGGCATAGGGGTTGAAGCCCGGGCCGCCACGCGGGCTCAGCAGGACCTCACCCTCGGGGAAACGCTCCTTGAACAGGTCGAACGCCTCGACGCGGACGGGCAGCATGGTCAGCTGGGTGCCGGTCATCTCGCCCACGATACCCTCGCCCACGAACTGCTGCCACCAGCTCTCGGTCTCATGGTCCCACATCACCAGGTCCGAGAACCGAAGCTTGCCGGACACGCCGAATGTGAGAATCTGGCCATCGACGTTGCGGTCGAACACCACGGCCGAATTGCACAGCGGACAGAAGGTGACGGCGATCGGCTTGCCGCCGAGTTCGTCATTGACGATCTCGTGGGTCATCAGGATGCCCAGCGGATAAGCACGGGCTTCGCCGTTGACCGCGACAGTGATCACCGGTTCGGTGCCCTGATAAAGACGGTCCACTTCGGCGATGCTTCCAAAGCGCGGATTGTAGATCGGCGGAATACCGTCCTTCGGAACGCCGCCTGAGAAAATCTCGTCAAACGGCACGTTCGATTTCGAGAAATCGGTATTCGGCCATTCGAGCTTCCAGAAGGCCGGGTTGGCCTGACCGCTGGCGGACACGGCCAGGAACAGCAGGCCGGCGCCGACGATGGCGCCAAGGCGGCCCCATTTTTGGGTGGTGAGAAGAGGCATAACGAACATCCCGTCGCTTTCGTGTTCAGTTTAAGGTCCGCATGATCATGCTGGGGAAAAAAACGGCGGCGTCTCCGCCGCCGTTAGGTATCTCCAAGCGTGTTTCGAATGGAGAAGCACGATGATCATGAGCATTAGATGACGATGCACCGCATTGAATAAAGTCACTCTGCGTCACGAGTTTGTGAGAGAATCCGCGGGCTTGCCGGATTGAAACTTCAGACCAGTTGATCGTATGGCGAGAGGAGGCCGTCCCCCATGGCGACATTCACCATCGGATTCACGAAGACCAGCGCAGAGAACTTTTTCCAGCGCCTGACTGACGCCGGCGTCAGCACGGTGATCGATGTGCGGTTGCAGAACACCTCACAGCTCGCCGGGTTCGCGAAGGCCGCCGACCTTGCCTATTTCCTCGGTCATATCGGGCGCATCGAGTATCGCCATGCGCCCGAACTCGCGCCCGACGAGACCCTGTTCGCCGACTACCGCAAGAAGGGCCTCAAATGGGACGCGTTCGAGCCGCGCTTCCTCGACATCATGCGCGCCCGGAAGATCGAGAAACAATTCAAACCCGCGGACCTTGAGGGTGCGTGTCTTCTGTGCAGCGAAGACAAACCGCACAATTGCCACCGCCGCCTCGTGGTCGAGTATCTCGAGGATCGCTGGGGACGATCCCTCGATGTGACCCACCTGTAACCCCGCCCCATTATCATGGCGCGGTCCGGCAATTCTGCCTGTGAGTAGGCGTAAATCCCGACCGGTGATAAGCTTTCCCGGTACGTAACGAACGCTAGGGAATCCATCATGTCCCTTCAAAACGATGTCGCCCGGCCGACCGCCACCATCGACCCCAACGAAATACCGATCATAGATATCGGACCAGTGCTGAGCGAGGCTCCCGGCGCAATCGAGGATACGGCGACGGCGTTTCACGAGGCCTGCACGGGCATGGGTTTCCTGTTTCTGGTCAACCACGGCATCGACGTGGACATCGTTGCCCGCGCGTTCGACGCGTCACGCCGGTTCCACGCGTTGCCGATGGACGAAAAAATGAAGGTGCGGATGAACCGCCACCAGTGCGGCTACATGCCGCCAAACGTGTCGGTACATAAAGACACGTTCGAAACTCACAAGACGGCGAAGAAGGCGCAGGTCAGCGAGGCCTACAAGTTTACCTTCGACCTCGCCCCCGACGATCCGGATTACGGCCGGAACCGGCGCTTCCGCGGCCACAACAAATGGCCCGACGAAACCGCGGCGCCGGGCGTACGGGACGCATTCATGGATTTCCATGTGACGTTCGAAGGCTTCGCGCAGAAATTGCTGCCAGTCCTGTCCGTGGCACTCGGGATGGAACCGGAATTCTTCGATCCGTTCTTCGTGCGCTCAAGCTCCATGACCCGGATCGCTCATTACCCGCCGATCCCCGATCAGGACGAGGAAATCTCGCTGCCGGGCCACAAGGATCTGTCGTTCCTGTCACTCATTCCGCCGGCCACCCATCCGGGGCTCGAAATCCTCACCCCGTCGGGCGACTGGATCGCCCAACCGGTGGTCCCGGACGGGCTGCTTTTCAACACCGGCAATACCCTGTGTCGATGGGTCAACGACGTCTATCAGGCAACGCCACATCGGGTTCGCGCGGCCGCCGATACCGACCGCCACTCGAACATCTTCTTCCTCTATCCCAATGTGGATGCGGTGATGGAATGCGTGCCGAGTTGCGTGGACGCGGCCCACCCGGCGAAGTATCCGCCGATCACGTTCGGAGAATTTCACGCGGATTATGCGGCGCGGAATTTCGCCTACGCCGAAGACTGGGACTGACGGCTCTCAGCCGCCGCCGACCAGTACAGCCCCTCAACAGAGGCGGTGTTTCTGGTCCCAACGCAGGGCGTCGAGGTCTTTTTCCCAATCCTCCTCGCCCGGCTCTTGATGAATGCCAAGCGTGGCCTTGTGATAATCGAAATTATCCTCGCCTTCGGCAGGTTTCGCGTCCCACGAATCCTTGGTGACGAGCGCCGACCATGTGCCAAGGACGACGCAAATGGCGATAGCCGCCAGAATCACAATGACTTCGATGCTCATGGCGCAATTCCGTTCTCAGTGCCGTGGATCAGGCAATCTGGCACAAAAACATGCCCGAGGGGAATTCAACACCAGGTGAGCGTTGGCGCGCCGACCGCAGCGCCTTAGTATCCCGACGCACCAATTTCGGCCCGGGACAAGCCATGCGTACACCAGCGCCCGTTAAGAACATCGACGACGCAGCCGCGCGGGTGCGCCAGAGCCCCCATGACTATGTGAAGGTCGCGCTCACCGATACCGATGGCCTGCTGCGCGGCAAGTACATGCACCGGGACAAGTTCCTCAGCGCGCTGCATGACGGGTTCGGGTTCTGCGACGTGGTCCTCGGCTGGGACATCAATGACCAGCTCTATGACAATTGCCGCTACACCGGCTGGCACACGGGGTTTCCCGACGCGCCGGTGCGAATAATCCCGCAATCCGGCCGCCAGATCCCGTTCGAGGATGGCTGCTGGATGTTCCTGTGCGAGTTCGCCGACGCGGCGGCCGAGATATGCCCGCGCGGCGTGCTCGGCCGGGTCCTCGACAGGGCCTCCGCGATGGGCTTCCAAGTCCTTGCGGGTTTTGAGTATGAGTTCTTCGTCTTCGCCGAAACCCTAGCAAGTGCCGCGGCCAAGGACTACCGGGACATGCTGCCCGTGGCGGCGGGAAACACCGGCTACTCCCTTCTCCGTCAGTCCACGATGAGCCCGCTCTACACCGACATCTTTTCCAGCCTGGCGGCCATGGGAATCGGGATCGAGGGCTTGCACGAGGAAATGGGCCCCGGCGTCATCGAGGCGGCCATCCAGGTGGACGGCGCCCTCGCGGCCGCCGACAAGGCCAGCCTGTTCAAGACCTACACAAAGGCCATCGTCCAGAACCGGGAGCTCATCGCGACCTTCATGGCCAAGTGGAGCATGAAGGAGGCCGGCCAGTCCGGACATTTGCACCTGTCCCTGACCACCAACGACGGCGCGACGAACGCCTTCCACGATCCGGCCGCGGGACACGGCATCAGCGACACGATGCGCCACTTTATCGGCGGTCAGGAGATGTGCATGGCCGAACTCACGGCCATGGTCGCCCCGACAGTGAATTCCTATCGGCGCCTGATACCGGGCCTCTGGGCCCCGACCGATGCGACCTGGGGCATCGACAATCGCACCTGCGCAATCCGGGCGTTGCCGGGAAGCCCCAGGTCTCAACGGGTCGAGTATCGCGTGCCCGGCGCAGACGCGAACCCGTATCTGGTCGCGGCGGCGGCGATCGCATCCGGATTGCACGGCATCGCGCAGCGGATCGAGCCATCGCCCCCGCAGGCCGGCAACGCGTATGACCGCGACCACCCCGAACATCTCCGCCTGCCGTCTGACCTTGCCGATGCGGGTCAACGCCTGGCGGGTTCAATCATGGCGCGCGAATGGTTCGGCGACGCCTTCGTCGACCATTTCGCCGCGTCGCGTGACTGGGAGGCCCGCCAGCTCCCCCTGGATCCCGCGATCGGCCTGGCCGAACTGCAACGCTATTTCGAACTCATCTGATGATCGGACCTAAAGACACAGCCAAGGACCAGTAAAAACGGGCATACTACCGACAATACGGGGAGCAGATGATGATCGAGAAGTTCGGAATTTCGCAACCGGTCCGACGCCGCGAAGACACCCGTCTGCTCAATGGCCGCGGCACATTTGCCGACGACGTCAATGTCGACGGCCAGGCCTATGCCAGTTTCGTCCGCTCGCAGTTCGCCCATGGCACCATCCGCAAGATCGAAACAGAAAAGGCGCGAAACGCCCCGGGTGTGATCGGAGTCTTTACGGGCGCGGACCTGGTCGCCGGCGGCTTCCACGGACAGGTCCCGCGCGCCTTGCTCCCCGGCTTCGTGACCACCCCGACGCCGCGCCCCGGTCTTGCGGACACATTCGTGCGCCACGTCGGGGAGCCGGTCGCGGTGGTGATTGCCGAAACACGGGCACAGGCAGACGACGCAACTGACCTGATCGAGATCGATATCGAGGAACTTCCCGCCGCCATTCAGATCGGCGACGCGCTCGCACCCGGCGCACCGGTCATCTGGCCCGACGCGCCCGGAAACGTCTGTCAGGAATGGACCCATGGGGACCGCGACGCCGCCGACCGGGCCTTCGCCGACGCTGCCCATGTCACGCGCCTGCGGCTGCGCAACAACCGGGTAGTTGTGAACCCCCTCGAGGTGCGCACCAGCCTCGCCGAATACGACAGCGCGGATGCGCGCTACACACTGACCTGCGCGAGCCAGGGGGTGCACTACATGCACGAAGTCCTGTCCGAGCAGATGCTGCGCATTCCGGGCGAGAAGTTGCGTGTTCGCACCCACGATGTTGGCGGCGGCTTCGGGGTCAAGGAACAGCCCTACCCTGAAGATGCCGCCATCCTGTTTGCTGCAAAGGCGCTCGACCGTCCCGTGAAATGGACCGGCAGCCGGAGCGAGCACTTCCTGTCCGACAACCAGGCGCGCGACGCCAATATCGACGCCGCCCTGGCGCTCGACGCCGAAGGGCACTTCCTGGCGCTGCGGGTCACGGTCGACGACGCGATGGGGGCCTATTACGCAGGCCACGGTCCGTTCATTTCCGTCCGCAACATGACCAACGGCCTGCCCCTCGTGTACCGAACGCCGGTCATCGACGTGACGGTGCGGCTGCTGTTTACCAACACCGGTTCCGTCGGGCCGTATCGCGGTGCCGGTCGTGAGCAGGCGGCCCTCATCGTCGAACGCCTGATCGACGAGGCGGCGCGCGAGACCGGGATTGACCCGGTCGAACTGCGGCGCCGCAACTTCATCCCGCCCTCGGCGATGCCCTACGAGACACCCGCGGGGCGCACCTATGATTCCGGTGAGTTCGAAGCGGTCCTCGACAAGGCCGTAAAAACATCGGACTGGCATGGCTATGAGGCCCGCCAACGCGCGAGTGCGGCGGCTGGGAAGCTCCGCGGGCGCGGACTGGCGAGCTGCATGGAATGCGTTGGCGCCGTGCCCTTCGAGGGGGCTATTCTTCGTTTCGACGAAGACGACAAGCTCGATCTCGTGGTCGCCAGCCAGAGCCAGGGCCAGGGCCATGAAACGAGTTTCGTGCAGGTTGTGGCCGAACGCCTCGGTATCCCGAACGCGGCCATTTCACTGCGTCAGGGCGACAGCGACGATGTACCGATCGGTTTGGCCACCATCGGCTCCCGCTCGATGATCATGACCGGATCGGCGATCGCCAACACCTGTGATGCGGTGATCGAAAAAGGGCTCGCGCTGTCTGCACATATTCTCGAAGCCGCGGTCGCCGACATCGAGTTTACCGACGGCACCTTCCGGGTCGCCGGAACCGACCGGGAAATCGGCATCCTGGAACTGGCGTCATCGATCCGCACGCTGCGCCTTGCGCCCGGCGACATTCCAAACGGCCTGCCGGAAAGCCTGGACAGCGAAGAGGAGTTCCGCGCGGCCGATCAGTATTTCCCCAACGGCTGTCATATCTGCGAAATCGAGATCGACCCCGATACCGGCACCGTTGTCGTCGACAGATATGTCGCCGTCGACGATGTCGGCACGGTGATCAATCCAATGATCGTTCACGGCCAGGTGCATGGAGGTGTCGCACAGGGCATCGGACAGGCGTTGATGGAAAACAGCGTTTTCGACGAGAGTGGCCAACTCCTGACCGGCTCCTTCATGGACTACGCCATGCCCCGTGCACGCGATATTCCCGGCATCACGACGGATTTCCACCCGGTGCCGTCTCCGGCCAATCCGCTGGGCGTCAAGGGTATCGGCGAAGCCGGGATGGTCGGTGCCATTCCTGCGGTGATGAACGCCATTGCCGATGCGCTCGCAAACCGGGGCGGGCGCCTCGATTTCGATATGCCCGCGACACCGGAAAAAATATGGCGCGCACTCGCCAGCACCGAACAAAGCTGATCAACCAACACCGACATTTTGTTTCGAGAAACCCATGACCAACGACCCTGCCGTCCTGCGCGGCACCTGGAGCTTCCCGACCACGATCTGGTTTGGGGCCGGAAAAATTTCAATGCTCGCGCGCGCCTGCAAGACGCTGGGCATCACCAAGCCTCTCTTCGTCACCGATCCGGGACTGGCCGGTCTCGAGATGGTCACCGCGGCGCTGGCGGCCGCGGAAGCCGACGGGCTTCAGACGACATTGTTCTCGGACATCAAACCGAACCCGGTGAGCGCAAACATCAGCGCCGGCATGGCGGCCCTGCGCGCGGCGGATTGTGACGGCGTGATCGCCTTCGGCGGCGGATCGTCGCTGGATGTCGGCAAAACTATTGCGCTGGCAGCCGCACAGTCCGAGGACGGCATCTCGCTCTGGGAATTCGAGGAAGGCCGCAAGGACTGGCAACGCGCGGAGCCGCCCTTGCCGATCGTGGCCATACCCACCACCGCCGGCACCGGGTCGGAGACCGGACGCTCCACGGTCGTGTTGAACGAAGCCACCCATCACAAGGTCATCCTCACCCACCCGGGCATGATGCCCGGCATCGTGATCGCGGATCCCGAACTGACGCTTGGCCTGCCTGCGCACATCACCGCGGCGACGGGCATGGACGCACTCGCCCACTGCCTCGAGGCCTATTGTTCCCCCTTCGACAATCCGCTGTGCGACGGCGTCGCGCTTGAGGGCATGCGTCTGGTCCACGAGAACCTGACGATCGCGGTCGACGACGGATCGAACCTCGCTGCCCGGTCGAACATGCTTGCCGCCGCGGCCATGGGTTCAACCGCCTTCCAGAAGGGTCTCGGCGCGATCCACGCGATGAGCCACCCGATCGGGGCGCTCTACGACAGCCATCACGGCCTGACCAATGCCGTCGTCATGCCTTATGTGCTCAAACGGAACCGGGCGGCAATCGAGACCGGTCTCGCGCGGGTCTCGAACTATCTCGGCCTGGCGCGCCATGGCGAAGACGCCGCGGCCGGGTTCGACGCCTTCCTGAACTGGACCCTGGAGTTGCGCGCACAGTTCGACATGCCGCACACCCTGGCGGAGTTGGGCGTCGAGCCGAACCGCTTCGATGAACTCGCCGAGATGGCAGCGGCCGACCCGACGGCGCTCGCCAATCCCGTCGCCCTAGACGCAGCCGGGTTCCGGCAACTCTTCGAGACGGCCTACGCCGGAGACCTCAGTTAGGGGTCAGCCTTTTGCCTCAGCCTTTTTTGTATGGGTTCGCCAGTTCGTCCACGAGGGCGTGCAGCACCTTGCGGAACTGCGCCTCGGATACATCCATCAGAACCGCATCTTCCAGCGCTTCCTGGCATACGTCCTGAATCTCGACGAGGTTCTCGCGCAATACGAGGATCGACTCTTCACAGCTTATGGCCTCGCCATTGGGCTGTTCCCATTTTGGCGGCTCGAACGCCACATGCTGCTTGGGATCGGACATTTGCTCCACCTTTGCGCCGGCCGATGCGGAATCGAATCGATCCGAACGGGATTGAAATATTATTATAGAGCTCTTCGGCAAGGCGGCATATTCCGACGCCTGCACCCCATTATACCGTCCGGGTTCTTTCAAATCGGACACAAGTCATTGATGTTCATTGAAGATTAACGCGGCAAATGCAAAATCCATAGGCATGGTTAACGCCCGTTAAGCATGCCGGATGTTTGGAGAACAGCATGACAGTGTACGCCGCGCCTGCCTTTGACGAACATGAGAACGTCGTGTTCGGGTTCGACCGGGAGACAGGGCTGCGCGCGATCATCGCCATCCACAACACCAATCTGGGGCCGGCCGTCGGCGGTTGCCGCATGTGGCCCTACCCGGACGAGGTGGCCGCGCTCGAGGATGCGCTGCGCCTGTCGCGCGGCATGACCTACAAGTCGGCACTGGCCGGGCTCCCGTTCGGCGGCGGCAAATCCGTAATCATCGGCGATGCGCGCAAAGACAAGACCCCCGCCCTGATGCGCGCCATGGGGCGGATCGTCGACAGTGTCGCCGGCCGTTATGTCGCCGCCGAAGACATCGGCATGACCGTCGCGGACATGGACGAGATGGCCAAGGTGACGAAACATGTTACCGGGACCAGCGCGACCAGCGGCAACCCCTCCCCCTTTACCGGCTACGGCGTGTTCCAGGGCATTCGTGCGGCTGTCGCCCACAAGCTCGGGCACAATGACGGGCTGGCGGACGTCCAGGTCGCCATCCAGGGCCTGGGTGCGGTCGGCTTCGATCTGGCGCGGCGCCTGCACGACGCCGGCGCGCGGCTCCATGTTGCCGACATCAACGGCGAGGCGATCGCCCGCGCGGTCGACGCCTTCGGTGCGGTGCCCGTCGACACCCACGACATTCATGCCGCCGACGTCGATGTGTTTGCGCCCTGCGCATTGGGCGCCGTCATCAACGATCGGTCCGTCGGCGAACTCGGTGCGAAGATCGTCGCGGGGTCGGCCAACAATCAACTTGCCGAGGACAGGCATGGTGCCGAGCTGGCCGCACGCGGAATTCTGTACGCGCCCGACTATGTGATCAACGCCGGCGGGATCATCGAGATCGCCCACGGGGCCGATTTCGGCGGCACCCATGACG
>Ga0209273_10002808_pt1 | contig 12758 bp, 9 predicted proteins | sample tdAd471_FD_187126 | JGI IMG/M metagenome (GOLD analysis project Ga0209273, IMG submission 187126) | Marine sediment microbial communities from the Atlantic coast under amendment with organic carbon and nitrate - tdAd47.1 (SPAdes)... | ecosystem: Environmental > Aquatic > Marine > Coastal >...
TGCAGGGCAATTCCTTTGCCGTTCTGGTGGCAGCCCCCGGCGCGGGCAAGACCACGCGGTGCCGCTCCACCTTCTGGATGCCCGGCGCAAAAGCCTCGGCCTTGAGCCCTTGGAGGCTTACCTGCAGCAACACCCGACATGTATAGCCCCTGCTAACCTCACATTGCAGCGCCACCCGCCTTAGACCCATCACCGCAGTTGCAGACATAGCCTACAGGCTGCATAGTGTATCGGCAGCACTTGCTGCCTACGATGGGGGGAATTCATGAAAAAGCTGCTTTTGACACTTGTCCTTATGGCGTTCGCGCCCGTTCAGGCCTTCGCCTGCTCACCCAACCCCGGCTATGTCAGGCCATCGAATTTTGAACTGATCCAACTGGCCGACGCCATTGTCATCGCCAGGACGACAGGCAGGGAATACACCGAAAAAACCGAGAGCGGTTATGAATATTCGGTGGTGCCCGCCTCCCTGGTCAAGACGCTGAAGGGCAGCGACGTACCTGCAGAGCTGAAGCTGACCATGAATCTGGGTGAAACCACCCCAAGCGACCCGGACGAACTTTTGGCACCCCACCCGGAAGCGATGATGGGACCGTGCAACAGATACAGTGTTGCCCCGGCAACGGACTATGTGATTTTCCTGCAGCAGGACAGCGAACGCGGCTGGCAGATATTCAACTGGTTCCCCTTCACCCGCATTGTTGAAGATTATCATGGCGACGAGTCCCCCTGGATGAAGGCCATCCGTTATTATCTTGAGGTGCAGAGCGGCCATGACCCCATGGGCCAGCTTGCTGCACTGGAGCGGCGGTATAATGACATTCTGGAAAATGACACCGCTACCCCCTATGAGAAGGCGCTGGCGCTCGATATCGCCAACCACTTGATGTCGCGCTCGCCCTACAAGCCGACGGAGTATCTTATCGCCAGCTACAAAGCGCTTTCGGAAGGCAAGGCCCTGCCGTTTTCCCTTCGCCCACCATCAGCCGACAAGGAAGACAGCGACGCCCAGCGCCTGACAGACATGCTGTTCGGCGTTGAGGACGCCCCATTTGACAACAAAGCACGAATGGACTTCATCCTGTGGTCGCTGGCGAATGGCGAACACCCGACCGCAAAGCCCTTCATGCTCTCCCTGCTGAAGGCTAATAGCGCATCGGCCGCTTCGGTCGGGGCCGCAGTACAATATCTGGCGCGTCATGATTCCTACCTTGAAGCAATGGACATTGTTCGAGAGCGCGGCCTTTTGCTGGCCGCCACGCGCCCGCTGGATGAGGTGGACGACTTCGTGCGCGGCGCCTTCGGTATTCACTATAACCCTAAGGACTATAAGAAGCCCCTGTGGATGGCAGAGCCCACTGTTGCCGCCTGGTGGCCTGAATATCATTTCGCCTTGGTGCAGGTTATCAATGCCAGGCGCGGAGACGAAAACTGGGGCGTTCCCGACGCTGTTCTGGAAGCCATTCGACCGGAAAACTATCGCGACAACCCTGATATCGCCATCGCGCTGGTCCGGGAATATGACGATGCGGTCGTTGAGTGGGCAAAAGCTGAAATGGACCGGCTACTGGACGCCGAGGTTGAAGCATACGAGCAGGACTATGCCCTGCCCATCGGCATTCTGCTGGAAGATTACCGGCCGGACGACACAGAGACCATTGAGGCCCTGTTTTGCGGTTCCGAGGATAGCCGGTATGTCCTGCTGAAGTTTATCGGGATCCACCAAACAATATACACAGAAGACCTGCTTGCCAGGGTGGCCTTGTCGGAGAACCTCTCAGAAGACCATTGGGAAACCCTGCTGAAGTCCTATGCGATGTTTGCGGGCCACTCGCGCAGGGAATATGTCAAAGGGGCTTCAATGTGGGGAAGTGACGCCGAGTTCGACCTGATGAGCCAACTGATCAAGGGCGAAAAACCCGATTTTGACGACGACATCAAGCCGATCACCTGTGAATAAGCAGAATCCCTGAGCCTCGCCCGCTCAGGTTGCTTTGCCCCGCAATTGTGCTTTTCAGTGCGGGGCGTTTCACTTATGTAAGGGCTATGACCAAGGCACCCTCCCCGCTTCCCATTGACGCCGTGCTGCCGCAGCTACAGGAAACGCTGCAGGGCAATTCCTTTGCCGTTCTGGTGGCAGCCCCCGGCGCGGGCAAGACCACGCGCGTGCCGCTCCATCTTCTGGACGCTGACTGGCGCGCGAACGGCCGCATCATCATGCTGGAACCCCGGCGCATCGCTGCCCGCGCTGCCGCGACCTTTATGGCGCGAACGCTGGGCGAGGATGTTGGCGAAACGGTGGGCTACCGGGTGCGGCTTGATACCCGCGTGAGCGAGCGGACGCAGATCGAGGTGGTCACAGAAGGTGTTTTCACCCGCATGATCCTGGATGACCCTGAGCTTTCGGGCGTCGCGGCGGTTATCTTCGACGAGTTTCACGAACGCAGCCTGGACGGCGACCTTGGGCTGGCGCTTGCGCTCGACACTGCCGTCCTCAGGGACGACCTGCGCATCCTGATCATGTCGGCCACGCTGGATGCTACGCGCATGTCCAAGCAGCTCTCAGATGCGCCCTTGATTGAAAGCGAAGGCCGCGCCTTCCCCGTCGAGACCCGTTATGTGCCCATGAGACCGGATGTGCGAACGGAAGACCATGTCGTCTCCACAGTCATGATGGCGCTCAAAGAAGAGCACGGCTCCATCCTTGTATTCCTGCCCGGCGAGGCCGAAATCCGCCGTGTGGCTGAGCGTCTGGCGGGGCAAGTGGCGGACACCACAGACATCGCCCCGCTATACGGCCGCCTGACACCGCAGGAGCAAGACCGGGCCATCGCCCCCGCACGCGCAGGCCGCCGCAAAGTGGTGCTGGCAACAACCATCGCGCAGACGTCGCTGACCATAGAGGGCATCCGCGTGGTGATCGACAGTGGGCTGGCGCGCGTGCCGGTTTATGAGCCCTCTACGGCGCTGACGCGGCTGGAGACCAGGCGCATTTCACAGGCCGCCGCCACGCAGCGGCAGGGCCGCGCAGGCCGCACCGAAGACGGCGTCTGCTACCGCTTGTGGCCCAAGGGCCAAACAGCAGCCCTCCCCGCCTTCGACACGCCTGAAATCCTGGCCGCAGATCTGGCCCCGCTGGCGCTCAGCCTCGCATCCTGGGGTGTGACCGACCCGGCGCAAATGCAGTTTGTCGACCAGCCGCCCGCCCCCGCCTGGGCGGAAGCCACTGCACTTCTTTCAAGCATGGATGCCATAGGTGGCGATGGGCAGATCACCGATGAGGGTCGCGCGCTAGCGGCCTTCCCGCTCCACCCACGGCTGGCGCATATGATCCACCGCGCGGGCGGCAATGCGCAACAGGCGGCAGAACTGGCGGCACTGGTGTCAGAACACGGGCTGGGTGGTGACGCCATCGACCTTGAAGAAAGATTGCACCGTTTCCTTAATGACGGTAGCCCGCGGACCAAAGACGCCAAGGCGCTCGCCCGGCGCTGGGCCAAGCTGGCAGGTAATACCCGCCAACAGCATAAAGAAATGAGCATCGGGCAAATGCTCGCATACGCCTACCCAGACCGGCTGGCGCAAGCCGCGGGATCACGAGGCCGGTACCGGCTGGTGAATGGCCGCGCCGCAAGCCTGCCTGAAGCGCACGCGCTGGCGAAGCACAAGTATCTGGTGGTGACAGACATCACAGGCCAGGCGGCGAACGGCCGCATTCGCGCCGCTGCACCGATTGATATCCAGGAAATCGAAGAGACCTTCGCTGCGCATATCACGGAGGAAACGCGGCTTGAGTTTGACGGCGCGTCAAAAAGCGTGCGCGCGCGCCGCGTCCGCGCCATCGGCCAGGTAATCCTCGCGGACGCCACTGCCCGGGTTGAGGACATCGAAGCCGCCGCAGAAATGCTGTGTGCCGGTATTCAGGACTTGGGGCTTGATGCGCTACCTTGGAGCAAGGGACAACAGGCATTGCGGGCGCGGGTGACCTATTTGCATGAAAAGCTTGGCGCGCCCTGGCCGGACCTGAGCGACAAGGCACTTGGGCAGAACGTCGCAAGCTGGCTAGCGCCGTATCTTTCCAGCGTCACCGCCATCTCGAAAATCACGCCGGATATGCTTGAAGGGGCGCTTGCGGCCCTGCTGCCGTGGGACTTGCGTTCCCAGATCGACACGCTGCTGCCGTCGCATTTCCAGGCACCGACCGGGTCGCGCATTCCCATCAACTACACCCATGAAACCGCGCCCGCGATTGAGGTGCGCGTGCAGGAGCTTTTCGGGCTAACCACCCACCCGGCGATCATGGGCGGCAAGGTGCCGCTTCTTGTTATCCTGCTGTCGCCCGCGCATAGGCCGATACAAATGACGCAGGACCTGCCCGGCTTCTGGCAGGGCTCGTGGGCTGCGGTCGCCAAAGATATGAAGGGCCGCTACCCGCGACACTTCTGGCCCGATGACCCGGCGGGCGCTGAGGCCACCGCCCGCGCCAAGCCACGCGGCACATAGCCAAGACAATTGAGGGGCGACCACCGGGATGGTCGCTCTCGCTCTTTATGTCTGTGTCTGTGTTTGTGTCTGTGTTTGTGACTGGGCTGCGTCTATGACCAAGGGGTCACCAGGTATTTTTCGCCGGTTCGCATCGCGCGGTAGTCGGTCACCGCTTCCTTGGTCAGCATTTCTTCCAGATTGACACGCTTCTTGTAGCTGCTCGCGAATGTCGTGGTCAGGCTTTCAAGCACGCGCTTGCGCATGCGGCCAACCGTTTCCATGCCAACAGACTGGAGGAACGGGAACAACAGCCAGCCAGACAGCGTCCAGCCAAAGCCGTAGCTCGGCGACAGGATCGTCGGCCCAACATCCAGCCGCCCATAAATGAACATGCGCTTTGGCTGGTTGGAGCCATAGCGCGAATATTCTGTCATTCTGCTGACGGCCACCTGTTCCATCGCCTTGAAGGCAGTGTCGACCGACTGCCCGCCACCAATCGGGTCAAAGCCATAGAAAGCGCCCGTATCATCAATCGCAGCCCGCAGGTTGCCCATGAAACCTTCTGCTGCGGAATTGACAACGTGGGTTGACCCCAGCTTCTCAAGAAGCTCGACCTGTTCATCCTTGCGCACGACATTGACAAGCCCAAGGCCGTCTTCCTTACAGATGCGGGTCAGCATCTGGCCCAGGTTGGACGCGCCCACGGTGTGCAGGATGGCGTCCTGGCCGTCCATCTTGGCGTTTTCCGCAAAGCCAAGGGCGGTCATCGGGTTAACAAACGCGCTCGCGCCGTCTTCCGCCGAATGGTCCCCCAGCGGCAGGCACATGCCCGCGTCAGCGATACAATATTGGCTGTAGGCGTTGCCCGGCACACAGGCGACGCGCTGGCCCACAAGGGCCTTGGCCATGTCGCTGTCACCGGCGGCAACAACAGTGCCCGCGCCCTCGTTCCCCGCAGGCAGCTTGAGGCCGTGGCGTGCCTTCGAACCAGTATTGAAAGGCTCTGGCATTTGGGCGACATATTTGCCGGGTGAATAATCGGCATTTTCAAGATCAGCAGCACTGGTCAGAATGGCTAGGTCCGACGGGTTGATCGGCGCTGCTTCCATTTTTACCAGCACCTGATTGCCGGTGGGATCAGGGAAAGTCACGTCCTCGATCGCCACGGTCAGCGTGCCGTTGCTTTCAAGCGTGGTGAAAAGTTGCTTACCCGTTGTGCTCATGCTGGTGTCTCCCTTTTGCGATGACGGCTAGTGTCGCGCCCGCCGGATACCGGCCCGGCGCACACAGTGTTCCTTAATGGTCATGTAGGGCGGCGGCGACAAAGGCAAGCTGGCCTATCACATTAAGGCCAGGTAGCTTTCGGCCAAAGGGGACGATCGCAAAGCCACCCGCTATCGCCGAGTTATTTGCGCTTTAACTTCGCATTTGCACCAGCTTCATTAGCCTTTTTAGCTTCGTCCCGCGCGCGTTTCTGCGCCGCAGTCCATTTGGGCTTTTTCTTGGCCCCTTTCGCTTTCTTGGCCTTCGGCTTGCTCTCCGCTTTTTTCACCGCACTTGTTTTTGTCTCAGTGTCCCGTGCAGCCGTGGCGTTTTTCGCCTTTTCCTCTGCGGGCTTGTCCTCGCTGTAAGTCGGCTTTGAACGGACCTTGCCGTCCCCCTCGGGCATGCTGCGCCGCTCCTTCCGGTCATCACGCCTGCCTTCAGGTGCCCTTGCCGGGCCGCGCTTGTCGAAGGCTCTTTTTTCCCGGACAGGTTTTCTGCTGCGGCTGCTTTCGGCTTCAGGCACAGGACCGCGGAGTTTGTCGACAGTGATCGTCTTCTCCAGTTTGCGGCTGGGGCCAAGGGCCTCAAAAAACTTGTCAACGATATCGGGCGCGAGCTCGACATGCGTTTCATTTTCATGAATGCGGATCGACCCAATTTCCTGTTTCGTGATATGGCCATGCCGGCAAAGGGTTGGCAAAATCCAGCGTGGTTCGGCGTTATGTTTGCGCCCAACCGACAAAGATACCCACGTCCCATCACTAAAGTCCTGACGGTTCTTTTGGGGGCGCTCTCCCCTGTCTCTGCCTTTCGATCTGTCGCGGGCATTGTCCCTGCCCCGACTATAATCACCTACAGGGCCGGTGTCCGACAACTCTTCCGCCACTGGCCTGCCTGTTTGCTGCAAGCGAACCAGGGCTGCGGCGATCTGTTCCGCGCTATGATGGTCAAGAAGTTCCTGGACATGAGGGCGTTCCTCATCGGTCACAGCTTCAGTCAGCACGGGATCATTCAGGAAACGCTCGCGGTCGCGGGCGGCGATTTCCTCCATCGTTGGCGGCTTGGCCCACGCCGCATCAATCTGGGCGTTGCTGAGCAGCCGTTCTGTGCGCCTGCGTGCTGGATAGGGGACCATCAGGATACAGACACCTTTTCGCCCGGCCCGGCCCGTCCGCCCGCTGCGGTGCAATAGTATTTCCTTGTTCTTCGGAATATCCGCATGGATCACCAGCTCAAGCCCAGGCAGGTCAATCCCGCGGGCAGCAACATCGGTGGCAACACAGACACGCGCGCGGCCATCCCGCATCGCCTGCAGGGCATGGCTGCGTTCGTTCTGGCTCAGCTCACCCGACAAGGCCACCACTGAGAAACCACGGTTATTGAGGCGGCTCGTCATATGGTTTACTTCAGCACGCGTGCTGCAAAAGATGATGGTGTTCGGCGCTTCGAAATAGCGGATCACATTGATGATGCCGTTTTCTTTGTCATTCGGTGCCAGCATCAGGGCGCGATATTCGATGTCCTGGTGCTGCTTCGTATCGCTTTTGGTTTCAATGCGGATGGCATCGCGCTGATAGCGTTTGGCAAGCCCCATGATGGATTTCGGCACGGTCGCAGAGAACAGGAGCGTCCGGCGGTGATCAGGCGCTGTATCCAGCATATATTCCAGATCATCCCGAAAACCGAGATCAAGCATTTCGTCAGCTTCATCAAGAACAACGGCACGCAGCGCTGTCATATCAAGGGAGCCCCGTTCAATATGGTCGCGCAACCGGCCGGGTGTACCAACCACGATGTGCGCGCCCCGGTCCAGGCTGCGGCGTTCCGTGCGCATGTCCATCCCGCCAACACAGGTGGCGATGGTTGCCCCAGCCAGTTCATAGAGCCATTCAAGCTCGCGCTTCACTTGAAGGGCAAGCTCACGCGTGGGCGCGATCACGAGCGCCAGCGGCGCGTGCGCCTGGGTGAGCTTTTCAGCCCCCTCGAGAATATCGGGCGCAAGAGCAAGGCCGAAAGCAACTGTTTTGCCGGACCCCGTTTGTGCAGAAACGAGAGCGTCAGCGCCAACAAGGCCCGGGGCCAGCATTTCTTTCTGCACGGGCGTGAGAGAAGTATAGCCGCGTTTTGTTAACGCTTGGCCGAGCGCCAGAACGACACCATCAAATTCTGTCATTGTTTACTTTCGGAAACGGGGTTTAGCCGCAAAACTGCCGGCTAATCGCATTAAGAAGACCGCACGGATACTGCGAAGCGTGCGCCGAGACAAGCTCAATTTAGCCTGCCCATTGTAGACTGAGTTCAGGCAGTGTCAAAATAATCCCATTTCCTGTGCCCGGCGGGGCACCAGAAAAGGCGCGCCACTTTCACTAACGCGTTTCATTACCCATGAAATTTTTCGTTTGATTTAAAAGCAATATCTGAAACCGCAAGGGTGGAGAAGCGATCAGCCCACGGCAACTGGTTGAACGTCGGCTATCGGCCATAAGCGGACATTCAAGGAACTTTCACATCGATTAAAAGCAGACAATGGGCCGTTAGTTGGAGTGTTCTATGGTCGGGCTAGAAACTGTCGTTATTTTCTCAGAATACCCTGACAGCACAAGGAAAGATCCCACCATAAACATCAAAAAGGAGATTCCGATGGAAGCGGTAAGAATCCACATTTGCTTACGGAACTGTGGGATGTCAAACTTCCAAAATGCGGTTGCAGTCAGCACTCGCGCTGTATGTGCCAACCAGAGCACCAGGACACCTACTAAAAACGTTGCGCCACCCTTGATTAGGGTGGCTGAAAACTCAGCATCTGAGTCAACGGCGGGGCCAAGTAAATTTAGTACAGTGATCATCCCAGCACCATTAAGAGCGAAGGCATATTTAAGCACACCAAACTCGGCTTCCCTCGCTTGCACGAGCAATGTCAAATCGAAGTCCGATACTGTTTCCTCAGTTTTATCAGCCATACTTGCCCCCTATCTGGCCGTTAGTTGAAGTTTTCGCGCTCCTAAATAGAATGCAATAGCTCCACCCAATTATCGCCTTTCTACGTATCTCATATCGATATTATTATATCCTCAACATCTGGCCGCCGATTGTACACCGGTGTGCCCAGATGATTTGCCTAGGAGTCCGCTTTGGGTCGGAAGCAGCCTCCCCTATTTCTCGCCCGTGTAGGCCAGCACCACATCGATGGTGTGCTCGGTAAAGCGGTCGCGGCGTTCTTTTGAAATGCCGTCCAGCTTCATCACGGTCAGCATCTGGCTTGCGGCCAGCAATATGCGCGCGTCGTCCCGCGCGCCGCGGCCCTTCTGGCGGCCCGGTGTGGCGGCATCCAGGATCGCGGTGAGGTTATCGAGCACGATATTCTGGCATTCCAGGAATTTTTCGCGGATGTGCGGGGCGAAGTTGGTGGACCAGTTCAGCCAGACCTGGGCAAAGGCGCGCTCATCATCCAGGCGGCTGGTGGCATGCTCCGCCAGCGCGGTCAGCAGTTCGGCGGTCGAAAGCCCTGTGGGGTCCACCTCCGCAAAAATCGCCAGGTTTTTCTCCGCCACGTCATCCAGCACCGCGTCAATCAGCGCCTCGCGCGTCGGGAAATAAACAAAGGTGGTGGCAACCGAAACACCCGTGCGCTTGGCAATGTCCGCGTGCTTGGCTTCGCCGATGCCGCGTTCGGCAAACAGCTCCACCGCCGCGTCCAGAAGCTGGCGGCGTCGCTCTTCCGGGTTCAGCCGGGTGCGTTTCTGCGTATCTTTCTGTCGGTCACTCATACATGGCCCTTCTAACCCCTTCCCTTTTCTACCCGGCGGGCGGGGGCTGGATCAAGCGGCAATAGCGGGCCTTGGGAAAAAGGGCACACCTGCAGAACGTGCGGGCACAGGGCACTTCCGGTGTGCCCACGCCGGAGCCGCAGAAAACCGTACCCAAATGGGCCCTATGAGTGTGCCCCTTTTGTGCCCTTTTTGCTAACCGCAATGCTGCTATTGACAATATTATCAATAAATGAGAGAGTCGGCCAAATTGTGATGCGAGGAGGGAAATCCATGTCTGCTGAAACTGCCGCCGCTGAGTGGCGCGACACCAAAAGATATCTGTGGCCGCTGCCGGTGCTTCTTACCGCCATACCGCTTATCAGCTGGTACCTTTATGCCAAATCGGGCCATGAAGCGGTGCTGTGGCTGTCGCCTGTTTTCTTCTATGTCCTTATTCCGATTATTGAAATCGCGTTCGGGGAAGATACATCCAACCCACCGCGGGAAGCTATCCCGCGCCTGCGCGACGACCCGTTCTATCGCTGGTCGGCCTTCGCCGCCCTACCGGCCGCCTATCTGGTGTGGGTTGTCGGCGCCTGGTATGTGGCCAACATGGAACTCACGCTCACTGCTTATATCGCGGTCACTGTGGCGAACGGGCTGATGGGCGCAGGCGCCCTGAATACCGCCCATGAAGTGGGCCACCGGCGGGATAAAACCTCCATCAATGTGGCGCGTTTCCTTCTGTGCCTTTGCGGCATGGGCCACTTCCGGATCGAGCATAACCTGGGCCACCATGTGCAGGTTGCAACCCCTGAGGACAGCGCCACCGCCATGATGGGCGAAAGCTTTTATGCCTTTGTTTTGCATGAACTTCCTGGCGGCTTCAAGCGCGCCTGGAACATTGAGAAAACGCGTCTTGGCCGCAAGGGCAAGTCCGCCTTCAGCCTTGAAAACGAAGTGTTTCTGAACACGCTGATCACGCTTGGCATGTATGCGGCGTTTGTTCTGTGGCTGGGGTGGATTGTGCTGCCGTACCTGCTCATTGGTGCGCTTCTGTCGAATCTGATGCTGTCATCCGCCAACTATATTGAGCATTATGGATTGATGCGCCCCAAGCGCGACGACGGAAAATACGAGCGCGTTCAACCACATCACAGCTGGAACGCCAATCATATCGTGTCGAACGTGATGCTGTATCACCTGCAGCGGCACTCAGACCACCATGCGCACGCGGAGCGCCCGTACCAGTGCCTGAGGCATTTTGATACCGCGCCGCAGCTGCCGGCAGGCTATTTCACCATGTTCATGGCCGCCTGGAACCCGCCCATCTGGTTCACTATTATGGACAAGCGCGTTGCCGAACAGCATGGCTATGACATGACAAAAGCCTATATCCACCCTGCGAAGCGGGACCGGATCATGAAGCAGTTTCATCATCCTGAAGGCGTGATGCAGGCTGCGGAATAAAGCTTTATGTGACTTGGGAGCGGGAAGCCCCTGGCTGCTTGGCCGGGGGCTTTTTATATGGGGATCAGGCTGCGGCCAGGCGTGGGTCTGCGCTGGTGGCGCTGTCGATCCAGCCGCCGCCCAGCACGCGGTCCCCGTCATAGAAAACAGCGGCCTGGCCGGGGGATACGCCGGCTTCAGGCTCGTTCAGCACCACGCGGGCGCGGCCGCCTTCAAGGAAGATTTTCGCAGGCACACCGGGGCGGGTGGAGCGGATTTTGGCAATAACGGCAAGCCCTTCGGCTGGCACGTCTTCGCCAATCCAGTTCACCTCCTTGACGCCGATCTCGCTTGTCAGCAGCGCTTCCTTGGGGCCAACGATGACCTGCTTTTTGGCAGCATTCAGCTTGACCACATAGATAGGGTCTTCAAAGCCGCCGATGCCAAGGCCGCGGCGCTGGCCGATGGTATATTTGACGATGCCTTCGTGCCTCCCGAGCACATTGCCGTCGATATCCACGATATCGCCCGGCTCAAGCGCGCCGGGGCGCAGCCGTTCGATCACATCCACGTACCGCCCTTCGGGTACAAAGCAGATATCCTGGCTGTCCGGCTTGTCTGCAACGGTCAGGCCGAAGCGCTCAGCCTCGATCCGCGTCTGCTCCTTGTCCATATGCCCAAGGGGGAAACGCAGGAAATCCATCTGCTCCTGCGTGGTCGCGAACAGGAAATAACTTTGGTCCTTGCCGCCGTCGATGCCGCGCACCAGCTGCGCCTTGCCGTCTTCGCCAACAACCCGCTGGACATAATGGCCGGTGGCCATACAGTCCGCGCCCAGGTCGCGGGCGGTATCCAGAAGATCCTTGAACTTCACGGTCTGGTTACAGCGCACGCAGGGGATCGGGGTTTCACCCTTGATATAGCTGTCAGCAAACTCTTCCATCACCTGGTTCTTGAAGCGGCTTTCATAGTCCAGCACATAGTGCGGGATACCCAGCGCTTCAGACACACGACGGGCATCATGGATGTCCTGCCCCGCGCAACAGCTGCCTTTTTTCTGAACGGCGACACCATGATCATAAAGCTGCAGCGTGATGCCGACCACGTCATAGCCTTGCTCCTTCAGAAGCGCAGCCGTCACAGAGCTGTCCACGCCGCCGGACATAGCCACGACCACCCGTGTCTCTTCTGGCGGGCAAGGAAACCCGAGGCTGTTCAGTTCTGTTTGCTCAAGTGGGGTCGACATTTCTTACTACTTTCGTCAGCTTTCGCTTCTTGCCTGTCGATATAGGCATTCGAGCTTCCAGAGGCAAGTGATTCCGCCCAATAGGCATGAATGATCCTGTTTTTGCCCGGCAAGAACCGCTCCCGCCCCATATTAGAACGCCCCCTCCAATACGGCGACCCCTTGAGTTTCAAGGCGTTTCACATTTTTCGGGAAAACTGGCCCGCCCCTTGCTTCTATCTGGTCGAACAAAACCCTGCCGGGTGATGAGGCGAACAAATTGGTAGTAAGATATGAACCCTATTGATCAATTGATGCAGAGCTTTGGCTCCTCCCCTTCTCCAGCGCTTGCTGGGCTGTTGGGCGTTAGCCAGGCTTCAGGCGCCGGACAGAGCGATTTTGCCGCTCAGTTTGCCCAGGCTCTACAAAGCATTGAAACGGCCTCAGTCGTTCCGGGTACTGCTGTATCCGAAGCGCTTGACCTCACCACGGAACAGGCAGAACTTCTTGCCAGCCTCCAGGCGACCTTGCCGCCTGAGATGATGCCTGCGCAATTGCAGGGAGCCCCCTTTGCAGGCGTGACG
>Ga0209273_10002809_pt1 | contig 12755 bp, 8 predicted proteins | sample tdAd471_FD_187126 | JGI IMG/M metagenome (GOLD analysis project Ga0209273, IMG submission 187126) | Marine sediment microbial communities from the Atlantic coast under amendment with organic carbon and nitrate - tdAd47.1 (SPAdes)... | ecosystem: Environmental > Aquatic > Marine > Coastal >...
AAAAGTAGGTCACCGAAGGTAAATCCCAAGCTTGCACGAACACTTAAGCTATTGAAAAACTACATAAATGGGTGAAACTTAATCGCCGAAATGGATCACCGAATTGAATTTTTATATCCAAAAATGGCACCCACAAGAAGAAATATTTTTGACAGTATCGACCAACCCACTTCAGAAGTTTCCCCAGTCCTGTCCTGGAAAACTTCTGAAGTCTAAGTACCAGGTACTACACACCACTTATCAAGCAATAATTAAAGAGAAGTCAAACTGGATAAGACATTGGCCATAATAGCAATGGCTTCCGTCTGCTCTGCCTCATTTAAGGAAGCAAAACCAAAGCGTAAACCTTGGTAATCCCTTAGGAATTCGTGCGCTACATTTAGGTATAAACCTTGCGCCAAACAAGCCTCGATCAGGGCCTTATCATCAACGGGCTGTTTAAACTTAGTCCAGACCGACATACCGCCTTCTGGTTTATTAAAAGTAAGGTAATCGGAGAGTTTTGTTTCCAGCAAATGACAAAAGGAATCCCTTCGCTTTTCATACGCTTTCACCACTTTCTTCAAATGTCGCTGCAATTCTCCTTCCGCTATAAATTGCGCCAAAGCGTATTCCAAGGGGGGATCACCTTGTCGGTCCAATATCCTCCTGACCTGACTAATTTGCTCAATTACTGCCGCTGGAGCCACCAAGTAACCCACTCGAATCGCTGGGGCTAGCATTTTACTCAGAGAACCGATATAAAGCACCCTCCCGCTCTTATCCACGCTGGCTAAAGGCAAGATCGGGGCACTGTCATATTGAAAGGCATAATCATAATCATCTTCCAAAATCAGGAACCCATATTTTTCGGAAAGATGCAGCAGCTGCATTCGGCGTTCTGCACTTAAGGTGACAGTTGTAGGATAATGATGATGCGGCGTCAGGTAAATCGCCCTGATCTTATGTTGTTGACAAATAACAGCGACTTCATCCACTTTCAATCCATGTTCATCTACGCCTACCTCTATCAATTCTGCCTGAGCCGCTTGAATACTCCAGTTAGCCGCCCGATAATTGGGACTGGTTACAATGACCTTATCCCGCTTGCGCAAGAGGGCATAAAAACATAGAAATAGGGCCATATTACTACCCCTGGTAATCATAATCTGTTCGGCTCGGCAATTCAAGCCACGCGTCTCATTCAAATAATCAGCCAGTACTTCTCGCAACTTGATTTGTCCTTGAACAGCCCCATACCCTAGTAGCTTTTGCCCCATATAGCCATTCACCGCTCCCCGGTAATATTTCAACAGACTATTGATGGGAACCAGGCGTACATCCGGGGATCCATCATTTAGGTTGATGCGATGAGGTGGCGGTGTATGGTATAGATCTACGGGTGGAAAATGGGGAGGCAATACGGGCCCTAGATCAGGAGCGGAGCGGGATAGCTCGGCCGAAGTCAGCTTCCTCGCTTTATTAAGCGGTAAATGATCTGCCACAAAGGTTCCTTTATTGGCAGCTACTTCAATCCAGCCTTGCGCCATCAGCTCTTCGTAGGCGATGATGGCTGTTTTTCGATTGACTAGTAATAAACTCGCCAGTTTTCGGGTGCCAGGAAGTCGCTGGCCTGGCTGAAGGTGCCCCTGACTCACTTCGCGGATAATCGCATTTACAATTTGCAAGTAAATGGCTTTATTACTATCCCGATCTATGCTTATTATTGTTTTCCAAGGCAACACCGGACCATCATTTAATTAAAAAATGGAGTACCTAAACACTCCGGTTAATGTATAATATTGTACACAGAAAAGCAAAAAATCATCAACTTATGAACAGAAGACCGAATGCCAATGAATACAACCCCTACTACGAGACCTACATTGGTAAAGTTGGAGAAGGGAATATTTTAACGATTTTGAGTCAGCAAGCGCAAGATATCGCTGCTTTTTTCCGGGGACTACCGACCGACCGTTGGGACTATCGTTATGCCGATGACAAATGGACCATCAAAGAGGTGCTATTACACATTATCGATACTGAGCGAATTTTTGCCTATCGTGCCTTGCGTGTAGGCAGAGGAGATAGCACGCCGCTTCCTGGTTTTGATCAAGACCCATATGTCATCACCGCTGGCGCTAATGCAAGAACAGCGGAGTCATTGGTAGCAGAATTCGAAGCTGTACGAGCAGCCAGCTTAGCACTCTTCAAGCATCTCCCTGCAAAAGCTTGGGAAGAATTGGGAACAGCGAGTGATTCGCCAACCACCCCGCTCGCCATCGCTTACATCATCGCCGGACATGAATTACACCATGTAAAAATCATCAAGGAGCGATACTTATAAAATTATTTTCTAATGGAACAGTTTAGTAAAACAGAACGAAACACCGTGAAACGAGTGCCAAAAAGAGGGCACTACGATAAAAAGACCGTCTTTGAGATATTAGACGCAGGCTTTATTGCCCATGTCGGTTTTTCAATGGATGGACAACCCTTTGTCATTCCTACTGCCTATGGTAGAAAAGGAGATCAAATCTATTTACATGGTGCGACGACCAGCCGAATGATCCAACATTTGCAAACGGGAGCCCCCGTATGCATTACCGTCACTTTTGTTGATGGCGTGGTATTGGCCCGCTCCGTTTTTCACCACTCTGCCAACTATCGCTCTGCTGTTGTATTTGGTACAGCAAGATTGGCCACAGAGGAGGAAAAAATGGACGCCTTAGAAGTCATTACAGAGCATATTCACAAAGGAAGATGGGAGGAAGCTCGCCAACCCAATGCCAAGGAACTCAAAGCCACCTCTGTGCTAATCGTCGATATCGAACAGGGTTCGGCTAAAATCAGAACGGGAGGGCCTTCGGATGATAAAGAAGATTATGAATTGCCAATTTGGGCAGGTGTGATCCCCATGGATACGGTATTTAGAAAGCCAGTGACAGACCCCTTATTAAAAGAAGGCATCCCTATGCCTCCCAGCGTATTACCGTTTGCCGAATAAGAGGTGTCGTATTGCTGGCAAAAGAAGAGGACAGAGGACAGAGGGCAGAGGAGAGAGGGCAGAGGAGAGATTGGCTAGACATAGGCAAGAAGCCCCACCTCACTTATAGGAGCAGGTCAATATACTTTATATTTCGTAACTTGGTAATAGTCAAAATTCACCATTATGAAGTATTTAATCACCCTACTGTTAGTTATGACCTGCTCCTTTGCTTTTGCACAAGAAACAGCTGCAACTGACACGCTCCATTTTAAAGCTTTTACCTTGGAAGAACTAGAGGGACAAATGGAAGAATCGGGAAGTCCTTGGCTACCCTTCCTAAAAGTTCCTAGCCTTAGCACAGGCATCTATTCCTTGAAAGTAGGCGCCACCGACCGGCAGCAACCCCATCTGCAAGACGAAGTATATTACGTCTTGAAAGGCAAAGCCAAATTCGAAGCCGGTGAGGAAAAAGCCAATCTCGCAGTAGGTTCTATCCTATTTGTCAAAGCCAATGTGCCGCATCGTTTTTATGATATTGAAGAAGATTTGGAAGTATTGGTTTTCTTCTCTGCCGCAAAGGAATAAGTATTTGAATCAGAATTAAAATGGTAATGTGAATTAAATGGCTTGTGCAAAGGTATGCTTACTAGGTTTCACGCCAAATAATTGATGAACACGGAGGCACTGAGACACGGAGTCTCACGTTTTCCTCGAAACAGCCCCTAGACATTGCTGCTACCGCCGTTGGTGCTCGGTTTCCAACCGGCACCTGTCCCGCTCTCGCCTTCGACAGCTCCTGCTGTCACATATAACCTGAGTTACGATGTAAAGTAAAAGCCACAACCCAGCCGACCTTCAACCCGCAACAAAACCCAGGCGCACCTCAGCCAAACCCGCAACACAACAACAGTATTTCCATGTTCCCCCCCTACACCACCTTCATCGCATCCGGATCCCAATTAATAATCTGCTGTTCAAAGTAACTCATATTAGAAGCCAGGGAAGGGCCAGCAGCACGGAGACCAAAAGACGCATCCTCGACCACCTTGGGGCCACCTCGCATAGCATTTAGGAAATTCATCCAGTGGGCACGACTATCGCTATAGCCTTCTGGTGCAGTGTATTCCATTTCTTTGGGGCCAGTCATACGAGGCTCTGCGGGGTAGGTTGCCGCGTACCATTTCTTGTACTCTTCTTGTTGGGCTTCACTAAATGTGCCAAAGGTATCCCAGCCACCATAGCCCGGTGCATTGGGCAGCTTGCGCTGACTGACCACTACACTCCTACCCCGAACTTCCATAATGCCTTCCGAGCCGACAAAGCGAAATTTGGAACCGCCACCACTTCCATCCACAAAATTGGAGCGAAGCTGTAGATTGAAAGCAGGATGAGTTTTCGTTTCGGGATAATCATAAATGCCAAGGATGATATCGGGTACATCGCGGCCATCTTTCCAATAGCGCAACCCACCACTAGAATAAATACGATTAGGGCCATTGGAACTCAAAATAGTATGCAAGCCTGAAAAAAGATGGACATAGAGATCGCCAGCTACTCCCGTGCCGTAATCCTGGTAGTTACGCCAGCGAAAAAAACGGGTTTTATCGAATGGCATTGGGGGAGAATCTCCGATGAAAGCCTTCCAATCCACTGTCTTTTCTGATGCATCTGTGGGAATAGAATATTGCCAGGCTCCCAAAGCAGAATGCCGATCATACCACACTTCTGCTAAGATCAGATCACCAATAATTCCACTTTCATATAGTTCTTTAGCCTTGTGGTAAACAATAGAGCTTACACGCTGACTCCCCACCTGGAAAACTTGCCCTGTCTGCCGCTGCGCCTCAATCACCGCATGCCCCTCGTCCAGGTGATGAACCATCGGCTTCTCGCAATAAACCGCCTTACCCGCCTCCATAGCTGCAATAGAAATCTTGTCATGCCAATGATCCGAAGTCGCCACGATCACGGCATCGACATCTTTCCGATTAATAATTTGCCGATAATCACGGGTCGTATAAAGATGATCTCCAAATACTTCTTTGCTCCGCACTAGATGACCATCGTACAAATCACATACCGCTACCAACTCCACGCCAGGCAGGGACAAGGCTGTTCGGCAATTACTAAATCCCATAATCCCCATACCAATACAAGCGATTCGAATTTTATCATTCGCACTGGTGACCGAAAGTAAAGGGTAATTCTCGGCCAACTCCACTGCATGGCTAGCCCTGAGTCCAAGGGGTAAAAAACTAGCTCCCAATATTCCACCTGTCATCTTTTGTAGAAATGACCGTCTGTTTTTCTTTGACATATTTCGAATGGTTTTGATTCATTAATCTTAAAAGTATCGCTTAATCGAAAGATAAGAAAACAGCCCTGAAACAGCTGTCTTTGAGAGCTCGCCTTAACGATTATTTAATGAAAATTGAAGCAGACAACAAGCCCCACTAAAAAAGTCAACTTTTTTTGCAAGCGCATTAAACTTTATATCGGAACGATCGTTCTATTATATATATTTCAATTTAGAACGATCGTTCTAAATAAAACATCTTCTTCACTAAAAAAGCTAAAGTAATGAGTAATCTAGCAGGAAAAGTAGTAGTAATCACAGGAGGAAATAGCGGAATTGGTTTAGCCTCCGCACATGCCTTTAAAGCAGTTGGCGCCAAAGTAATTGTCAATGCTCGAAATGAAGAGCGACTACAACAGACGCTCCAAGAGCACCCCGGTGCATTTGACGATGTATTTGTTGCGGATGTAACCAAGGTAGATCAGCTCGCTAATTTCTATACGCAAGTTGGCGCAAAATATGGACAGATAGATTTACTTTTCCTCAATGCAGGGGTCGCTTACTTTGCCCCTATTGAAGCTATTGATGAAGCCTTCTATGACAGCCAATTTAATGTCAATGTGAAAGGCGTATTGTTTAGCGTGCAAAAAGCACTCCCCTACTTGAAGCCCGGTGCATCCATCCAGATCACGTCATCTGTTGTTAATCAAATGGGCATGCCCAACTCTAGCGTATACGCCGCTAGTAAAGCAGCTGTTCGCTCGATCACCCGCACTATTGCCGCCGAATTAGCTGAACGAAAAATCCGGGTCAATAGCATAAGCCCTGGTCCGATTGAAACCCCTATTTACAGTAAAATGGGGATGGCCGAGGAACAAGTTGGAGAAATGGCCGGTTCAATTTTGAGTCAGGTCCCATTGGGTCGATTTGGGAAAGCAGACGAAGTGGCTCAGGCGGCAGTTTTCTTAGCCGAAAATGAATATGTAACTGGAACCGAGGTTGTCATTGACGGGGGAATGTCACAGTTGTAATTCTCCTTTTTTTTGAATATTTTTGGAACGAATATTCCAGAAAAATGCCAAGAAAAAAACAATTTGATCAAACAGATATTCTCAAGAAGGCCATGGAACGCTTTTGGAAAAGGGGGTTCCATGCCACTTCTATGCAGGATCTGGTTGATCATCTTGGCATTAATAGGGCAAGTATTTACAGTACATTTCCAGGGGGGAAGGAACAATTATTTCAGGAAGCCTTTCAGCTTTATCAAAAGGAATATGGCTTTGACCTCGATCAAGTGAGGGAGACCTTAAAACAAAAAAGCGTAAAAGCCTTTTTAAAAGACTTCTTTCAACAATCTATGTCGGAATTAGAAAGCGATACCGATAGAAAAGGTTGTTTTGTGACCAATACCACTTGTGAAATGTCCACTCAATCCGAAGAAGTTGGCCGTCTGCTATCTAATCATATGGCACATGTGGTCGCTTTTTTTGCCGAAATCGTCCGATTGGGACAGGAAAGAGGAGAGATAGCTAACACTTATGAAGCAGAATATTTAGCCAAGCATATTTATACTTTTTTAAATGGCATAAAAGCTGTTTCCAAAATTGAACCCGATATAGCGAGTTTACAACACGCCATAGAGATAGAACTTTCCTTTGTTTTCGGTGGTTGATTTTTTTGAAAGCCATGACCTAGCAGCCACCGCCACGAACGTCTGTTACGAGTTCCTGCTCGTATACACGCTTAAGTCGCGGGCTCCCGCCCGCAGTCAATAAAACAAAATGAGAGCGGGACAGGAGCCCGCAACGTAGAACTGCGAACAAGCAGGAGCTTGTCGCGTACAGCAGTTAGAGAAGTTTTGTGTTTAAGAACCCATGTTGACATACCCCATATCATCCCATATATCCTCTAGTAACGTTACATCGATAAGCCCTCGCCCATTTTCATAATTCGACGCACTACTAAAAACATAATATTCAGCACAATGCACGATCCTCGCCTGAACTGGATTTTGATGAATATAATTGAGTTTCTGTCGTATCATCCGAGGGCTGTATAAAAGGACAGGATGATTTCCTCTCTGCCAAACTTGATGTTCACTATTCGTTTTATTCTTTCTAGCATTAAAGGCAAATCGGTTTAGCAGCCAATCTCGCCGGCTTTCTGGCTGCGAATAATCTTTGACATAACTAATGATTTTATTGGCAGTATAGGACTTGAAACTTTGAATGATATTGGAAAGCTCATTTTCTTTCTCTGCTTGAAAAATCAGGTGCATATGATTGGACATAATCACATAGGCATAAATAACTAAGCCTTTCTTGGCCTGACAGTACTTCATACTGTTGATCAACAATTCCGAATAGACAGGACGTGTGAATAAGTCTACCCATTCTACAACGGTGAAGGTCAAAAAGTAGATTCCTTTTTGATCGAGGATTTTGTGGCGCATTTTTAAGTTTTACTTTCTATTTAGAGCTTGTACTAAGGTAAGGGATTTAGGATTGTGGTGCAAGTGTTTTTTGATGTTCGGTATCGGCTAGGCTCACCAATACCGACCCTACTCGTTTTTTGTCACAAGCCATGACCTTGTAGCCACCACTGAGATCGTCTGTTACGAGCTCATGCTCGTATACACGCTTAGGTCGCGGGCTCCCGCCCGCAGTCAATAGAACAAAATTAGAGCGGACAGGAGCCCGCAACGTAGAACCGCGAACAAGCAGGAGCTTGTCCCGTACCGTAGTTGGTAAAGTCCTGCAACAGCGAAAAGCCATGACTTAGCAGCCAGCACCACGGGCGTCTGTTACGAGTTCCTGCTCGTACACACATTTGCGTCACGGGCTCCTGCCCCAAGTCGATAGAACAAAATGAAAGCGGGCAGGAGCCCGCGACGTAGAACGGCATACAAGCACGAGCTTGTAGCCAACTACACATAAAAAAAAGAAAAAGAAAAAGGGTAAAAGGGATAAAGTACAGAGGGTTCTTTTAATCGTCGCTCCAAATCATTGGTATAACCTGTATAAGAATTATTATCTTTTTCACTTTGCAATATGTATACAAACCAATACTCCATCTTATATTTTTCATACTCCTATTCCACAGGCCTGGAAAGCCGAAACCCATTAATGACGAGTCTGAGGTCTGGATAGCTGCCGTCGCGATTAGATACGCGGGCGTCGTTGACATTGAAGTCCCACGAACCGCCACGCAAAACTCGGGTATCTCCCTCACTTGGCCCTCCAGGGTTATTAATGATCCCTTTCTCCCGTTCATAGATACCATACCAATCACTACACCACTCCCATACATTCCCACTCATATCAAAAATGTCTAATTCGTTCGCTTTTAAGGTTCCTACAGCATGAGTGCTACCGCCTGAATTCTTGCTATACCAAGCCACCTCTTCGATATTATTACTACCTGCATAACCATAGCCCTGACTACGAACGCCCCCACGAGCCGCAAATTCCCACTCCGCTTCAGTAGGTAGACGGTATGTTTGGCCCGTCTTTTCGCTGAGCCAGTTGGCATAAGCACGCGCAGCATACCAAGAAACACCTGTAATAGGATGCTTTTCGTAACCACTGGAGACCTCAAAACCGTCCTTAGCTTCCGTTATTTTCCCATACCCAGGATCATACCAGGTCACTCCTCCTTCCTCCTGGTTCCCTTTTTCTTGCAAGAAAAGGACAAATTCCTCATTTGTTACTTCATACTTCCCCATCCAAAAGTCACTGAGGCCTACTTCTCGGGTGGGTAATTCATTTTCTTTGCAATCGCCATCTCGGCTCTCCACACAGCCCATGGTAAAGGTTCCCCCTTCGACCAAGATCATTTCTGGTTCAAGGTAAGAATTGGAATAGAGCGGCACGGCGATTTCCTCAGGGTCCCCATCTAACTCGATAATGGTAGCCTCTTTAAAAATCCTTCTGACTAGTGGTAAAACTCGGTCGGCTTCTGACCTCTTCGTGAATCGCCCTAAATAGGCCCTAATGCTACCCCGTTTTTCATCTTGGTAAATCCGTCCCAAGACGGAGAGCTCCTTTCTACGAGAAGAAAGGGCTTCGGAAATATTCCTGCCGTAATTTGGGGCTAACTGAATGGAGAAAAAGGTCTTTTTTGAACCCACCGCCGAACTCGCCTTTTCTAACTTAAAGTAAGCGGCCTTGGTAGGTACATCCCCTGCATTCGCAATCTTTTGTAGGGTAATACGATAAAGCTGGCCGTTAACGTCAATAATTTCAGCTTGGTCGAGCTTCATAGTTCCTGAAAACAAGGTCGAGGTCGTATCGTCCTGTCTTTCACTTCTATTGATCAATACCGCTGCGCTTTCCTGGTCTTTTGCCAATGTCAGTGGCCAAATAAAGGCTACCCCCTCGATAGGTAAATTATACTTTCTCCCTAAGAGGTCTTTAGGTTTTACCCAAAGATTTTCGTCAATTAATTCCCATCTAACATTAGGACAGCCTTTGTTAGCTAACGTTCCTTCTATAGTGGGACAATCATCCTCACTATCCTTTACACCGTCGCCATCAGTATCCGCATCTGGTAGCACCAAGTCCAAAGTAATGGTAATTTGACGCCCTTTTTCCAAGGCACTCCGCTCGAAATATTCTACTTTACCACCATAGTTGATTTTTTCCACTGTAAAAGCAATGGGGTATTCTGCATCGGGCGGGAGGGTATATTCAAATTCACCATTGGCATCAGATACGGTATTGCCATATCCCCAATTGATACTGGCTCCTTCCACAGGTTCTCGCCCAGCACCTGTCGATTTAAGCCCTAGCACTCTCCCCTTCAGCGCAATACTTCCTGCACAAGAAAGCGCATCCAATACCCGAACAGTAGAGTAAGCACTATCTCGACCGCAAGCATTCTCAACATATATCCAAACCTGGTATTCACCGGGGGAGGAAAAGCTTTGGCGCAAGGAGGTAGCCGTAGAGGTCGCAATGATGGCTTGCGGACTGATGGTCGGTCTGCTTTGCGGGCTGGATTGCGCCTTGGATTGCGAGGTGGATTGTTGAATGTTGGTTGCCTCAGCTAATTTGATGATTTTCCACTCATGGTCCACTTGCCCTAAGTCGGCAGCATAAAAAGCGAGGTCAAATGGCGGGCAAGCTTCTTGGTCTTCCATTACTGCTGGAGCCACCGCTGGGGCCAAGGCACTGATGCGTTGAGCAACTGATTTATTGATAATTCCCAGTGAATCGCAGTCGATATAGCCCGTCAAGCGAACCGTCCAATTACGCCCAGTCGTGTAGCGATGTCGTGCCTCGGCAAAGGCACTTAGGCTATCTTGCTGGCCATCGCCCCAATCCAAGGTAAAATATGCAAAGTCTTGGCTAGCCTTACTATCGTTAATCAATCTTATCTCATCTCCTCGACAAAAGACTTCATCTGCTATCCGAAAGGCTACAACAGGTGCACAGCCTTCGCCAGTAGGTGCAGGAGTAAGCGTCGCTTCAAAAAAGGATTTCAGATTCGGTTGGAGGGTATAATCATCGAAAAAATTACCATCCTCTAAGCTGTTATATATCTTTTGTGCTTCTTCTTTTTCATCTAAGTACCAATAGCAGAGCCCTTGTGCATGCCGGATAAGGTCAAGCGATTCATTACTGCCTTCGGCAGCTTGATTAAAATAATCTTGTGCTTCCTCTAATTGAGGGCGATCCTGCTCCAATTCCAAATAATCATTGAACGTAGTTACGCCTAAATTGAAGAGGGCTTTGGAATGATTAGCAATAGCCAACGAATAGTTATCACGTAATTGCATGGCTTTGAGCAGATTCGCTAGACTAAGGTTTCGTAGAGCTAGCACAGAATCTTTGTCCGCTTCCTGAATTCGTTGGGAGGTATAAACTGCCTTGTTATTGTAAATGATGGCACTATCCTGTATCGCTTCTTCTTTGAAAAAATAGGCATATGCACTAGGAGGCTTCGTGATCACTTCTTGGCTGGGAGGAGGTGCACCTTTTACCCAGTCGCATAAGGTGTCACTTCCGTTCAGTAGTAACATGATCATACCTACCATGAGGAAAACAATAGCGGCCCCAAAAGCTCGAAAGAAATGATGATTAAAAGCTAAGTCAACATCGGCATGACTGATGCCCTTAGTCTCTCCGCCAGTTTGCAGATAGGTCACCAAATCAGTAGCTGCCCCATTCGTTTTACGCCTAATTCCGCCATCTAATTCCAACATTTGTCGCTTCCCCAATAGCTTGTGTTGCCGGAGTTGGGCGATTAAGGCACTATGCTCTCCATTGGTAGGATCCAACAAAAAGGACTGAATAGCTAGATTGGTCTGTACGGCTAAATTGACATGGCTTCCTGCCACTTTGGGGGCTATTTCAGCCAAGGCTTCCTGTACCGCCTCACGAGCCAATTGATCTGTTTCTGGATCTAATTGGTCCAACAATTCTTGTCGCAGCTTGGGATGAAAGGCTTGCCCTTGTAGCCAGGGAATCCGAGATAGCAAAAGCAGGTTGTCAAAGTTGACCGGAGCGCCAATGGCCCTACCAATTCCCAAGGTCAATTGCCAATGGGGGTTGGGATAAACAGCCAGGGCACAAAGCCAACGATATACTTCCGGATAATCCTTCAAGTAATCACTGTAGGTCTCAGCACGGCGCCATCTACGATGATTGATATCAGGATGTTCGGGAGGGTCGGATTGAGCCTCTTGCCATTCGATAAAGGAGGGACGAGGGCCCGGATCATCCGCTTCTTCCACCAAGGTGTCGAGATATTTTAATGCCGCAGCAAAGCCACTGGCATCACTATCGAAAACAGGGAATAGCTGGTAGATCGTAGCTTCCTTAAATGTCCAGGAGCTAGGCGGTATGGGAGTCAGTAACAAACGCCCCACCCATGCCTCAAATGCTTCTTGATAGCTCGCTTTCACTTTGAGCTGATCTCCGGTTTGATCCATCAAGTCATAGCCATCACCAAGAATAACCAGGCGATGCTGGGTGAAAAGCTGCTGCAGCCGTTCTAGGTTAATTCCATCCGGATAATCGTCATTCCAGAAACGATTAAAACTCGTGTTGTAATGGAAAGAGTTGATGAATACATCCTTATCTCTGAGGAAATAGACGAGGTATTCGTACAATGCTGCCTGGTGGCTTTGCTCAGCTTGTTCATCGATAAGGAACAAATACTCTGGTGGTAGAGTGGTTCTCTTTTGTAATAAAATGGGGAATCCACCTTGATCAATCGTTTGCCGCACACTAGCTGGTATATCTAAAACGGTTCGACTACCTTCTTGTCGCTGCCGCAGTTTATCCGCCAACCGAAACAAACTTTCTTCTACCCGAATGGCACTCCCTTGGTTTTCGAAGGGGATCGTATAAGGGCCTTTATCCGCATGAGCAAAACGTTCATCCAGGGCTTGTTTTTTCTCTTCTTCGGTTTTCTCGGGGGGAGCTTGGTTGAGCCATCGCCAAAAATGATACAAAGCATAACCAATGATCAGGCCCAAAAGGAGCC
>Ga0209273_10002811_pt1 | contig 12751 bp, 12 predicted proteins | sample tdAd471_FD_187126 | JGI IMG/M metagenome (GOLD analysis project Ga0209273, IMG submission 187126) | Marine sediment microbial communities from the Atlantic coast under amendment with organic carbon and nitrate - tdAd47.1 (SPAdes)... | ecosystem: Environmental > Aquatic > Marine > Coastal >...
TTTTTCGATGTGCAGGCTCAAGGCTTCCGGGTTCCGCTTAAGCTCCGGCAGAGCATCGGTCAGGAATCCGCGCAGGATGTCATGTTTGCGCATTGCTCAGTCCCACAGCTTCACGATATCGCGTTGCTGGACAGAGGGCGTCACCGGTACGGGCAATATGACCTCCATGCCTTCGGGCAGCACAGCGCCGATGTCGGCCAGCTCGCGGTTCAGCTCCAGTGCCTGTTCTACAATGCCCGCCGTCTGGCCCAGCATGCGCCAGCACAGCCCGTCGAGCGTTTCGCCTTGCTCAGCAGTGGCAGCAAAGGTGCTCATCAGATCAGCTCCACAGTGGTGCGGCCAAGGCCCTTAATATCACGAATGGCATGCACTGCATTGCGCCGGTGATCGTCTGCGCGCATGTCCATCTCTGGTGCGCGGCTCTGGCCGGTTCCTGTTGCGGTAACGTCACGGTGCGTCTCAAGCAAATCAGCAGCGGCATAAGCATAGACAGCGCGGCGAAAGATCAACGCAAGGCGGTTTTCCCCACCAATCTGTACATCAGAAACAGAAACCAGCGTCGCATTACCGTCGGCCTCTCGTGATGCGCGCCATAGGCTAAGGTCACGGTCGACTGATATGACTGCGCCGAGCAGCGCATCGCTGACGCGGTCATCGGGTATCGCGGTGCCGCCGATGCGCATGGCGTTTCGAAAATCATTAATGTCAATATCCGGCCAGAACGGGCCACAGGAGAGCGTTTGACCGTCTGGGGTGGCGGGCGGTGCCGGGGAGGATGAAAATCCGCTCATATGTCCTCCTGCCTGAAATTACGAGGGGTGGGGATCGGGATCATTGGCGAGCGGGTAATCCCTGCCTTGATCCGTCACCGCCCCCCGGCGCGGGTGCGCGAGCTTTATTCGGTCTGTGGAAGCTCTTCAAAGACAAGAGATCGGGTGTCGGTGATATAAAATTCACGTTCAGCGTGAGCTGGCACAGTTTCGCTTTCAGTGTGGAGGACGCCTCTATCTTCTGTTTGGTATGCATCAGTAGTGCTGACACGAACCGGCCAATCATGCGTTTTCAATGTGACAGTCGTTGTCATTCCGATTTCTCCTGATCTAGCGCAGGCTTTTCCGCCTCGCTCTTTCTGAGCGCCGCCTCAAGCCGTTCAATTTCCTTTTTCACGCCGATATTCTTGTCGAGCTTCAGCGCGCGCTTCAGATACTCATGAGCCGCGCGGCGTGCGCTGACCCCGGCACCGGCCATAAAATCATCACTGCCAGCGTCATAGACATCGGCTGTCTTCTTCATGAGCAGGCCGAGCGCCTTATACAGCTTGGCTGTCACCTGGTCGGGCATGTCCTGATCGGCTGTCATTTCTTCAAGCCGCAACAATATGTCGCGCTCGAAGAGCTTTTCAGCATCGTCATGGGCCAGCGCGGCCTGTGCGATTTCTTCGGTCACGACAGTCGCTGCAGCGCGCTTGAAGCGTTCGGGCATGCGCAGGCCATGGCGCAGCACATGCTCCGCCATGTCCAGCGCCGCCTCATATTCGCCAATGTCGATATGCCAGAGCATCAATGTTGACAGAATTTCATCCTGCACCGCCTTGCCTGTTTCCTGTGCAGCAGCGAGGGTGGCCGAAATATGCGGATGATATTGCTCTACCATCGCACGTTTTGCCTCGATTTTCTTTTCGGTGGACTGGATTTCAGAAAGACGCTTCAAATCCTCGCCCAAAGCGGCGAGCAACAGCTCATATTCACTGGCTTCCGGCCCGTTGTCGGGGCGCTCCGGCGCAAGCCCCTCACGGCCCGCGCGTTCGACTGCAATCCGGGCGAGCTTCATCTGTCTGGTACGGCGGGCAGGGCTAAGCGTCATGGTCTCCAACCTTTTATGTTCATCGCTGGTCAGGCGTTTGGGGAGGCAGCGTGCGCCGCCTCCCCGGTGCGACCGTCATGGGCGGTGGTTATGCTGCTTTATATTCAACATTCTCGATCAGGCAGGCGAAGTCATAATCCTCAATCACATAGGCGTCGTTAGATGACTGATAGTCGACCACACGGTCATATTCCGGTTCATCCTTGACATGGCGGCGCCGCTTTCCTTCCTGTTCATAAACAGAGAGGTTGTCGTGCCGCGTGACAAAAATTGTACCCTGGGGCATATAAGGCGGCGTCTCTGCCGGGCGGCGACCAAGGCGTTTTGTCGACATAATCGTGTCGCGCGCCATCTGCTCTGTCGGGTCGATGGCCTGATTTATGAGCGGGAAATATTTATCATCAAGCAAGTCCCAGCTCACAAAGCAGGTCAGCCCGGTATCATTGCGCGCCCAGCTCGGCAGCATCGCATTGACCGCGTCATACACCAGAGCATCCAGCGTCGAATAATCACCTGCAGGGCCATAGGTGACCTTGCCTGCCTCTACGCCTCCGGCTACTTCATCGAGTACATGTGTAGACTTGTCAGTGCGCAAATTCTGCAACCATCCGAGATTGACGTCTTCCAGATTAGGATTGGCCACAAGGTCGCTGTCCGCTGCCCAACTCGTTCCATTGAAGCCGATCATGATAGTATCGAGCGCCTGACGCTGAACAATATGGTTCTGAATGCGCAGCTCAAAGTCCTTGAACTTCGCCCACATATCCAGCTTGTCATAGTCCAGCTTCGTGTCCTGATTGTTTTTCCGGCAGCGATAGCCGAACTCATCAAGGCCGGTCGGGTCTTTGGGTTCACGGCGGGCGTCGGGCTGGCTCGTGTCGGTGTTGGATGTGATTGGCGAGCCGATGCCAAGGCCAACCTTTTTCGCTTCCATTTCCGGCACGGTGATGAAGTTGACTTTGTTAAGAAACTCCTGCGACTCGTGTTTTCGGTCTACAAGCCTTTGCTGAACGGTCGGGTCAACATTGAAGCGTGTAGCGACAGTGCCTACCATGTTCATCTCCGCGATATTCTCGCAGAAGGCGTTGAAGAGTTCGCGGGTTTCGTTACGCATTTTAGGCTCCGGTGGTCAAAAGGGCGAGCGAGATGTTTTTATGGCGCTGTCAGCAGTCAGCGCGCGCGCGGTCGTCTGCACCAGCGCTTGGTCCACGGCGGGAGTATGACCGCGCCGGAGCAGCTTCGAGATCGTCTTTCAATGACTTGATCTCGGTGCGAAAGCCCGCCAGCGCTGTGCTGGTCGCATCGCTGTGCGCCTTGAAGGCTGCGCCCAGCTTTTCGGTGAATTCAACCATCATCGCGGCGAAAGAGGTCATGTCTGCGCTGGCTTGCGCCGGTTTTTCCTCCGGCTTCGGCGCTGGATCTTCCTGCTTGGGAGCGGAAAGGCCCGTAAAGAAGGTTTTCAGGCCCGAAATAAAGCTGGTGACTTCGGCGTCGGCATCATTTGCAGCACCGTCTTCTGCAAATTCGAGCGTAATTTCTTCAGTATATAGGATATTGTCCTTGCGTTTTGCATCGCGCGAAAACTCCAGCAGCTCAGTGCCAAGCGATGCCGGGCTGTCTGTCAGCGCTACCCCATAAAGATACGCTTTGTTGGTTCCGGCAAAATTGGGAACGATTTCTATGCTGGAAAAGAGCTTCTGACCGGCCTTGTTGATTTCCTTGGCTTGGTCGTTGACATCGAAAGATGCAAACAGCGCGAGGCGCTTCTCTGTCTTTCCGCCAATGCTCAGCTCGATTTTTTCAGCTTTCACCGCAGCGACCGAGCCATAGCTGTTGAAGGGCTTGTCAGGAGAATATCCGCGCAGATGCTCGCAGTTGATCCGGGCCGTGTAGGTTTGAGTGTTGTAGGTGTCAGCCATTTGCTGGATCATGTCACCATCAATGGTTCGGCCATCGACCGTAGCCCCCTCAACAGCGACACGAAAAAATTTTGTCTTGGGCATAGCGCGCGGCTCCTGAAACTGATCTGTCAAGCGTGTTGCTGTCATTCGCGCGGCAGAAGCGCCTTTGAGCAATGATATAGAGTTGTTTTGCATCGCAAAACAAGCCGAGGGCCGCGTCCATAATCAAGGCTAAGACCAGTATCTCCGGCCATGACCGCGCCCGTTCCACCTGCCATCCCTTACGACACCAAAAGAATAGCTCGTGGCTATTATTGGCGCGGTTGGGGCGTGACGGAGATCGCGCAGGAACTGAACCTCAATCGCTCTACCGTTCAAAGTTGGAAAGACCGCGATGGCTGGGATGATGATCCGATTATCCGGCGCGTCGAAGACGCCTGCGAAATGCGGCTCAACCAGCTTATTTTCAAGGAAAAGAAGAGCGGAACGGATTTCAAGGAAATCGACCTCCTCGGGCGGCAGATCGAGCGCATGGCGCGCGTCCGCCGCTACGAGGCGGAAGGCGGGCATGAAGGCGATCTCAACCCCAAGGTCGCCAATCGGAACAAGGGCGAGAAAAAGCGCAAGCCGAAAAATCTGATTACGCATGAAGAATATCTGCAGCTCAAAGAGGCGTTTCTCTCAAACCTCTATGAGCATCAGGAAACTTGGTGGCGCAATGTGTCATTGCGCACCCGCATGCTGCTCAAGTCACGCCAAATCGGCGCGACCTTCTATTTCGCGCGCGAGGCATTCATCCGCGCCTTGGAGAGCGGCAACAATCAGATTTTCATATCCGCAAGCCGTTCTCAGGCCAATATCTTCCGCCAATATATCATCGAATTCGTCTTTGAGGTGCTGGGAAAGCAGCTTTCCGGCGATCCCATGGTGGTGCACCGGACGGATAAGGACGGCGAAACCCTTCCACCGGCTACATTCTATTTTCTCGGCACCAATTATCGCACGGCCCAAGGCTATCATGGCGATGTCTATATTGACGAATGCTTTTGGATTTATGGCTTTGACCAGATCAACAAGGTCGCCTCGGCCATCGCCACCCAAAAGGGCTATCATAAAACCTATTTCTCCACGCCATCGACGATCAACCATGAAGCGTATCCCATGTGGTCCGGCGAGCGCTTCAACAAGCGCCGTGCCAAGCAGGACCGCGTTCAGATCGACATCGGCGACAAGGCGCTGAAAGATGGCGCGCTAGGCGCGGACGGCATATGGCGGCAGATTGTCACGCTCGATGACGCGATTGCGCTGGGCTATGATCTGATTGATCGCGATGAGGTTCTTCTCGAATATTCGGTCGATGAATTCGACAATCTCTATCTCTGCCAGTTTGTCGACGACAGCCAGTCCAGCTTTCCCCTTTCGCTCGTCCGCCCGTGCATGGTCGATAGCTGGGATGTCTGGAAAGACGTCATGCCCTATTCGCTGCGCCCCTTTGGCGATGGCGAGGTGTGGATCGGTTATGATCCGGCAGAAAGTGAAGATGGCGACACGGCAAGCTGCGTTGTTGTCGCGCCGCCGCAGGGTAAAAATGGAAAATTCCGGGTGCTCGAAAAGCTGCAATGGCGCGGCAAGGACTTCGAGGCGCAGGCAGCGGAAATCAAGCGGCTCACCAAAAAATATCGTGTCGCGGAAATCGCGATCGATGCCAATGGCATGGGTGCCGCTGTGCATCAGCTCGTGGTCAAATTCTTCCCGCGCGCGCGGCGCATGGACTATACGCCTCTCGGCAAAAGCTTGATGGTCTTGAAGGCCAAAAACGTCTTTTCCAACCGGCGCATCGAGTTTGACAGCGGATGGACCGACCTTGCCCGCGCGCTCATGTCTATTCACCCAAAGCTGACCAAGAACCAGCAGCAAATCACCTATGTCGCGCGCCGCTCCGCTGAAACCGGCCATGGCGATCTCGCCTGGGCGCTGCTGCATGCTCTTTTCTGTGAACCCATGGACGCCACCGATGGCGAAACCCGTAAATCCCGCGTGGAGATTAACCGATGACCGATAGAGAAACCGAAAATCCGGACGGCAAGATTACCGCCTTCGCGTTTGACGATGCCGTCACCGTGATGGAAAAGCGCGATTTGCTGGGCTATTTGGCCACGCACTGGAATGGCCGCTGGTATGAGCCGCCTGTTGCGCCCAAGAGCCTGTCTCAGCTCTTGCAGGCGAGCGCGCATCATGGCAGCGCGATCCGCGCAAAGCGCAACCTTTTGGTCAAGCATTTCATTCCGCATGGCCAGCTCAGCCGTGATGAATTCGCCAAATTTGCGCTCGACTTTCTTGTCATGGGCAATGCCTATCTCGAAGATGTCCCCAATGCTTTTGGCCGCACGGCCCATCTGCGCAACAGCCTCGCGCTGAACACCCGGCGCGGCAAGGAAGAGGGCCAATATTGGTTCGTCAAAAACTGGAACGAGGCGACCGAATATGAGCGCGGCCGCATTTTTCACCTGATCGAGCATGATGTCGCGCAGGAGATTTACGGGCGGCCGGAATATCTCTCCGCCGTTCAGTCCTTGCTGCTCAATGAGAACGCCACTTTGTTCCGCCGCCGCTATTATATCAATGGCGCGCATGCCGGGTTCGTTTTCTACTTGTCCGAAAGCACGATGGATGATGAAGACGTCAAGTCGATACGCGAGGCGATGCGCGAGGCGCGAGGACAAGGCAATTTCCGCAATCTCTTCATTCACGCCGCAGGCGGAAAGAAAGACGGTGTGCAGATCATCCCGATCAGCGAGGTCGCGGCCAAGGATGAGTTTCTCAATATCAAAAATGTAACGCGAGACGACATATTGGCCGCGCACCGTGTCCCGCCGCAGTTGCTGGGCGTCATCCCGCAAAATAATGGCGGCTTTGGCGATGTGCGGACTGCGAACGACGTGTTTTTCTATAACGAGATCATCCCGCTCATGATGCGCTTCACCGAAGTCAACGATTGGCTGCACCGCGAAGTCATCCGCTTCGAAGACTATCAGCCCACAGCGCCCATGCCCGCCTCATAAGGGGCGGGGGAGGAGCGTTGCAGCGCTCCATCCCGGCAATCGATCCTTGCCACCAATCGGGCGTGATCACTTTGCCCGTATGGCAAATCGCTTAAGCCAAGTGCGCGGGCGCTTCCTCATGAGCATCAATGATCATGAGGAAATCCGCCGACTGTTCGCAGGCTTCATCATTGAGGAAGTGCCTACACGCTACACAGTCGGCGGGCAGAGCCACTCTAAACAGGTTACAGAGCTGATCATCAGCAACTAAACCCGATCACAAATCACCACAGGCCGTCGCTGAACCTCAGCGGCGGCCTTTCTCATGCGCGCCGAAGCCGCACGGCCCGCCTGCCATCCATATTCGCCCAGATCCAGCGCGCCAGACCCCGACGCGCGCGCTCAGCTCCCCCCCTCGCCCGCGCTCTTTTGGTATCGGTTTTGCTGCAATTGGCAAGATTAGACGCATCCAAGATTTGAGCCGCATGCACTGACTTTGGAAGCGATAATCGCGAGACGCAAATTGATGCGCGAAAAGCCATGTTTCACGACGAATATTTTCTGCTGTTGGAATTCCTAAGGGGGAGGGGGTGGGAGAACATTACATTCATTACATAGCGGATCGGTAGGATTGAAACCCGCAGAAAACCTAAGGTTTTAAGTGATGACAGCGACCTTACATATTCATTACAAATTTTCAGAAAAACATTACCCCACTGAAATTAAACGATTTTATTTTTATAAATGTAATGTTTTTAAAACATTACATGGTAATGGTTAGGTAATGGAAAATGTAATGCCGCAAACCCGCAGAAAACTGCCAATGTAATGAATGTAATGTTTTTCCGATGCCCCCCCAATAAGTGAAATGCAGTACGATAAATTTGATATATATCCTGCCGGATTGGTTTACAGGACGCCTCTAAGCTATTGATTTAATTTGGCCGATTTTAGGTATGGTTTACACTTAAGTATATGAAACTAAACGTTTCTATTTAGCTTTGGGAGCAGGATGTCGCAGGTTCGAATCCTGTCTCCCCGACCATTTTTCCTGTCTGAGAACAATGTAACAGAGATGTCAGACCAGAAAATGTCTGACTGCGCTATGCCGGGCCTGTGACGCTATGGGCCAGACGCAGGCATGCCCCTGAGGACCAACTCTTTGCTTTTCATTTTAGTGTGACGAACGAGGGTAAGGATGTTTTCATTCGGTCATAAGTTTGCTCATTTTGCCGTTAACCTATTGTAAGCCTCAATGGACCATAGTTCCAGTTTGATGGAAGGTGGCATTGTTGCAAAAAATATCTGACATCTTTGTTTTTAAATCGCTTTTGTGGCGGAAGAAGACGGCTGTCTCGACAGAAAATGCCGCGCTTCAATATCCAGGCCTGTTAGCATTTATATGCGTTTCAGCGCTTTTCGGCCTGCTTGCCTATGCCAGCGTCATGCTTACACGCGATGCAGATCGTATTGCGGCTGTCTGGCTTCCCAATGCCATGCTGGTGGCCATTCTTCTGCGCGGCAAGGGCCGGGGCGATGCTGTTTATATATTGGGCGCGCTCGTCACCAATAGTATCGCCAATATGTTGGCAGGAGACACATTTTTCCGTGCATTGGGGCTGAGCCTGGCAAATTGCTTTGAAATTGGCCTGGCCTGGTATGTTATGACGCGCATGGGCTTGCCGCGCCCGAATATGTCCAACCTGCGTGACATTGTAATATTCGCCGGGGTAGGGGCTCTGTTTGCGCCCATAGCGTCTGGCGCGTTTGCGCTGCTGGTTATTGCCCCGCCTGATATATACAAAGCATTTGAAATATGGCGGCACTGGAGCATGACCGATGGTCTTGGCATGCTCACTATCGCGCCGTCGATACTGATACTGAGTGATGCTTGGCGTACTCGTGCTCGTCCGAGCCGTGCGCGCATTATTGAGACTATCGCGATTTTAATGGTGGGCACAGGGTCCACCATTTATGTGTTTTGGCAGACGCGCTACCCCTTTCTGTTTCTGGATGCACCGGTGGTGTTGCTTTATGCGTTCCGTCTCGGCTCAGTAGGAACTGCGATTGCCATTCTTAATCTGGCAATCATTGCGACAATTGCCACATCACTGGGCTATGGTCCTATTAACTTGGCCAGAGGTGACCTGAACGAGCAGGTCATGGTGCTGCAAATCTTTTTGGCCAGCAGCTTTGCAATTGGACTGCCTGTTGCGGCGGTTCTGGCAGGTAAACGACGGCTTGAGGAAGAGCTCAAGCGGACCCGCGATATAGGCGCCTCCATGTTGGAAAATATGCGTGAGGTCATATTTCGGGTAGATGTTAAGGGCTGCTGGGAATTTCTGAACCCGGCATGGGAAACAGTCACTGGATATAGCGTAGAAGAAAGCCTTGGCTGGAATACGGCCAAGCTGCTGCACCCGGATGATTTGGAGGCTGCCAGTGAAATCTATCCTAAAATCAAATCTGGTGAAATAGAGCAGACGGTTCTCAAACAACGCTTTATCCGGGCGGATGGAGTCTGTCGGCATATTGAGGTCAGTGTGAAGGCGCTGCGTGATAATGAAGGTGGATTTGCAGGCACAATTGGCAATATTCGTGATGTAACGGCAGAGCATTCTGCTGCGCGCGCATTGATGGAGAGCAAACGCGTATTTGAGACTCTGGCAAAGCTCTCTCCTGCGGGTATTTTTCGTACCGATAATAAGGGTGAGTGCACCTATTTCAACGAAGCCTGGCTCGAACTGACGGGACTCACAGAGCATGCTGCCATGGGGAAGGGCTGGGGTGATGCGCTTCACCCGGATGATCGTGCGCGTGTCGAAGCAGAATGGTCGGCCGTCATCGAAGCGAAAAGCAAATATCGCAGTGATTTCCGTTTTGTGCGGCCTGATGGCCAGATAGCATGGGTCAGTGCTATTGCATCACCAGAGTTTAATGAGCATGGCGGATTGCTTGGCTATGTCGGCGTGAATGTTGATATTACTGACCGCAAACTTCTGGAAGAGCAGCTCGTGTCGGCCAAACGACATGCGGAATCAGCCGACATTGCGAAGTCGGCATTTCTTGCCAATATGAGCCATGAGATTCGTACACCGATGAACGGTGTACTGGGCTTTGCGCAGCTGTTGTTAGAGAGTGATCTCAACGATGCCCAGCGCGAGCAGGCGCAGATCATTGCGGACTCAGGGCATACGATGATGCGATTGCTCAACGACATCCTCGATATTTCCAAGGTTGAAGCCGGGCAAATGGAGTTGGCAAAAGAGCCTGTTGATGTTCGCGATATCCTCAATCGCTGCATCAAGCTGATGAGCCCCAATGCCAAGCGCAAGAAAATAGATCTGCATCTGGAGGTGGATGACAGCGTTCCCCCTGTGATCATTGGGGATGGTTTGCGTCTGCGTCAGGTCATTCTTAACCTCACAGGCAATGCGCTGAAGTTTACGCAGGACGGATATGTCAAAATTCGTGTTACTGCCGAACCATCCACAATGGGCCGGGTGCATCTGAAGATTATTGTTGAAGACACTGGTATTGGCATAGCACAAGACCGGCAGGCCAATATATTCAAGCCTTTTGAACAGGCAGAAGGCTCGACTGCGCGGCGTTTTGGCGGAACCGGTCTGGGGCTTACGATCAGCCGCCAGTTAATCAATCTGATGGATGGGGAGCTTGGTCTGCAGAGCAAGCTTGGAGAAGGCAGCACTTTCTCGATAGAGCTTGATGCCGAGGTGGTTGAACAGGAAAACCAGACTGAGGCTCCCGGAGAACGCCGCGCCATGCCACGCATTGCATCGGCCGACCGGACATATGTGCTTTTGGTTGAGGATCATGATGTCAATCAGATGTTGCTCAAAACCATGCTGGATACACTGGAATGTGATGTTAAGCTGGCCATTAATGGTGCTGATGCCATTGCGGAGGTCGATGCTGCGAAAGCAGCGGGCAAAATGTTCGATATCGTTCTGATGGATATTCAGATGCCCTATGTCGATGGTTATGAAGCCACGCGGGCCATTCGGGCGCGCGGGATCAAGGCCGAAGAACTTCCTGTTGTTGCGCTGACGGCCAATGCCTTTCCAGATGATATAGCGAATTGTCTGGAGGCGGGCATGCAGGCTCATGTCGCAAAGCCGGTTATGAAAGATGACTTGATGGATGCGCTGCGGCGCTGGTGCAAGCCAACCGGAATATCACATGCTCTGGACCGGCGCGCTGGCCGGGGTGATCGAAGTCAGAGGCAAGGTGAGGGCCAGAGGGCCGACCTGCGCCGTTCAAAAACCGGAGCTAGCGCTGATTTGCACGAACGATACCGCCAACGCAAAACAGACGCGCTGAAACGGGTCGATGCATTGGTACGCAAAGGCGCATTTACCGATGCAGAAATAGCGGATGTTATAGATGATCTGCATAAGCTGGCTGGTACAGCAGGGATGTTTGGTGACGCAGAGCTTGGGGAGCAAGCCAGTGCACTGGAGAGAAATCTGGGGCGCTGGACAGGGGACGAACGAGTCCGGAATATTCCACCCGCCGCCGCCGCACTGCATCAGGCCGCATAGGAAGGATTGGCGAAATGACAAATATAGTCGTTGTGGATGATGATGAGATTATTTGTGATTTTGTTGCCGATACACTGGACAATGCAGGGTATAAAACCTGGGTAGTCCGGGACGGCTCTTATGCGATGGCAAAGATTGAACTGGAATGTCCGGATATGGTGCTGCTCGATTGCAGCATGCCTGACAGGCCGGGCATATCCATTTTGCAGGAATTGAAGAATGATCCCGCATTTATGAAAATTCCTGTCGTTATGATGACAGCCCGGCGCAGCCCGTGGTTCGTTAAAATTGCAAGAAACCTTGGTGCGAGAGGATATCTGAAAAAACCATTCTCGACCGAGGATTTATGCGCAACTGTTTCAGCTTGTCTGGAAAATGATGGTCCCATGTTTGGTATTGGAAATGAGAAAACAGGAAGCCTTGGTTAAGTTTTAACTCACCATAGAGTGAGAATTATTGGGTCGAACATTAGGAACAAAGCGCGCCAATATAGCTTTGGTTTCTAAGGAGAATGAATATGTCGATGATTATTATTGCTGATGATGATGAGATTGTAACCGAAGTAGCCAGCGAGGCATTTCGCAGTTACGGCCATGTTGTCGGTGTTGCGAGAAATGGTGTGGAGGCATTGAAAGCCATTGAGGCAAAATCGCCGGATCTTGTCGTTCTTGATGGAAATATGCCTGAAATGGGCGGTGTTTCGGTCATCAATGAGCTGCGGAAGCACAGGGCATATCATGATTTGCCGGTCATGATGCTCACTGCGAGTGCCGGGAAAAATGACTATAATGTCGCTATGTATGCCGGAGCAAATATATATATCACCAAGCCTTTCGACGCCGACTTTCTGGTTTTTCGTGCCGAAGAACTGATCAGGCAGCATCGCCACACCCATTAGGCCGGATCGATATTCCGCCCTGCCGGTTGTGTAAAAATCCATGCCATCAGGGCCCATGCCATCAGGGCCCATGCCATCAGGGCCCATGCCATCAGGGAAGGCGCACATATGCGTCATAGGCCGGGCGTATCGCCGCTCTTCTATTACTGGTCTATGGAATGTGGAATGTTCAGCCGAGCATCTCTGCGACGACCCGTTTGAGTTCATTATGCGACAAGATGCCACTATCAGCTTGTCTTGCAGGCACTCTGCGACCGGCCTTGCCGGATTGTAAGATGTGATTGCGGCGGTTACGAATATGAAAAATATTGTGCATTATTGTCCTTGGCGGCATAGGCCGCATTCTTAGGGTCAGGACCCTAGAGCGGGATGACATTGGGCTGACTCGAAAGAGGATTCCCAAGAGGCGTGGAATGTGATTCATGATGTCTGCTGGGTGAGGAGGCCAGCAAGGCATGGCACGAGCCTATTCGATGGACCTTCGCG
>Ga0209273_10002813_pt1 | contig 12743 bp, 12 predicted proteins | sample tdAd471_FD_187126 | JGI IMG/M metagenome (GOLD analysis project Ga0209273, IMG submission 187126) | Marine sediment microbial communities from the Atlantic coast under amendment with organic carbon and nitrate - tdAd47.1 (SPAdes)... | ecosystem: Environmental > Aquatic > Marine > Coastal >...
AACATGCTCGTCGGCGGGCCGGGCTCGATGGCGTCCTTGCCGGTGATCATTTCGAACAGGGTGACCCCCAGCGCATACATGTCGCTGGCGAAGTCACTCCGGCCGCCGACCAGCAGCTCGGGGTCGATGAACGCGACGGTGCCCAGGATCTCGCCCTCCTGGGTCAGCCCGGCATCGTCCTTGGGCTTGCTGAGTCCGTAGTCGCTGACCCGCACCCGGCCGGAGGGCTCGATCAGAATGTTCTCGGGCTTGACGTCGCGGTGCACGATCCCGTTGGCGTGCAGGACCTTCAGCCCGCGGGCGACCTGGATCGCGACGTCCAGCGCCCGCTCGGGATCGAGCTGCTTCTCGCGGTCGATCACCTGGTCGAGGGTCTCACCGGCGAAGAAGTCCATGTCGACGAAGGGCACGCCGTCGCGGGTCCCGGCGTCGCGGATCCGCACCAGGTTCTCGTGCTCGACGCCGGCCAGGGTGCGCTGCTCGCGTTCGAAGCGACGCGACCAGTCCTCGTCCTGCTGAGCCACCGCGGGGTCGAGGGTCTTGACCGCGGCCAGGCTGCCGTCGCTCAGGCGCACGGCCTTCAGCACCCGTGTGATCCCGCCCCGCGAGAGCTGCTCGACCACCAGCAGCTCGCCGAAGCGGAGGCCCCCGTCGGCGAAGGGCGAGCCGTCGCTGGGCACGCGGAACAGGTTCCCGTCCAGCACGCGGGGCTCCGCCGGCCCGGCGTCGTGGCTGCGTTCGCGGGCCTGGATCCGCGCCAGGAGGTCCAGGCGGCGGAAGGGCAGCAGGATCGAGTCGGCGGCGCCGGCCTCGAGCACCGGCGCGAGCTGGTCCTGCGCAGCGGCCTCCACCAGCACCAACACCGGCGGCGTCGCGGGGCCGAGGACTCCGCGGAGACCGCGGAGGAACTCGACGGGGGTCAGCCTCAGCCCGGTGGCGTCGAGCACGACCACCCGCGGGCGAAGGCCCCGGTGGACCTCGAGCAGCGCCTGCGCGGCGTCGGAGAAGCCGCGGACCTCACCCAGCTCCGCGACGACGGCCTCGATCCCGCTGGAGCGGGACGCCTCGGCGACGACGACGTAGGCCGCTTCGCTCACCTAGGTCCCCGCCTCCAGGATCCCGGCGAAGAGCTCGGCGTCGAGGGAGGCGCCGCCGACCAGCGCGCCGTTGCAATCGGCCAGGTCCAGGATCGGACCCGCGTTTTGGGGCTTCACGCTGCCCCCGTAGAGCACGCTGACCCGCTCGGCCACTTCGGGCGCGGACTGACGCAGGCTCTCGCGCACGTGCCCCAGGATCGCGCCGATCTCGTCGGGGGTGGGGGTCACGCCCTTGCCGATTGCCCAGCGGGGCTCGTAGGCCACGACCACGTCGCGCAGCTGGACCGGGCTCACCTCGCGCAGGGCGCGGCCGAGCTGGGTGCTGACCACGGCCTCGGCGCGTCCGCTGGCGCGCTCCTCGGCGGTCTCGCCCACGCAGAGCACCGGGTGCAGCCCAGCGTCCAGAGCGCGGCCGAGCTTGGTCGCGACCAGCGCGTCGTCTTCGCCCGCGGCGCGGCGCTCGGAGTGGCCGACCAGGGCGTAGCTGCAGCCCACGTCGACGAGGTGTCGCGCCGCGACTTCGCCGGTGTGCGCGCCCTCCTCGTGGGGGCTGAGGTCCTGGGCCCCGAGCTGCGCGACCCCGCGCAGGGCCTCGGCGAGGGTCGCCAGCGCGGTAAACGGCGGGCACACCACCAACCGCAGGGCGGTCGGGGGGCGCACGCGCCCCGCGAGGGCGCGGGCGAAGTCGCGGGCCTCGCCGAGGGTCTTGTGGCTCTTCCAGTTGGCGATGAGCAGTCGCCGGGCGAGGGGCGAGTAGGTGTGCTCGATCAATCCGCCGCGCTTGCGCAGCAGGTCGCGCGCGAGGGGCGTCAGCCGGGCTCCGACGGGCACGACCATATCGGGGGACGCCTGCAGGTCCTCGGCCGTGATCAGCGGACGCTTCACCCGTGCACTGCTTTCTAGGGGCCTCTCCGAGGCCCCTCACCCTCGCAGCAAAGCTGCTCGGGCTCACCCAACGGGCTGAGGGCTCTTGCTCTCCAGGGGCCTCTCCGAGGGGTCGCCCGAACCATAACCCCAACACGCGACAGAGCGACGTTCAACTGCCGCGGTGGGAATCCCGCGGTCGCTGCGGGTGGAGAATTCGTCCGCCGTGTGATCCGATACGCCCCTTCGCAAGGACCGCTGAGCCGCGGGGAGGGCACGTGAAGAAGATCGGAGTCGTGGGGTGTGGGCTGATGGGCGCTGGGATCGTCGAGGTCTCGATTCGCACCGGCCACCCGACCGTCGTGCGTGAGTTCAACCAGGAGTGCCTCGATCGCGGCCTGGGCCGGCTGAAGAAGAGCATGGAGCGGGGCGTGTCCAAGGGCAAGCTCAGCGCGGAGGACCGCGACGCGGCCCTCGGGCGGCTGACCTCGACCCTCGACTTCAAGGACCTCGGCGACTGCGACGTGATCATCGAGGCGATCACCGAGAACCGCGAGCTCAAGGCTCAGCTCTGGCAAGAGATCGCCAAGGTCAAGAAGGACGGCGCGCTGCTGGCGACCAACACCAGTTCGATCCCGCTCTCCTCGCTGGCGCCGCACACCGGCGACCCGACCCGGTTCATCGGCCTGCACTTCATGAACCCCGTGCCGGTCATGAAGCTGGTCGAGATCGTGAAGGGGATCGAGAGCAGCGACGAGGCGATCGCCGAAGGCCGCGCGCTGGTCGAGGGCTTCGGTAAGAGCACGATCCTCGCCAAGGACACCCCCGGGTTCGTGATCAACGTGCTCCTCGTCCCCTACCTCTGCGAGGCCGTGCGCCTGCTCGAGTCGGGGGTGGCGACCAAGGAGGACATCGACGCGGGCATGATGGGCGGCTGCAACATGCCCATGGGGCCGATCACGCTGCTCGACTTCGTCGGGCTCGACACCACCCTCGCCATCGCCGAGGTGCTCTACGACGAGTTCCGCGAGGCGAAGTACGCCCCGCCCCCACTCCTGCGCCGCATGGTCGAGAGCGGCTTCATGGGCAAGAAGTCCGGGCGTGGGTTCTACGACTGGAGCAAGAAGTAATGCGCGCGCTGTTCCTGACCCTGATCCTGGCGGGCGTCGCTAGCGCCCAGGCCCCCTCGGTCAAGCTGACCTGTGCGCCCAAGGCCGCCAGCGTCGAGCTCGGCGGGCGGGTCGAGGTGACCCTGACCCTCACCAACACCGGCGAGAGCCCGCTCGAGCTGCCGGCCCTCGCCGACGACCGCCGGTTGGCGTCCCTCGACGTTCAGCTCGACGACGGGCCGACCGTGGTCTACGAGAAGATCCACGGCGAGGTTCGCAACCAGAACTTCATCGCGCTCAAGGCGGACTTCCCCAAGGTCACCCTCCAGCCTGGCGAGACCAGCGCCGTGACCCTCGGCTTCCCCGCCATCGCGGCGGGCAGCTACACGATCACCGGGCACTACGGGCGCGCGCGCCCCTGGAGTCAGGTCCCCGGGTTCGCCGGTGAGGACCCCGTGAGCATCACCCCCGTCGCGGTCCAGGCCGCAGCGGTCAAGGTCCAGGTCACCCCCGACGCCGAGGGCAACGACGCGCTCGCGGTGCGGATCGTGACCACCCACGGCCCCATGCGCGCACGGCTGTTCGCCGAGGGACCGGCCCTGGGGACGGCCCTGCACTTCGCCGACCTGATCCAGCACGGCGCGATGCGCAAGGGCACGCACACGCCAAACTTCTACGACGGGCTGATCTTCCACCGCGCCGTGCCCGGGTTCATGATCCAGGGCGGTGACCCCAACCGCGACGGCAGCGGCGGGCCGGGCTTCATGATCCCGGCGGAGATCCCCAACCCGCTCCCCGACGAGTTGAAGCACAAGGCGGGGCAGCTCTCCATGGCCCGCTCCGGGCACCCCGACTCGGCGGGCTCGCAGTTCTACGTGTGCGTGGCCGACTGCCCCCAGCTCGACGCGCGCTACACCGTGTTCGGCGAGCTGACCCATGGGCTCGACGTCGCGATCACGATCTCGCAGGTCGAGCGCGTGGAGCAGGGTCGGGACAACGAGAAGTCCCGCCCCGTGGAGCCCGTGGTCATCGACTCGGTGCGCCTGATCCCATTCAAGAACTAGACGAACGAACCAACGCAAGAGAACCGGAGCGACCATGAGCGAGAACAAGGCCCGCCTGAAGACCGACAAGGGCGACATCGTCATCGAGTTCTTCCCCGATGTGGCGCCGAAGCACGTGGAGAACTTCAAGGACCTGACCAAGCGCGGGTTCTACAACGAGAAGATCTTCCACCGGGTGATCCCGAACTTCATGATCCAGGGCGGCTGCTCGATTGGGAGCGGGACTGGCGGGCACCCGGACGGGATCAAGCTCAAGGCCGAGTTCAATGACAAGCCGCACGTGCCGGGCGCCGTCTCCGCGGCGCGCACCAACGACCCCGACAGCGCGGGGACCCAGTTCTTCATCTGCCACGGCCGGCACTCGACCTTCCTCGACGGGAAGTACACCGTGTTCGGCCAGGTGGTCGAGGGCATGGACGTCGTCGACCAGATCGTCAACGCGCCCCGCGACCCCAGCAACGACCGCCCCCACGAGCCGGTGAGCATGGGCACGGTCTCCCTCGAGGCCTAGCGTGGGCGAGCCCGTTGCCTTCGACGTCGCCGACGGCGTCGCCACGATCACGGTCCAGCGCGAGAAGGCGCTGAACGCGCTCAACGCCGAGACCCTCGACGGCCTCGAGCAGGCCGCCCAGCGGCTGCACAGCGACGCCTCGCTCCGCGGCGCGATCCTGATCGGTGCCGGCGAGAAGGCCTTCGTCGCCGGGGCCGACCTCAAGGCCCTGGCTGCGGTGACCGAGGTCAGCCCCGCGCGCGCCCTCGCGCGCCGCGGGCAGCACGTGCTGCGCCAGCTCGAGCGGAGCCCGGTGCCCGTGATCGCCTGCGTCAACGGGTACGCCCTCGGCGGCGGGCTCGAGCTCGCTTTGGCCTGCCACATTCGCTACGCCAGCGCCAACGCGCGGGTCGGTCTCCCCGAGGTCGGGCTGGGCCTGATCCCTGGCTACGGCGGCACCCAGCGCCTGACCCGCCTCATCGGGCGCGGCCGCGCGACCGAATTGATCGTGACCGGCAACCAGCTCAAGGCCGAAGAGGCCGCCGCGCTGGGGCTGGTGAACCGCGTGTTCGAGACCCGCGACGCCCTCGTCGCCGGGGCGCTCGAGACCCTGGGCACCGTGGCCACTCGCGGGCGGCTGGCGGTCAGCCTGGCGCTGGAGTCCATCGACCGCGGCGTGGACGCCGACCTCGACACCGCGCTTGCGGTCGAGGCCGACCTGTTCGGGATTGCCCTCGGCAGCGCCGACGCCCGCGAGGGGATCGGCGCCTTCCTCGAGAAGCGCAAGCCGAACTTCTAGAGCCTAGACCTCGAGGTCGAGGTCGAGGCCAACGTCGGCGTCGACGGCGGGCAGCGGTGGGCGGTGCAGGCCCGATGCGTTCACCCCGTGGCTCGCGAGCAGCGCCTGCAGCTCGGCGAAGGTCAGGTCCAGCCCGATCGCGCGCACGGCCCAGGGGCTGCCCAGCAGCCGACCTACGGTCTTTGCCCGCAGGCGGAAGGCCAGGGACTCGTTGGCCAGCCGCTGCTCGGCGTCGTCGGGCAGGACGACCAGGTTCTCGCAGGTGATCTCGGCGTGCGCGATTCGCTCCCAGGGGATCGGGCGCGAGCCGAGCACCGTCAGGCCCTCGTCCTCGACCCGCAAGGTCGGGCCCAGGCGCACGAGCTGGGGCAGGACCCCCAGCGCGCAGCCCACGAAGAACACGAGCAGGGGTGCGAAGAGCACGCTCGCCGGGAACATGGTCAGTGTGCCCCAGGCGAAGATCACGCTCAGCCCGAGGCAGGGCAGGAGCTGCATCAGGGCCACGGCGCGGCGCGCGTAGACGGCGCGCGAGACTCGGCCCCGGGCGGGGTCGAAGTGCTCGGGGCGGTGCCGCGGCAGGGCGAGCAGCAGCAGCACCCCACCCAGGAACAGTCCAAAGGTCGTGCCCACCACCAGCGCTGCGCGCTCCTCTTGCTGGCCGTAGGCCCGCGCCTGCTCGTAGGCGAACAGGATCTTGGGCTCCTCGTCCAGCTGCTCCAACTCGTAGACCGAGGCGCGGTCGTCGTTGTTCCACCAGGGCTCGACCCGCAGCCGCAGCCGCGGCGCGGTGAGCTCCTGCAGCCGCTCACCGGCGGGCGCGAGGTCGTCCTCGCGACCGACGAGCACCAGCTCGCGGTCGTAGCCCTCGACCCGCAGGCACACGTCGCCCCGGGCGGTGTGGAGGGAGCCTTCGACCAGTTGGCCCTCGACGACCTCCAGCGCCGCGCGCGCGGGGAACCCGTCGAACGCGTAGCTCCCCAACCCGAGGGCGGTCAGCCCGCTGAGGACGACGACCATGCCGAGCATGGTCAGCTTGCAGGTGAGGTCGGAGTGTTGCACTCCTTCGACTATGGCTAGCGCGCGCGCAAATGTCATCTGGGTTGCCGAGACAGCGCCCGGGGGGGGCGCGCGTCCTCGTCAACGGAGGCGAGTGTGGCCGAGGCCTACCCCAAGATCCTGGAGTCCGACGACGGCTGGCTGCTCGAGCCCGGCGAGCTGCGACGGTTGGCGCGTGAGCCGTGGGTGGTGTGCGAGAAGGTCCACGGCGCGAACTTGAGCTTCGTGGTCCAGCCCTCCGGGATCACGCTGCACAAGCGCAAGGGGCCAGTCGCTCGCGGCGAGGACTTCTTCGGCGCGGCGCGGGTGCTGGCGCGGCACGAAAGCGGCCTCGACGCCTTGGCCACGCGAGCCCTCGCCGAGCACGGGGGCCGTGAGGTCCAGCTCTTCGGGGAGCTCTACGGGGGCCGTTACCCGCACCCCGACGTGCCGCCGGTGGAGGGCGTTCAGCCGATCCAGACCGGGATCCACTACTGCCCGGGGGTCGCCTTCGTCGCCTTCGACCTCGCCCTCCTCGAGGCCGAGGGCGCGCGGTTCGTCGGTTACGACCGGCTGCGGGCGCTGTGCGCCTCCTGCGGGATCCCCGTGGTTCAGCCCCTCGCGCGCGGAAGCCTGAGCCAGGCGCTGGCGTTTCCCCTCGGCTTCGACTCGACCTTCCCTGCGCTACACGGGCTGCCCCGACTGGCGGGGCCGAACCCCGCCGAAGGGGTCGTCGTGCGCCCTGCGGCGGAGGTGCTCGTCCCGACCGCCAAGGGGCCGCGGCGGGCGCTGCTCAAGCGCAAGCTGGCCGCCTTCGCGGAGGACGCGCGCTACCACCAGGCCCAGCGCTGGCCCGCGTCGGCGGGCGGCGATCCCCTCGTGGTCGCCGAGCGGGAGGGTCTGGTGCGGATCAACCCCAACCGGATCCAGGCGGCGGTGTCCAAGCTCGGTCCTCGGGCGGAGGTCGGCTCCGAGGCGCTCGCGGCCGAGGTGCTGGACGACGTGTGGGAGGAGCTGCGCGAGGGGGCGTTCGTGGCGCGCCTCTCGCGCGACGAGCGCGCGCTGTTGCGCGCGGTCCTGGTCGAGGCAGCCCAGGCGCTGGTGGGGTAGCGCCCGGGCTGCCTCCCCCGGTTTGGCTGGGATTGCTGCCGTCCGGGGTTACACTCCTGGCCACACCACAGAGGAGTTACAGATGCGCGACGTCGTCATTTGCGCGGGAGCCCGCACCGCCATGGCCGAGTACAGCGGCAGCAAGGGCGGGGGGCTGTTCAAGGACCTCTCGGCGATCGAGCTCGGCGCGATCGCGGCCAAGGCGGCCCTCGAGCGCGCCGAGGTCAAGCCCGACCAGATCGACCACGTGGTCGTCGGCAACGCGTTGCAGACCTCGGCCGACGCGATCTACGGCGCGCGCCACGTGGGCCTCAAGGCCGGCGTGCCTGAGGCCGTGCCCGCGCTGACCGTCAACCGGCTCTGCGGCTCGGGGATCGAGTCGGTGGCCCAGGCCCGGCGCATGATCCAGCTCGGCGAAGCGAACACCGTGCTCGCCGGCGGCATGGAGAACATGAGCCAGGCGCCCTTCGTCGTCCGCGGGGCCCGCACCGGGCTCGCCTTCGGCCGCCCGGTCAACTTCGAGGACCTGCTGTTCGAGGCGCTCAAGGATCCGCACTGCGGGCTGTTCATGGCTCAGACCGCGGAGAAGCTGGGCAAGCAATACGAGATCAGCCGCGAGGAGCAGGACGACTTCGCCTGGCGCTCCATGCAGGAGGGGATCCGCGCCACCAACGAGGGCGTGTTCAAGGACGAGATCGTCCCGGTCGAGGTCAAGGCCGGCCGCAACACGATCACCGTCGACAAGGACGACCACGTCAAACCCGACAGCACGCGCGAGAAGCTCTCCAAGCTGCGCGCGGCCTTCGGCAAGGACGGCACCGTCACCGCGGGCAACGCCAGCGGGATCGTCGACGGCGCCGCGGCGTTGGTCGTGGCTGGCGCGGACACCGCCGAGCAGAACGGCTGGCCGGTATTGGCCAAGATCGCGGGCGTGGCCACCGTAGGCGTGGACCCCACGATCATGGGGATCGGGCCGGCCCCGGCGATCACCGCCGTGCTCGAGCAGATCGGCAAGACCCTGGCCGACGTGGACCTGTTCGAGATCAACGAGGCCTTCGCTGCCCAGTACCTCGCTGTCGAGAAGGAGCTCGGCCTCGACCGCAGCAAGTGCAACGTCAACGGCGGCGCGATCGGGATCGGCCACCCGCTGGGCGCCACCGGCACCCGCCTGATCCTGCACCTGGCCCTCGAGCTCCAGCGCCGCGACGGCAAGCTGGGGATCGCCTCGGCCTGCATCGGCGGCGGCCAGGGGATCGCGATCGCGATCACCCGCTAGGCGATTCGCAGATCCGCGACGAGACGAGGCTCACGGTGACCGCCGTGGGCCTCGCTCGCGTTAGGCCGCTAGGCCAGGGACCCGGGGATCGGAGGCTGCGGGCCCCAGTCGGAGGGCGGAGACTGGGGATACCAGGCGCTGGAGGGGAAGGGCGAGAGGCTCGAGGGTTCGAAGGGCCCCACCGGGGTCTCCGCGCTGGGCGCGCTTTCGCTGAGCTCGAGGTTCGAGGCACTCTCGAGGGCCGCGAGCCAACGCCGGTGGCGGCGCTGGATCCGCCGCTGCACGTCTTCGGTCTCGCGTTCGCGCTGCTTGAGCAGCCCCATGTAGACGCGCAGGGTGCAGGCCGCGAGGAAGCCGACCAGCAGCGCCGCGTCGAGGGGACGGAGGTTGATCCACTGTCCCAGGCTGAGCACGTAGGCGAAGAGCGAGAAGGAGAAGAACGGGACGAGGAACCCGCGGCTCTGCTCGGCCCAGGCGGTGAACATGGCCTCGCGCAGCCCGCGGCGGGCCTCGCGGATCCTGCCCCTGCGGCGCTCGGCCCAGCGGCGAGGGCTCTCGCGGGTCTTGCCCAGCAGGGGGTAGGTGTAGCCGCAGCCGAGGGTCGGGCAGGTCGGGTTGCCCAGCTCGTGGAGGCAGTCGCGGTGGGCGGTCGAGCGGCACTCGGGGCAGCCGAGCAGCTCGAGCTCGGCTTCGGCGTCGCGGCACAGCGGGCAGCGGCCAGGCTGGGAGGGGCGTCTCAGGTTGGCGAAGGGGTGCAAGCTGCGTGGGCGACGGAACAACACCCCCCTAGCCTGGGGGACGTTGGCCGTGAGCGCAAGGGGGATCTTCGGCGCAGGGCCGGGGGCTTGGCTACACTGGGCGGGTGGACATGCAGCGCCGGGAGATCAGCGACGTGGTGAGTGGGGTGATCCTTTCTCCCAGCGGGCCCTTGCGCGCCGAGCGAGCCGAGGGCTTCCGCGAGGCCCTCGACGCCGAGTGCGCGGGGGACACCGAGCGCCTGATCGTCGACTTTGGCCGGGTCGAGTATCTCGACAGCACGACCCTTGGGCACTTGCTCAACGCTCACGACCGCATGACCAAGAAGGGCGGGGCCATGATCCTGGCCGCGCTCTCCTCCGACGTGCGCCTGGTGATCGACTCGATCGGGCTGACCAGCTTCTTCGCGATCGCGCCCACCGTGGGCGAGGCCGAGGTCGCGATCCGCGAGGGCTCGGACCTCGGGCGCACGACCTCGGGATCGGACTACGGCCCGCTGGGCTTGACCTAGCGGAGAGCGCCCTCGCCGCCGTTTTGCCTTACCCTGGCCACCATGGCTGGGCGGTGGATCGTGTCTCCGGCGGTGGACCTCACGGCGTTGGCGCTGCCAGCGCTGGCGACGGGGGTCGTGCTCGCCTTGCCGCAGCCCGACGGACTCTCGTTCTGGAACTTCCTCTGGCTGGTCGTCGCCTTCGACGTGGCCCATGTGTGGGCCACGGTCTACCTCACCTACGGCGACGCAGAGGTCGTGCGCCGCCGACCGCTGCTGCTCTGGCTGCCGATCCCCCTCGCGTTCTTCGCGGCGTTTCGCCTCCACGAGCACTCGCCCACCCTCTACTGGACCGCGCTGGCCTACGTGGCGATCCACCACTTCGCGTCGCAGCAGTACGGGTTCGTCGCGCTCTACCGGGCGCTGGGACCCAAGGCCGGCGCCTACGATCGCTCGCTGGACAAGCTGACCCTCTGGACCGGGGTGCTGGTGCCCGTGATCGCTTGGCACGCCTCACCAGCCGGCTTCGACTGGTTCGGCCACGGCGAGCAGTTCCTCGCCGTGTTCGATCCGGCGCTGGTCCCCGACCTCTACCTGGTCTACGCCGGGGTGGCCCTGACTTACCTCGGGCGTCAGGTCCAGCTCGCGACCCGGGGCGAGCTCAACCTGCCGAAGAACGCCTGGATGCTCGCCTCGTGGCTGAGCTGGGCCGTGGGCCTGGCCTGGGCCGATCACCCGCTGGTGGCGCTGGCCGCGATCAACCTCCTGCATGGGATCCCATTCCTGTTCCTCGTGTTCGTGCGAGTTCGCCGGCGCTACGCCGCCGAGCCTGAAGCCACGGGGCTCGTCCCTTGGCTGGTGCGCAACCCCTGGAGCTTCCTCGCTCCGCTGCTGGGGGTTGCACTGCTCGAGGAGTTGCTGTGGGAGGGGTTGGTGTGGGGCCACTACGTCTCGGCCTGGATCGAGCTCGACGCCACCTCCAAGAGCCTCGTGGTCGCCCTGCTCGCCCTCCCGCAGACCGTGCACTACGTGCTCGACGGCTGGATCTGGAAAATGGACGGAAGCAACCCCGACCTGCAGCTCCTGTTCGCCGGGGCGAGTGCGGAGGCAAGCTCCGCCTCGACCCCGTAGACTTCGCGCATGACGAAGCAACACCCTGCCCAGGCCCTCTGCGCGCGCCTGCAGATCGAGCTGCCCGTGGTCCAGGGCGGCATGACCTTCGGCTCCGACGCGCGGCTGGTGGCGGCGGTAAGCGAGGCTGGCGGACTGGGCACCCTGGGCACCTTCCACTACCGGACCCACGCGCGGATCGTGGAGGAGGTCGAGGCGATCCGCGCCGCGACCGAGCGCCCGTTCGCGGTCAACGTGCCCTTCTTCGAGCAGAGCGAGAGCCTGGTCGAGCGCCTGGCCCTCGAGTCGCAGGTGCGCTGCTTCGCCCTCGGCGGCTGGTACAGCGCGCGGGTCGCCGAGCTGAAGGCTGAGCTGGGGCTCACGATCCTGGTCAGCGTCAACGCACCCACGGTGGCGCGGATGGTCCTCGATCGGCCGGTCGACGTGCTGATCGTGCAGGGCAACGAGTCGGGGGGCGCCAACGGCGCGTTCACCACCCGCCAGCTGTTCGAGCTGCTGCGCGCGCAGACCTCGGCGCAGGTGCTCCTCGCCGGAGGGCAGTGGGACGGCCTCGACCTCCACGACGCGCTCCTCCGGGGAGCGGCCGGGATCCAACTCGGCACGCGCTTCTTCTTCGCCGAGGAGTCGCCCCTGCACCCCTCGATCAAGCAGCAGGTACTGAACCACAACCTCAAGCGCCCGCTGACGACCGCGCTGACCCCGGTCAAGGACACGCTCAACATGCGCTTCGTGGCCAACAAGGCCTACCGCCAGGCGCGCAAGGCGAACTCGATCCCCGAGATCTTCCAGGACAAGGAGCAGGTGTTCTCGCTCAGCGAGGCGTTCTGGGAGGAGCAAGCCAAGCCGGTCTTGATCTACGCGGGCACGGGGCTCTACAAGCTGCAGGCGATCCAGCCTTGCGCCGAGATCCTGGGTGAGATTCGCCGGGACTACGCCCGGGCCCGGGCGACCGAGCTGCCAGCGTTCTGATTCTTTTCACGAGGGCTCGCGGGGGCGTCGTCACCGCGCCCAGCAGGCGCTCCCTTTCAGGTCGAGGGGCCTAAGCCGCGCCCCCGACGCGGGGCTGTGCGGCTTCCGCGCACATGGCTTCGTGGCAGCGCCGGATGAGACGTTTCCGGAACTACCCTTTTCGCCTGAAATGGTCGGCCGCGTGCTCCCGAATCTGGGAGCTGGCAGGTGAGCACGGCTAACCCAACCACGGGCAGGTCCGCTCGCCCGACGCGAATCCGCGCATTCCCTCCTCGGCATGGGAGGTGCGAGGTGCTCTGGGTCGTCACCGGAGAGGAATCCTACCCATGCGCAACGCACACCACGTCCTCTGGATCGCCGCTGCACTCGCCGTCACCGTGGCGGGCTGCAAGTCGAACAAGGACCACCTCGATCGCTTGGCGACCACGAGCGGGGTCAGCTCGTCCACCGCCGGGAGCGGCGCGACCAGCGGGAACGCGAACTTCGTCGCCAGCCTGCGCGCCGGGATCGACGGTGACCCGGCCGGGCGCGTCGACACCGACGGCGACGGCCT
>Ga0209273_10002817_pt1 | contig 12731 bp, 9 predicted proteins | sample tdAd471_FD_187126 | JGI IMG/M metagenome (GOLD analysis project Ga0209273, IMG submission 187126) | Marine sediment microbial communities from the Atlantic coast under amendment with organic carbon and nitrate - tdAd47.1 (SPAdes)... | ecosystem: Environmental > Aquatic > Marine > Coastal >...
GTCGCGGGCTCGGCGCTGGGCGGGGGAGCCACGGGGTCGGGGGTGCGAATCACCGCCGGGCCGCCGTCGGGCGGAGTGGGCTCGTCCGGGGAGCTCGCAGGGGCCTGGCGCAGGCGGGCGACCTCGGCCTCGAGCAGCAACAGGCGGTCGTTGAGGGGTTCGGCGGGGGAGGGGGCCTCGAGGGTCGCCTCGAGGGTCTCGATCCGCGCCCGCAGCTCGGGGATCGTCGCCGCCTGGCGACGGAGTCCGTCGAGCTGACGCTCCAGGTCGATTTGCCGGGCCTCCAACGACTCCGGCGGCGGCGACGAGGCGCAGCCGCCGAGGACGGTCGCGGCGAAGCAGAGCACCAGCGCACGCATGAGAGCCCCGCGGAATACGACGCCCGGGCCGACCTCTGGGTTGAGTCCGGGCTTCACCGCAGGACCAGGAAGTCGTCGAGGACGAGGGCGTCGAGCTTGGTCGAGACGAAGCAGTCCAGCGCGTCGGCGGGGCTGCACACGATCGGCTCGTTCTCGTTGAACGAGGTGTTGAGCAGCACCGGGACGTCCGTCCGCTCGCAGAAGGCGCTGATCAGCTTGTGCATGTCCGGGGTCGACTCGGTGTCGATGGTCTGGAAGCGGCAGGTCCCGTCCGAGTGGACCACCGCCGGGATCTGCTCGCGCTTGTCGGGGAGCACCTCGACGGCGTATTGCATGAACGGCGAGTCCCAGTCCGCGGCGAAGAACTCCGACTGCCGCTCGCGGAGCACCGAGGCGGCGAAGGGGCGGAAGGTCTCGCGGAACTTGACCCGGGTGTTGAGCACCTCGCGCATGTCGGGCCGCCGGGGGTCGGCGAGGATCGAGCGCCCCCCCAGCGCGCGAGGGCCGAACTCCATCCGCCCGCGGAACCAACCCACGATCTTGCCCTGGTCGATGAGCTCGGCCACGTCCACGTGGATCGAGCTCGAGCGCCGGTAGCGCAGCCCGGAGCCCTCGAGGGCCTGCTCGATCTCCTGGGAGCTGAACGCTGGACCGAGGCGGGCCTGGTTGACCTGGGTGGCCTCGCTCTGCCCGCCGACGCTCAGCGCGCTGCCCACCGCCGTCCCTGCGTCGTTGGGCGCCGACGGAATGAAGATGTTCTCGAACAGCTTGGACCGGCGGATCCGGCTGTTCGCCACGCAGTTCAGCGCGACCCCGCCCGAGTAGCAGAGGTTCTTGGTGTCGGGGACGAGCTCGCGCAGCCGCCGCACGACGTGCAGGATCCCGTCCTCGAGGAGGGCCTGCACCGAGGCCGCCAGGTCGCGATCGCGCACGCTGAAGTCAGCGTAGCGGTGCCGGGGCGCGCCGAAGACCTCGAGCATGCGCTCGCTGAAGCAGTCGTCGACGAAGGGCACGCGGTCTTCCCAGATCATGTCCACCCCGTAGACGGGGTGGGTGAAGTAGCTGGGGTCGAGCTCGAACAGTCCGCCGTCGATCAGCTTGAGGATCTGGCCCAGGCGATCGCGGTAGACGGGTTGGCCCAGGGCCGCGAGCCCCATGACCTTGCCCTCGTCGCCGTAGCGACCGAAGCCGAGGAACTGGGTGACCATGGTGTAGAGGATCCCCAGCGAGTGGGGGAACGTGACCCGCGCCACCGGGACGATGGTCGAGCCCTCCGCCCGCGCCAGGTAGGTCGAGCAGAAGTCGCCGAAGCCGTCGACGGAGAGCAGCGCCGCGTCGGGGTAGCCCGAGACGTAGTAGGCCGAGGCCACGTGGCTCAGGTGGTGGGGGACCTCCTCCAGCCGAGGGGTCTCGTCCCGGGGGACGCCGAACTCGCGCGCGAGGATCGCGCGCACGTCGCGGAAGCGAGCCACCGCGTCCAGCCGTTTCTGGATCTGCCGCGAGTAGTTGGGCCGACCGGAGAGGATCTGCAGGATCTCCTCCTGCACGTGCTCGATGGGCTTGGCGCCTACCGCGATCGCGTCCAGCTCGCGCAGCTCGACCCCGCCCTGGAGCAGGCAGTAGCGCACCGCCTCGAGGGGGAACCCAGCCGAGTGCTTGATGCGGTTGAAGCGCTCCTCCTCCGCGGCCGCGACCACCCGCCCGTCTTGCACCAGGGCGGCCGCCGCGTCGGCGTGGAAGCAGTTGAGTCCGAGGACAGTCGTCACGGGACCTCCAGAGCGGCGGATTCTACGACGCCTGGCCCGGTCGGTGGAGCCTGATCGCTTGGAGGCTTACGCCCGGCGCGAAACTCGGGTAAAGTTCGAGTCATGAGCGCTCAGACTGCCCCCTCCATCGACCCCACCCTGGTGTGCAGCTCCTGTCAGGCCACGGTGTCGCTCAACGGCAAACGGGTCGGTGACTCCGTGCGTTGCTCGGGCTGCAAGGCCTTGAACGTGGTCACCCGCACCAAGGTCAAGGGCGAGCTCCCTGTGGCGCGCCGCACCGGCGGGCTCAACGCCGAAGAGCGGCAGAACGTCAAGGAAACCCTGCGCCGGATCCAGCTCCGCCGTCTGGGGCGCTCGACGCAGCACGTGTCGCTCTACCCCAACTGGGCCGTGTTCGTCGCTGGAGTCCAGTTCTACCTGGCCGCGATCCTCGCCGGCGAGAACCTCACCGCCCTCGGCTTCGAGCAGCGCGGTCGGCGGCTGAAGACCCTGGGCGTGGTCAGCTACGTCCTGCTGGCTGCGCTGGTCCTGGGCGAGGTCGTGTTCCTAGGCGACCTGATCCCGCGCTGGGTCAACGCGATCGTGCTGGGGGGGATTCCCCTGCTGATGGCGATCTACTTCACCAACGCCCAGGCCAAGCAAACCGAGGCCGCTCGCGAGGCGGGCGCTGGGCAGAGCTCGGTCCTGCTCCCGCTGCTGATCGGCTTGATCCTGGCGATCACCCAGGCCTTCGCGGTCTGGTTCCTCAAGCTCCAGCTCGACCAGCCCTTCGGCAGCTAGGGCCTGTCCCGCGATTGACGCCGCGCCATCGCTTGCCCTCGTCGTCGCTGGCATCGTTGCTCGTCGGTCACAATGCGCTGCATTGCTGAAGCCTCCTCGCGCCTTGCCAGCGACGACGATTGCTGCGCGCTGGCACGACGTCCATCGCGGGACAGGCCCTAGCCAGCTCGGCGGCGCCTTCCTGGCCAACACCTGGCCCGACCGTAGCGTATGGGCTACAAAGGAAGGCGAGGAGAGCAGCCCGGGTGCCGTGCCAGAGCCACCGAGCTCTGAAACACACGGCCGCGCGCGATGGTTTGTAACCGGGCTGCTCTTCTCGCTGCCGAGCCTTCACTCGACCCTTAGAGCATGGCGCGAGGCCGTCACAGGGCCGTCACCAGGTCATGATTTCCTGGTCATATCCTCTTGCTCTTAAAGGGCTTTCGGCGATTGGCGCTTAGACACCGCGCCTCTCGCCCCCTCACGGTAGTTTCTGGCCAGCTCTCCGAACCAACGCAAACGGCCCCCCGCAGGGGGCCGCCTGTTTGGAGTGCGCTATCTCCGAACCAATGCAAACGGCCCCCGCAGGGGGCCGTTTGGGGTGCGTTATCTGCCTGGCCGGTGGCTTACGGGGTGCCGGGGGTGGCGGTCGCCGCCGTGGCCCAGGTCTGGTCGAGGGGCTCCGAGGTCTCGTCGTTGCCGGAGATTCCGTTGCCACCGGTCTTGACCTCGCCGGTCTCCATCATGTCGATCCGTTGGGTGATCATGGCGCCGGCGAGCGGAATCAGAGCCTGCTGAGCGGCCGGGGTGTCGGCCTGGTAGGCGGAGGGGGTCGTGTCCGCGTCCGGGCCGTCGACCGAGATCCCCGTCTTGTCGGTCAGGGCCGCGGTGATCACGCCCTCGACCTGGACGATGTCGACGTCCTCGACGAGGTCGCTCGCGCCGTCCCAGCGGAAGAGCGCGATCTTCTCACCGGCCCAGTGCCACACCGAGGCGCCGGCGGACGGGGCCTGGGTGAAGCTGTCCGAGGCGTACTGGTAGTTGATCATTTGCACCGAGGTGCCGGTCTGGCCACCCATGCAGTAGTCGGCGTCAGTGCCGTAGGCAGCCGCGAAGTCCGCGCCGTCGACCGCGACCGTGATGGTCGCGCCAGCGGCCAGGGTCGAACCCGGGGGGAACTGGACGACGTAGTCGAAGATGTCGTTGGCCAGGCCGAGCCGCGAGCCGTTGCCCGGGTGGCCCGGGAGGTCGTGGTAACCGCCGTCGATGGCGCTCTGGTTGGCATCGGTGAGGTAGTAGGTGCTGAGGTCCACGGCGGCGGCGGTCGGGTTGTGGAGCTCGATGAACGACCCCGCGATCATGGTGGTGGTGCCGGTCGACCACACGATCTCGGTGATCAAGACGTGGTCGGCCGCAGGCGGCAGCGCGCTGCCAATCGTGATCGGGGCGCCGGGCATGGGGAAGGTCCCCCCGGGGACGATCACGCCGGTGCTGTCGTTGACGACGACGTCGGCGGCAGCGGCGATGTCGAACTGCACGGTTTGCCCGTTGCCGGGGCCGGTGACCTCGGCCAACACCAGGAACTGCAGGCTCGCGCCAGCGGCGATGGTGATCGGGGTCGCGGGCGCCAGGTTCACGCTGCCGTCGTCGGTGGCGAAGGCGGGGGCCGCGGCTACCGCAATGTCGGGTTCGCCGGCGTCGAAGGCACCGTTGCTGTTGTCGTCACCGACGAGGCGGACCTCACCAATGTCCACCGACTCGTCGATGCTGCCCGAGGCGCTGATGGTTACGCCCTGGAACTCAATGGGGTCGGCGCCCGTGGCGTCGATGCTGAACACGAACGCGACCAGGTCGGGGCCGGAGCTGGCGGTGGTCGCAGGCGGAGCGCTCTGAGCCACGCCGGCGCCGGAGTTGGTGTTGTTGTTGTTCGAGGTGACCGGGGACGTCGTGTTGTTGAGACGGTCGAGGTGGTCCTTGTTGCTCTTGCAGCCGTTGACGGTCACGGCGACCAGAGCCATTCCAAGAACCAAGGCGAGACGCATGTTGACTTGCAAGGCAGATTCTCCTGTTTACTTCTTCAGTGCCTGACGCCGGCTTGGAATCGCACCCTGGGGCCTGACGTCGGTTTCCAGGTTCCGGACGCACGCTGCACCCATTACCTGGCGTTGAAAATTTAGACCGCATAAAGGGGTCCAATCCAATGGCTTCCAGTGCGTAAGCACTTGCGTCGATGTGCCCTACGGGGTTATCAGCCGGCAAACCGAAAATGGGAAGCCCATCGTCGCCAATCGGAGCGCGGTTGATCGCCCAATCGTCATGCTGACCAACTACTTAGCGTGCGCGAGGAGCACACCAACGATCGAGCGTATTGGACTTACGAGGGTGCACCCTTTGAGCGACTCTATTCATTTCGCGTGAGCCGGAGATGGCACCAGGCGGAGACCCAAGGGGGTCGACAGCTGGTCAGGCAGGAGGCTAGCCGAGGCCCAAAATGTTGCGCTGGGCCTGCTGGATCGAGGCGATCCCTCGCTGGGCCGAGTCGAGCAACCCGTTGAGCTGGTCGCGGTCGAAGGTTCCCTGCTCCCCGGTGCCCTGGATCTCGACGAACGTCGAGTCGAGCGCGACCACGTTCATGTCGACATCGGCCTTGGAGTCGTGGGCGTAGTCCAGGTCGCAGACGATCTCGCCGCCGCAGATTCCCACGCTGACCGCGGCCAGCTGTCCCTTGAGCACCTCGACCCCCGCGTCGAGGGTCCCGAGGGCGTCGTGGAGGGCGACCCAGGCCCCGCTGATCGCCGCGGTGCGGGTGCCGCCGTCGGCCTGGAGCACGTCGCAGTCGACCATCAAGGTCGTCTCTCCCAGCTGGTCCAGGTCGACCGCTGCGCGGAGGCTCCGCCCGATGAGACGCTGGATCTCCACGCTGCGCCCGTCTCGCTTGCCGATCTCGCGCCGCTTGCGGCCGCCGCCGGTGGAGCCGGGGAGCATGGCGTACTCCGCCGTCAGCCAGCCGCGCCCCTTGCCGCGCAGCCAGGGAGGCACGTCGTCCTCGACGGAGACGGTGCACAGGACTCGTGTCTTGCCGAACTCGACCAGGCACGATCCAGCGGGGTGGTCCAGGAAACCTCGGGTGAAGGCGACGGGGCGCACAGGGTCCTCCTCGAGGGCGGAGTCTACGGGCTGGTCCCTTCCCCGGCCACGTCCTGCTCCCAAGCCGCGAGGTCCTCGGGGGTGTTGAGGTTTGCCAGTGGACCCAGGTCGACCCGCACGGGGTCCCACGTGCCAACCACCTCCACGGCTCGGGCCCGACCTGCGTCGAGGGCAGCGCGCACGGGGGCGAGCTGTGCCGGGCCGTAGAGCCCCAGGAGCGGTTGGCAGCGCCCCTCCAGCCAGGCCACGGCCGGGCGGGTCTCGCGCCGCGCCGCGGTCAGCCGTTGCAGGTCGGCCACGGAGACCCCAGGCAGGTCGCAGGCGACGACCCACCACCAGCCGCCCTCCTCGAGGGCGGCCTCGATCCCGGCCAGGGGCCCGCTTCCTGGGCGAAGGTCGGGGAGCCACGGCAGGCCCAGCTGCGGGTCTCGCTCACCGCCCACGGCGCAGACGCGCTCCGCGCCCGCGTCGCAGAGGGTCGCGGCGATCCGCGCGCAGAGGGTCCGCCCGTCGGGACCCAGGAGGCTGGCCTTGTCGCGCCCCATGCGCCGACTGCGCCCGCCGATCAACACCGCGCCGTTGAGTTCGCTCACCCGTCGAGTGTAAGGCGAAGCGGCCTCGCGAGCGCTGCGGGGCTGCGCGGCGCAAGCTCGAGGGGGGCGGGGGCAAGAGGGGGCAGGAGCTGCGCGAGGGCGCTACAGCGCGCTGAGGCGGTTGACCCGTCCTCGCAAGCGCTCGGCCTCCTCGTCGTAATAGTCGAGGCGCGCGTCGAGCAGGTCGAACTTGGCGAGGAACGCGTCGAGCTGCTTGTCGCCCCAGCCGCGGTCGGGTCGGTCGCGCAGGGTGGCGCCGAGTGCCTTGAGCGCTTCGTTGCGCTGGCTGGTGGCGACCCCCTTGCGCAGGGCGAGCTCGGCGCCCTTGGCCGCCTCCTTGGCCTTCTCGACCGCCCCTGCGAGCCCCTTCTTCATGCGGCCAAAGAGGCCGCCCTTCTTCTTGGCCTTGGCCGTCGAGGCCGCGCCGTCCGCCTTGTCCGCCTTGGCCGCGAGCTCGCCGGCGATGGAGCTCAGCTGGGACTCGACCTCCTCCAGGCGCGCGAAGGGGTCGTCGAGCCCGCCGGCCTTGGCGTTCTTGGCGATCAGCTTGCGGCGTCTGGGGTCTGCGGCGATGCCCTTGACGATCTTCTGCAGGTCGCGGGAGACCTTCTCCTGCAGCGTGTCCCGCTCCCGGATCGTCTGCTCCAGCCGCTGCCCGAGCGCCTTGCGGTAGGCGGCGAGGCCGACCCCGGTCAGCTGACCCATCTTGGCCTTGACCCCGGGGCGGCGCATGACCCCACACTGGGTCTCTTGCTTGGTGACCTCGGCCACGTAGGGGCCGCCGCGGTCGACCTTGCGCGCCTCGCCGTAGACCTCCTTGGCGTGGTCGTAGTACTGGGCGAAGTAGAGCGCGTGGCCGACTTGCATGATCAGCTGCTGCTTGTCGTCGCTCGAGGGGCGGCGCCGGGTGGAGAGCGCCACGCGCGCGACACCGAGCGCCAGCTGCCAGGCGCCGGCGACGAGGTTCCGCTTGTCTTCGACGTTGGTCACCGCCTCCTTGAGCACCGGGGCGCCCTCGCCTTCCCAGCGCGGACGCAGCCAGCCGAGGGCGCCGCGCAGGATTGCGTTCTCCACGCGCTCGCCGAGGGGCGTGTCAGCCCACTCCGGGTCGCCGGGGTAGGCCTTCCAGGCGGCGGCCAGGTGGGGCTCGAGGGCGTCGCCGTCCAGCATGGACTCCACCGCCGCGGCGAGCTTGACCAACGCCGGGAGCGCGCTGTCGGGGGCCAGAGCCTGCAGCTGCTTGGCGACCTTGCCCAGCTCCTTGGGCTGCTCGCGGGAGATCAGCGTGTTCGCGCGGGCGAGCAGCGCCTCGGCCTGGGCGCGGGCGGCGCTCTCCTCACGCTCGGAGTCGACCCACACCGAGACCGCGGTCGGCTCACCCGGGAACAGGCTCAGCGCCTTCTTCGCGTGCTCGTGGGCCTTCTCGCGCTTGCCGCCCAGGAGGTAGGTCAGCGCCAGCCCCGCGCGGGCGACGCCCTGGGCGATCTTCCCGTCGGCCTCCTTGCAGGCGAGCTTGTAGAGCCGGCGCGCCTCGAGCAGCTCGTCGGCATCCCCGCTGTCCTTGTAGCGGGCCATCGCCCGCTCGGCGGCGGCGGTGGGGTCGGCGTCCTCTGCGTCCGGGGCGGCGTCGTCGTCGCCCATGCGGATCGGCGCTGGGGTGGAGGGCCCCGTGTCCATCGCCAGCTCCATCGTGTCGAGGTCGGGGATGCCGCCGACGTCGCTCCCGGGGACCACGAGGTCCTCACCGCTCTCGGGGATCGCGAGGTCCTCGCCGCTCCCAGGGATCGCGAGCTCATCGCCGCTCTCGGGGACGGCCAGCTCGTTGGACGGCTGCCTGCGGCGCCGCCCGCGAGAGGAGGTCTCCTCCTCTGGACCGCGCTTGCGCCGTTTGACCGCGCGGGGAGACGTGGGCTCGCCAGCCCGGCGACCCGAGGACCGGCGCGAGCTCGAGCGACCCGAGGACGATCGACGACCCGAGGAGGACCGGCTCGAGGTGCGGCCCGAGCCCGACGCCGAAGCCGAGGCCTTGCTGATCCGCGCCTTGAGCTCGATCCGCACCGCCTGGACGAAGCGCAGGAAGCGCTTCCCGTCGAGCGCCTCGAGGGCCTGGTCCCAGAACACGTTGGGGTCTGGTTCGACCTTGGACCAGGTGCGTTCGCTGACGACCACACCGAGCTTCTTCAGCCGGTCCGGCCCCTTGCCCCACAGGTGCAGGGCGAGCTTGAGCAGCTTGCGCTCGAGCTTCCGTGCCTTCTCGTCGCCCTTCGCCAGGCGGGGCACGGCCTTGTGGATGAGTTTCTGTGCGCTGGGCATGGGCAAGAGGATACGGTGCGCTTGGGGCCGACGCGAGCGCGCGCTACCGGAACGGCAGGCGCACGCTCTCCGCGCCCTCGCGGTCGACGCAGCGCAGCTGGACCTCCCCCGCCTCGACCCGCGCCGAGATCCGCGCCGGGGTCTCAGGGTCACGCAGGCTCCAGCCGCTGGCCTCGCCCTTGGTCCACAGGCGCACCCGCTCGCGCTCCTCGGTGTCGGTCAGCAGCAGCTCCACGTCCTCGCCCACCAGGGTCAAGCCTGCGCGCAGCCGGCCCTTGGAATCGAGCACGAACAGCCCGCGGCGCTCGCCCGTCTCGTCCAGGCCCAGGTAGACCTGGGGCTCGCCGGCCGCGTCGACGAGCACGATCCGCTCGGCGACGAGGGTCCCCGACTGGCAGCCGACGAGGAGGGTGAGCACGAGGAGCAGGGTTCGCATGGACGTGCCAGGCCGCAAGTTCGTGGCCCAGGCGCAGAGCCACCTAAGCCCCGATGGGGTCGGAGCGGGCAGTGCACGATGTGAACGTGCGCTTCCCGAATGCGGAAATCGGGGGGTAACGGAAGTGTAAACCCCTTCGCTGGCAGTGGGTTGAGTTCGGCCCTTGCGTTGCTCCTGTGTGGCCAAAAGGGCGCGCCCGGGACGGGGCCCCCCCAAAGAACACGGCGAAAGCCACTTGGATTGGATCGCGGTTGGAGAGCCGCAACGAAGGCCCCGCGAGGGGCGGATTACGGGAGAGAACACCACAATGCGCACGTTGACTTGGGTCGCGTCCCTGGCCCTGCTCGGAGCCACCGCCGTTTCGGCGGGCGACTTCTTGAGCTCCAACGAAAACAACTGGTGGCGCTACACCAACCAGACGACAGGCCAGCAGGTCACGACGCGGATCGCGTTGACGTCGGGGAACTGGCGGAGGTTCGAGAACTTCGCTGGGCTCGGCGACCACTGGCTCTACATCTTCGACGACAACGAGTGGACCGCGGTCTACGACGGCAACGGCGGCTACACCTGGATCCCGGCCTTCGACGGCCAGGTCGGGAGCAGCGAGGTCGTCCAGTTCGGCGGCGTCAACGATGGCCAGGTGCGCGTGGCTGCGCGCGGTGAGAGCGTGACCACCGCCGCCGGGACCTTCGGCGACGTGACCCGCCTCGCGCTCCGGCCCACCGCAGGCACTGCGGACGCGGGCGTGACCGCGATCTGGATCGCCAACGGCGTCGGCGTCGTCAAGTGGGCCGAGCAGTCCTTCATGGGCGAGCAGGTCTACGAGTTGACGACGGCCCAGGTCGACGGGCGGACCCTGCCCGCCCAGGTCAGCCAGCCGACGACCCCCAGCCCCGCAGGGCAGGTCGCGCCGACCGAGCACGCTCAGCAGGAGCTGATCCTCTGGGGCTGTGACGACCCCTATATCGTGATCCCCACCTACCGCGACTCGTGGCGGGCCATGCACCGGGTGCGGGCGCGCTCGGAGTGCGCCGTCGACTCCAACCAGAGCGCAGCCCAGATCCGCTTCGAGATGGTCCAGGCGGGCGTCGAGCTCGACTACGTCGAGTTCCTGCTCGTCGACATCCAGACGGTGTGGATGCGCGACTACGGCCCGATCATCACCAAGGACGCCGCCACCGGTGAGCGTCAGGTGGTCGACCCCGAGTACTACCCCGGGCGCCCGATCGACGACCGCTTCCCCCGCGCCTACGCCTCCGACCGCGGCTGGCGCAGGGTTCCCCTCAACGTCTCCTTCGAGGGCGGGAACTTCATCACCGACGGCCGCGGCACGGTGTGCATGAGCAACGGCGTGAAGTGGTTCAACCGCGACAAGACCACCAGCCAGATCGAGCGCGAATTCCGCAAGGTCGGCGCCAACCGCGTGGTGTTCTTCGAGCCGCTGGTGGACGAGGGCACGACCCACATCGACATGTTCGCGCGCATCATGAGCGACGACGTGGCCCTCGTCTCGCGCTACCCCGTGGGGCACAAGCAACACCAAGTGTGCGAGGAGGCCGCCGCGGGCTTCCGCAACATCGGCTACCGCGTGCTGCGGGTCGACGCCGACTACCGCTACGACGAGTACGGCACCTACACCAACTCCGTGCTGATCAACGGCCTGGCCCTGGTGCCCAACTACGCCGACGGCAGCAAGAACCGCGCGGCGCTGCAGACCTACCGCGACGCCGGCTTCGACGCTCAGCCCGTCGACGCGCGGCTGATCATTCGCTACTCGGGTGCGACCCACTGCGTGAGCATGCAGGTCCCCCGCTAGACTGGTAACCGTTCACCTCGAGGCGCGGCGGGGTGACCCGCCGCGCCTCGTCGTTCGTTCAAGGGAGTCCGTCGTGAAGTCCGGTGTGCTGGCCGTTGTCGTTGGTGGCGTGTTCGTGCTCGGCGTCGTCGCCGGCAGCGCGTTCTTCGCCCAGCGGGGCGAGCCCGGGGACGAGGCCAAGCCCGGCGCGGTCGCGCCCGAGGCCGCGCCAGGAGAGCGCGAGCGCCTGGCCCCTCAGCCGACGGGCGACGCGACCGAGGGCGGGGGGGTCGCCGCCTCCGCAGACGGAGGCCAGGGTGGCCAGGCCGGCGCGCCTGACGGTCCGCCCACGATCCCTGCGCTCGGCGGTTCGCCCGCGCGTCCGCCGGCGATCCCGGCTCCGCCCTCCCCCGAGGCGCTGCGTGAGGCCGAGCGCCTGGCCGCCGAGAAGGAGCAGCTGGGCGACGAGGGGCACGGGAAGACCCGCGCCCTGGTCTACGAGTTCGAATCCGAGGAGGCCCGCCTGGAACACGAAGCCGCCCGCCGCGCCAACTGGGAGGCGCGGCTCGATCGGGAGAACGCGATCAAGATCAAGGGCCTCCGCGAGTCGGTCGGCCTCAGCGCGGCCCAGGAGGGCCGCCTGCAGGAGATCCTCGACACCCAGCTCGAGGAGCGCATGCGCCTCGTCGACGCACTCGCGGCCAAGGAGATCACGCGCACGACCTTCGACCAGGGCGTGCGGGACAGCATCGCCGCGGCCCGACAGGCGCTGCAGACCCTGCTGACTCCCGAGCAGTACGAGGCCTACGCCAAGCTCAAGCCGCGGGAGCAGGTGCTCCAGGACGAGACGAAGTAGGGGCGCTTAGCGCTTCAGGGGCAGCGGCTCGGGCAGCTCGATGAGCCAGAACGTGGTCGGCTCGCCGCTGGGGAGCATGCGCAGCTTGGCCTCGGGGGCGGGCTTGCCCTCGAGGTGCAGCACGCCGTCCTCGAGGGTGTAGTCCTCGACGTCGTCGTTCCCGTCGAGGGGCTCGAGGAGCCTGGTCTCGAGGCCAAAGTCGTGGTCGGCGATCACGGCCAGGGTCTTGGCGTCCACGATCGCCAGGCCCTCGGCCTTCTCTACGTCCCAGCCCAGCGCGCGCAGGTCGAGCACCGGGGTCTTGGTCACGAAGCGCACGCCCAGGTCCTCGAGCTCGGAGAGCTTGGCGCCCTCGAGCGCGGTGCCGTCGGCGCGGTTGAGCCCGCTGATGTCGCTCGCCGTGCGCAGGTCGACGCGGTAGATCACGTTGCGCAGGCCGTCGGGGGTCTTGCCTTGCTCGACCACCAGCAGCTCGTCGTCGCTCAGCGCGCACATGTCGCCGAACTTGGCGTCGGCGGGCTTGCGGTAGGCGCCGCCGTCGTGGAGGTAGGCGAGGGTCCGGGTGCTGCCGTCGGCGGGGTCGACCTCCACCAGCCGCAGGAACGGGGACATGCGCTTGCCCTTGCTGTCCACGCACACGCTCTGCACGCCGACGACCAGCTTGCCGCTGGGGGTCACGCACAGCGCCTCGAACCCGCGGTTGGGGA
>Ga0209273_10002820_pt1 | contig 12716 bp, 16 predicted proteins | sample tdAd471_FD_187126 | JGI IMG/M metagenome (GOLD analysis project Ga0209273, IMG submission 187126) | Marine sediment microbial communities from the Atlantic coast under amendment with organic carbon and nitrate - tdAd47.1 (SPAdes)... | ecosystem: Environmental > Aquatic > Marine > Coastal >...
GAGCCGTGCGCAAGGGCATTCAATGGGTAATCGACAAGCGGGCGAGGTCGGACGACTTCCGCCGCCGCAGCGATATGGCATTGAATGCATATGGAGAATGGAAGCGCGGCATACCGTTCCGGGAGGCCGGGGGCGAAAAGGCCGCGAATAGCCGGGGAATCGCGAACCTTTGCCCGGCAAACTTAATCAATGCCAACGGCTTTGAAAGCCCGAAGCATCCGGAGTTCCGGGCCGGGCTGTATGGGGGGGCGTCGTATGGGCAAAGGTGAGGCGGTTTTTCTTTATGTTATGCAAATGGAATGCGGGACAATTCGCCCGATAAAAGTCGGGATATCTGCGTTACCAGAAAGGCGGCTACTTAACATCCAGACCGCATCTCCGTTTCCTATCAAATTGATGCTGACTGTTGACTGCGAAAGCCGGGAAACGGCCAAGGAAATTGAGGGTTATATTCATGCTTTTTTTCATGAGTTTAGGCTGAACGGGGAATGGTTTGATGTCCCCGTAGAGGATGTCTGTAGGAAGATCGCCGTTCTCACGGCCATGATGGCCGCAATAACCGTTTTTTACGTTCTGGATAAAGAACTACACACCGACGAGGTGCTGGAGGCCGCGCGTAGTCGCCAGCGTTTTTACTGTTCCGAACTGGAAACCAAATGCCGAGAATCCGAACAATAAAGCCCGAGTTTTGGAAGCATGAAATACTATCAGAGCTTCCAGAGGCAACACACATGCTAGCTGCGGCGTTGTTGAATTATGCTGATGATGAAGGTTATTTCAACGCTAACCCAAAGCTAATACAAGCCGAGTGCTTCCCGCTCCGTGAATTATCAGTGAGCGTTCAAGACTCGCTCAATCACCTGTCAAAAATAGGCTACATCGTTCTTGGGTCGGTTGATGACGGTCGGCGTTATGGCAAGGTGGTTGGTTTTTTAAGCCATCAAAAGATTAACCGCCCAACACCAAGTAAAATCAAGGACTTGCAAATTAATTGGGACGGCTCACCGCCAATTCACGCACAACTCAATGAATGCTCATTGCCGGAAAGGAACAGGGAACAGGGAACAGGGAAAGGAACAGGGAAGGGAGTAGGGGCGCAAACAAGTTCGCGCCCACGACGCGGCACAAGGTTGCCTGATGACTTCATTGTGCCAGACGATTGGTTGCAATGGGCGAAGTCGGAGAGGCCGAGTGTTTCGGCTCGCGTCGAGGCGGAAAAATTTGTTGATTACTGGCGATCTGCGACAGGGCAGAAAGCAACCAAGCGCGACTGGGAAGCCACTTGGCGCAACTGGATACGCAACAGCGGGGGGCATGGTTCGCCGCCGTTCAACGGCCCGCCGTCGGTCATGGAAGCCATCGAGAGGGCATGATGCTACCGGCCAAATCCGAAATGAAAGTCCCGGCTCGTGTCGTGAAGGCGCTAAAGCTGGAATTCAACGCCGCCTGCGACCGCGTGACGGGCGTTAAGGTCATCGGGGAGATCAGCGCGGAGGAACGATCAGCGGCGATCCAGGCCTTGCAAGCTCGCGAGGCGGAACGCCTGCCGGTCGACACCATCAAGGACGCGCTTGGCCGCATCAAGCTGATGACGACGGGGAAGAACATCACGCAAGCCGACCTCGTGGCGCAAATCAACACGTTCGCGCAGGCGCTTTCGGAACAGCCAGCTTACGCGGTGCAGAGCGTTCTGTGGGACTGGCCGAAGGCTAATCAATGGTTTCCGACCTATGCCCAATTAACGACGGCTATCGACGACGCTTGCAGCAAGTATCGCCAGACCTTGAAGGCGCTGGAATCTCACGAGCCTGCCGCAAAGCGGTACGGTCACGCGACGAAGGCCGAGCGGTTACAGATGGCCAGACGGATCGGTGAATTGATTAAAACCATGCCGGAGTCGAAATATGGCTAAACGCAAGCGCAAATACCGCGAACGGCAGGATTTCAACAACGGCATACAGCCGACGCCGGAACGGGCGAAACATAACGGCGGAATTGTCATGGAAGTGCGAGACAGCAACGAGGAAGATTCCGTGCGAATTGTTGGCCCACGCGCTCGATATGAAAGTTTGATTGACCGATGGCTGGACGAGGGAAAGCTAGGACGGCATCAGCAGGCCGGCAAGCGCCACGATATGGCCATATGGCTGCGGGAACTGCACGCGAACACCCATCCGAGCGAGGTCCAGGACTTCACCGGCGCCGGTGGCGGAAACGGGGAAATGTCCGATGCCCAAGCATGGAACTTTGAGTGCTACAAAGATTCCATGATGGACATGGGTCAAGACGCCTGCGCCGTCGTGGCGGTGGTCTGCGAGGACCAGGAGCGGAAGGTGGAGCCTGTCTTGCGCGGTTTGGATCGGTTAATTGAACGAAGGGGAATTTGATGGAAACGCCAAAAGATTTGGCCGAGGAATTATTGGACGCGATGATTTACACCGTCGCTCGGGAGTTTGTTAAGGATACAGGCGGTCAAACCATTGAAGATGCGGCGGAAGGGATGAAAATGCTCCTTGTCTGCGGCTTGCTCCGCTTTACTAATCTCACCTTCGGAGTTGAGGTTAAACAAGACGACGGGGAATGGGTGGGTACTGGGCCATCCAGAATGCACTAGGCCGCCGCACAAAATGTAGTTGACACGCTTTTGCGGGATACGATACCTTGTGCATGTCCTCGGACGGCCCCTTACCCGGAAACGGGTGGGGCTTAAGGCTGTAGGTGTGTCTGAAAGCAACCGCTCCCGAATAGGTCGAGCGGTTTTTTGTTACCCGGAACGCCCGAAGCGGCAACCTTTACACAGCTTATTGCACACAAAGGCCGATCTGGGCTTCCGGGTGCGTTAACGAATCCAACCTTTTCATAACTATTGAATAAACGCGGCATTCGCGGTACATTTCAGCATGAACCGACGATCATTCATAGTTGGATTTGCCGCATTGTGGGCGTTCCCCGCGCAAGCCAGTGATATCGAGGCGGTCTTTCGCCGCGCTTATATGTTGATGGATTACGAGAAGGACGCCAAATCCAACAGCGCGGACCTTGTAAGGCAGGGTAAGCGGTTCAAGGCTGATTGCCTCGGCTTCGCCCTGACGTGCCAGACGTTGCTTTCCGATCGGGAAAGCTGGATACACTATTGCGCCACGCTTGGCGGCAGACCCCACGCGGTTCTGGAATGCGGCGGGTATATCCTCGACATCCGTTATCCGGGGCTGCGGACTGTTGAACAGGCAAAAAAGGGAAGCGGGTACACATTCCATGAGTTCCTACCGGCTAACGCCAAAGCAGCGGGCTTAAATGGGTAGGAAGGCTTGCCCACGTTGCCAGCAAATGCGGTTTGGCTGCGCTGTATGTAGCAAGGCGTTGGGGATTTCAGGGCCGGGTTATTATGTCTATGAGCTTATAGATCCGAGAACGAATGGCGCGTTTTACGTGGGCAAGGGGCGAGGCAATCGCGCGCTTCACCATCTTGGCGGCGTGAGCAAAAACAACAAAAACAAAACCGCCTTGGTCGAGGAAATTAGAGAGTCCGGGTTAGAGCCAGAGATTAGGGTAGTTAGGGAATTCGATGACGAGCAGGCCGCGTATGATTTTGAGCGGGAACACATAGAAGAAATAGGGCTTGAAAATTTAACAAATGTAAGGCCGGGCGGCGGTACAGGTCGCTTCGAGGCCGAGCTTAAACACTTCGTTAATTCTTTGCTCGCTCACGAGTGGAAACCGATATCCGAATACCCGAAAGACAAGCGGCATTGGCCGGTAATGGTGGTTAACGGAATCAAAGAGACCGCCAACCTTTTTGTTGAAAAATGGGGCGATAAAGCCGTCCCGCTACAGAGGCACGTTCATGGGCGCGTTCAGGCTTACCTCAAAGCAGACGAAGTTTGCGGAACTGGTGATCGCGGGCGTCAAGCAGGTTGAGGCTTATAAGGCTGTCTATAAGAGCGACAAAATGAGTCCGAACGCTTTGGCGGTTGAGGCATCCCGTTTAATGCGGCATCCGCAGGTATCCCTAAAGATCGCCGAAGGGAGAGAGAAAGAAATTATTGAGCCGACGGCAACGTACACTCAATTCACGCATCAAAAGGCGGTTGAGCTGGCGCTACATGCGGCGAAGCGTGCGGATGAATTAGGCCAGTCCGGCGCCTATGTGTCGGCGGTTCGGTTGGCGAGCGATCTGCAAGGTTACATCACGGAAAAGAAATCCGTTGAGGTCACTACCAACCCCTGGTCGGAAATCGCCGAGCTGACGGGCGCCGGCAAGCGCCACCTGGAGGAAGATGAGCAGCATTCGGGCGGTAGCGGGTCAGTTCACTGACAAGCGTTGGCGGTTAAGCAACCTTTACCACGTCACGGACAAGACGGGGGCCAAGGTTCGATTCCGCATGAATTGGGCTCAAGAGGCCCTGTTCGACAATATGCACTTTCTGAATACGATATTGAAAGCCCGCCAGCTTGGGTTTTCGACATTCATTCAGCTTTACATACTCGACGATTGTTTGTTCCACGCGAATATACGGGGCGGCGTTATTGCTCACACTCGGGAAGACGCGCAGGCGATATTCAAGGACAAGGTTCGGTTCCCCTACGACTGCCTTCCGGAAGGGCTGAAGGCGGCGGTCCCGGCAACTCAGGACAGCGCGCAGGCGTTGAGCTTCGCGAACAATTCCAGCGTTCGGGTCGGCACGAGTTTGCGATCCGGCACGTTCCAATGCCTTCACATATCGGAGTTCGGCAAGATTGCGGCGCTGTATCCCGACAAGGCGCGGGAAATCAGGACAGGCGCGCTGAATACGGTCCAGGCTGGTCAAAAGGTGTGGATTGAATCCACGGCGGAGGGGCAGGCTGGTGATTTTCATGATTTGTGCGTGACGGGCATGGAGGCGCAGCGGCGCAAGACCAAGCTCACGGCGCTTGATTTTAAGTTCCATTTCTTTCCGTGGTGGAAGGAACAGGAATACACGCTGGCCCCGGAAGGCGTCGAGATACCGTCGGACATGGCGGAATACTTCGCCAAGCTGTTGACGATTGGAATAGACCTCACGCCGGAACAAAAGGCCTGGTACGTCAAGAAAGCGGAACAGCAGCGCCAGGATATGAAGCGCGAATTCCCCTCGACGCCGGAGGAAGCTTTTGAGGCGTCGATTGAGGGCGCTTATTACGGCGATCAGATTGCGGCGCTGGAGGAAGCGGGAAAGATATGCGCGGTTCCTCACGATCCGGCTGTCCCGGTGGAGACGTGGTGGGATTTGGGCATCGGCGATGCAATGGCGGTATGGTTCATCCAGCGTGTGGGCCGCGAGATTCACGTTATCGACTATTACGAAAACTCGGGTGAGGGCATTCCGCACTACGCGAAGATGCTGGCGGCGAAGCCCTACACCTATTCGGAACATATTTTGCCGCACGATGCCGAGGCGCGGGAATTGGGTTCCGGCAAAACGCGCGTGGAGACGTTCAAGGGGCTGGTCGGAAAGGCCCCGCACGTTGTCCCTAGGCAGAGCGTGGAAGACGGCATCGAGGCGTCGAGGAACATCCTGAGTCTGTGTTGGTTCGACGCGGAGAAGTGTTCCGAGGGCCTGAAGGCGCTGAAGAACTACCGCAAGGAATGGGATGACAAGCTCGCGACGTGGAAAGATAAGCCGCGTCATGATTGGGCATCGCATGGTTCTGATGCGTTTAGAACGGGCGCGATGTACAGGCCGTCGAATCCCCGACCGAAGGGGCCGAAAAGCCCGAAACTCAATATTCGATAGGAGTTCAAATGAACAAGATTGCGTTTAACGGCGCCACGCTTTCGCCGTGGTCCGACTTCAACAGCATTATGAACAATGCGCGCACGCTGGCCGTTCACATCGGCGATAAGGTGTTCGACGGCGATTTCGAGCTTCGGGAAGAAGAAGGCAACGTCGTGATTGCCTTTGACGAGCCGAAGAAACGCGGCCGCCCGGCGAAGGACGAGGACTAGGCGATTGCCTGACGCATCCTCCATCGCGCGGCGGCCCCTGACCGATTCCGACCTCAAAAACATGATCGGCCAGGAAATCCAGCGCTCGGTCGATTGGTTGAATGGTGAGTTGGGGCAGGACCGCGAGGACGCGCTTGCCCGATACTTTGCCGAGCCTTACGGCGACGAAGTGGAGGGGCGGTCTCAGGTTGTCTCGACGGACGTGCAGGATACGGTCGAATCCGTAATGCCGGGCTTGATGGAAGTCTTTGCCGCGTCCGATGAAATCACCAGGTTCGAGCCGGTGGGTCCCGGAGACGAGGAACAGGCCGAACTCGCGACGGACTACGTTAAATATGTTTGGTGGCGGGACAATGACGGTTTCTCCATCATGCATGACTGGATCAAGGACGGCTTGCTCCAGAAGAATGGTATCATCAAGGTTAGTTGGGACGACACGCCGAAGGTAAGCCGGGAGAACGCTCGAGGCGTCAATTCCTTGGTCTTGGCCGAACTGCAAGCGGATAATGAAGTCGAGATTATCGAGGTCGAGGAACGCGCGGCGACCGAGGAGGAAATGCAGTTTGCTCCAGATGGGGTTTTGTATGACCTGACGATAAAGCGCACGCGGGAGGATGGCCGGGTGTCGATTGTGCCGATCCCGCCTGAAGACTTCATGATTCAGCGCCGGGCGGTGGATTTGGATTCGGCGCGGTTCAAGGCGCATCGGGCGAGATACACGCGGTCTGACCTGATTAGCATGGGCTACGATGAAGATATCGTAAACAAGCTGCCAACGGACGACGCGGACGACTGGAACGAGGTTGAGGAACAGCGTTTTAACGACGAGGAATGGCTTGCGAGCGATAGCCCATTGGATTTCGCCTCCCATGAAGTGACGGTTTACGAGTGCTATATCAACGTCGACTTCGACGGCGACGGCATTACGGAACAGCGCATGGTGGTGGTCGGCGGGCCGGGTTATGAAATCCTTGCTAATGAGGAAGTGGACGATCATCCGTTTTGTTCGCTGACACCGATCAAGATGCCGCACAAGTTCTTCGGGCGGTCTTTGGTCGATTTGACGGCGGATATTCAGGAAATCAAGACCATCCTTTGGCGGAATCTCAATGACAACGCCTATTTGCTGAATAACGCGCGGACGGGCATCAGCAACAAGGTCGATCTGGACGATTACCTGAATACCGACCCAGGCGCCGCAATTGGCGTGGATACGGAAGCGGGCGACGTGGCCGGGCATTTCCACGAGTTGACCACGACGCCTTTGGGGCCGTCGCTGTTCCCCATGCTGGAATACATCGACAGCATCCGTGAGACGCGGACGGGCGTGACACGGTATAACCAGGGCCTCGATGCGGACAGCTTGAACAAGACCGCAACGGGCATGAACCAGATATTGGGGCAGGCGGCGAAGCGGCAAATGCTTATCGCCCGCACCATCGCTGAGTTGGGCGTGAAGTCGGCGGTCCGGAAAATCTTGCGGCTTTTGGTTAACCACCAAGATCGCGAGCGTATGATTCGGCTCAAGGGTAAGTGGGTGCCGATGGACCCGCGGTCCTGGAATGCTGAAATGGACGTTTCAATTTCGGTTGGCTTGGGTCATGGGACGAAAGAGACCCAAATGATGGCCGACCAGCTCATGTTGAACGTCATGCACCAAATCGTGGCGCTCCAACAAGGTATTGATGGGCCGTTGGTGACGCGGAAAGGCCTGCACACGGTTCTCAAGCGGTTTGCGGGCAACAACGGGTATCAAGACCCAGATACGGTCTTCGCCGATCCGGAAGACCCGGCAAACCAGCCGAAAGAACAGCCTGACAAGGAAATGCTGCTGGAGCAGGCCAAGGTTGAGGCGGAAATGCAGAAGACGCAAATGCAGATCGCGCAGAAAGACCGCGAAATGCAGGCGACAGGGGAACTTGAACAGCGCAAGGCCGAACAAGACGCGGCTTTGGAGCAAATGAAAGCCCGTCTTGATGCGGAATTGCGGCAATGGGAGGCGGACCAAAAGATTCGGCTGGCCCAATGGGAAACCGAGCAAAAGATGACGCTGGCTTACATGCAGGCTGGCATCGAGCGCGAGAAGATGGAAATGCAGGTCGGCATTGAACGCGAGAAAGCGGCAATGGCGGCTGATGCGGAACGTTCCAAGGTCATGATCCAGGCGGATGCGGAAGACCGGCGCCACGAGCGCCAGACAGCAAGTGAGGAAAGGCGTTCACAGCATGAACGCGCGCCCGCTCCCGCGCCGTTGCCGCCAATCAATGTGCATATCGGCGGTCAGAAGAAAGCGGTTAAGTTTGAGCGGGACGAAAGCGGTAACATCGCCGGCGCAAGCGTGGACGATTCCTAGTGGCGAATCCGAGTGAGGGCTTTTTGCCCGTTGGCGTTTCGGGGGAATTGCTCGATACCACGCTGATAAACCAGAAAGACGGCACGCCAACGCACCGCGAGAATATTCTAATCACCGGCGTTGCGTCGGACGGCAGCAACACAAGCACGACCGCATTGGGGAGCGGGGAGACGTTCACCGGCGAAGGGGAACTGAACGATCTCCCTGATGTGATGGTTTCGTGCCAAACCGACAATTCCGGGACGCTGTATTTTGATTTTTCCGTCGATGGGACCAACTGGACGCGCTTTCCCGTCAATGGCTTTAAGATAACGGCTGGAATCCATGAATTTCATACGGCGGTAAAAGGGCCGCGCTATTTCCGCGTTGAATTGGTCAACGACACCGGCGCGCAGTCTTATCTGCGGCTCTACACGTACTATGGGGCGTTCCGGCAGGGCAATTCGCCGCTGAATCAGTCGGTGTCCCTCGACACGGACGCGGCGCATGTGCGGCCCAGTGATTTCCAGGATGAAATCCGCCTTGGCCGACGGTCTGGCGTGACGGGCTGGAATAAGTTTGGTTTCAAGTCTTCCCTGACCGCTTCGAGCGGGGAGCAAATGGTCTGGCCTGCGTCGGGGAACTTCACGCCGATGACGAGCGCGTCCACGTTCGACATTGCTTATGATGGGACTGCGGGCGGGACGACGGACGGGGCGGGGACGACCGGCGCGCTGGCGATGACGATTTACTACATAGATTCGTCGGGCTTGCCTGCGGTTGCGCTTCATACTCTCGGGACGGACGGCACGGACACCACGTCGTTTAGCGGGTTGGGCATTAACCGGATCGCGGTAAGCTCAACCGGGACAAACGACACGAATGTTTCAGATATTACGGTAACGGCGACGGGCGCGGGGACGACGCAGGCAATCGTTCCGGCAGGGACTGGCGTCACACAGCAGGCGTTGTTTTTTACGGGCAGCAACCACACGGCGGTTGCTCCGTTTTTGTGGGTCAATGTCGGAAAGCCCGGTGGTGGCAACGCGAAGGTCACGGTTAAGGGCTACGTCTACAACCGAGGGGTTGATTCGCGGTTCGAGGTTTTCCGTGCGTTGGTCGATACGGCATCGGAGACGACAGTTTCAATCAATGAGCCTGTCAAGTTTCAACTGAATGCGACGGACGTTCTCTATTTTGTCGCCGATACGGACACGAATGCGGCGAGCATAAACGTGCGGTTTTCCTTGAATGAATATCAGTTGTTCTAATGCTCGCCTCTTTGCTGCTCAATGAGCCGGTCCCCGGTAGGAGGGTTATCTATGGCGTATGGGAAGAAGAAGACAGGGAAGAAACGCCCGTCGCGGAAGTGCGCGCCCGCCCGGCGCCGTCGGTACTAACCAAGTTTCACAAGCCGGAATATATCCGGAATTTCTTTGCCACGGCTGAAGGCCGGGCGCGGAGGAAGCGGGACGATGACGCTATTCTCGCTTTGATCTTAACCAGCGTCTAAGGAGCATCCGAAATGATGTATGGCAACAAGTACCCGAAAGGGGAAACCCCGGTGATGACTCCGGGAAAGGGTATCAACCTGAAAGGCGGGCGACCGCTGCCGGGCGATTCCCTGTCGAAAAAGGGTGGCAAGCGTAAGTGACACCCGAAGACGAGGCCAAAGCCCGCGTTCGCCTAGAGCGTGGCGTTAGGGCGCAGGCCATTCTGGACGACGACATTACCCGCGAAGCCATCGAGGCACTTAAAAAGCGGGCCTATGAATCGTTCAAATCGGCTGACCCTGGGGACACTCAGGCGTTGGCCATTGCTAAAATGCGATTCGAGGTGACGGAGGATTGGGTCAACCATTTCGCCAGCCTCATGCAGAAGGGCAAACAAGCGGACGCAGCACTCGCCAAGTGGCACGCGCTGCCGGCCCGGAGAAAACGAACCGCTTAACGTAAGGCCCGCCGTGAGGCGCGCTGTTCCCTTAGAAGGACACTTTTATGTCGGAAGAAATGGTCACCCCGGATTCGGGAACCAACGAAGGACTGTTCGTCGGTGTAGACGCTGGCGAACGGGCATTTTTAGATTCCCTGGACGTTGATGACGGACCCGTAGAGGCACCCGTTACCAAGGAATCGAGCCATGAGGCCACCCCGGAAGCGGAGCCTCAGATGGATGCGGATTTGGACGACGAAGCGGAAGGCGAGCTTGAAGCCGAAGCCGAGACGGAAGATGACGCAACGGCTTCCGATGAAGCCGATGATACGGAATCCGAAGATTGGGCCTTGCCGGAGGAATGGTCGCTGGAAGACGCGGCCAAAGACTTGGGCGTGGATCCGGAACAGTTGGCCGCCAGCCTTCGCGTGAAGGTGGGCGACGACCTGGTTCCGCTCCAGGACGCAATCAAAGGGACACTCCGGGAATCGGACTACACGCGGAAGACGATGGCGCTTGCCGAAGAACGGAAGGCTTTTGAAGCCACCCGTGCGAAGCAGGCGGAAGAATGGCAAGGCCGTATTCAGCAAGCAGATACGCTTGCGGGCTTGTTTCGCCAGCAGTTGAGCGGAGAAGAGGCCGCTTTGCAGGATATGCTGGACGAAAATTCCATCAACTACGATCCGCAAGGCTACATTGTGAAGCGCGCGGAGTTGGATAAGCGTCAAAGAGATTTGGGGCAATATTTCCAGCATCGCGAGCAAGAGCAAGCGGCCCTTGTGGCTCAACATCGCCAGGAACACCAAAAACTGGCGCGCGAGAACATCCCCGAGCTGGCCACGCCGGAAGGGGCTGAGAAGTTCCAGCAAGACATGCGGGAAGTCCTCCCGCAATACGGTTACACGCCGGACCAGATCAATGCGTATATGGACGGTGCCTGGGACTACAAAGACCTCGCGATTCTTCGGGACGCCATGAAATATCGAGCTTTGGAAAAGGGGAAACCCGAAGCCAGGAAGAAGCTCGCAGGCAAGCCGAAGCTCCGTCCGAATGGACGGGATGGAAAAGGCACGCAGGCACAATCGAACACGGACGCCATTCGCCGCCGTCTGAGAAGCAGCAACCCGCGCACGAAGCAGCGGGCCGCTGAGGACTTTCTCGGCGCATTTGCCGAGACCCTTTAACCGGAGAATGGAACCATGACTCTCTACACCAATGCTTTCCCGACCTACAGCCAGATTGGCCGCCGGGAAGACCTGAGCGACGCTATTTATGACATCACGCCGACGAAAACCCCGTTTATTTCGGGCATCGCGAAAACCTCGGCGGAACAGACCAATCACGAATGGCAGACCGATTCGCTCGATGCCAACGTGGACACGAACCAGCAGCTTGAAGGCGATGTGGTCGGCAGCGTGACAGCGGCCACGGCGACAACCCGCCTCGGGAATACCTGTGAAATCGCCCGAAAGGCGTTTGCCGTCACCGGCACGTCGGAAGTGGTCAACAAGGCTGGCCGCAAGTCGGAATTGAAGTACCAGATTCTCAAGAATTCCCGCGCGCTTATGCGGGATATCGAGACTTCGCTTCTGGCGAACAAGGCGAAGAATGCGGGCAACAGCACAACGGCGCGGGTTGCGGCGGGTGTTGAATCGTGGATTGCGACAAACTCCAGTCGCGGCACGAACGGCGACGATCCTGCGGGAACGGGGGCGGACACAGCGACGGACGGCACGCAGCGCGCGTTGACCGAAAGCCTGCTCAAGTCGGTATTGAAGGACTGCTTTGATGCCGGTGGTGATCCGGATACGATTCTCTGCTCGTCCAAGCACAAGCAGACCATTTCCGGGTTCACTGGGAATGCCACGCGCCAAAAAGACGCGATGGACCGAACCCTCGTGGCCTCTATCGAGCTTTATCAATCGGATTTCGGGGATTTGCAAATCTTCCCGCACCGATTCATGGAAGGTTCGAGCGGCGGCACGCCGGGTTCGATTCGTTCCGTTCTGGTTCTGCAAAAGGATATGTGGGCCTTTGCCTCGCTGCGTTCGCCGGCCATTTACGACTTGGCTCGGACGGGTGACGCGGAGCCGCGCATGATCCTGGCGGAATACACCCTTGAAGCTCGCAATGAGGCGGCTTCGGGAATCGTCGCGGACCTTAGCTAAGGGGCGGGGGCTTCGGCCCCCAACTCTCTACAGGAGTTTTCTATGCGAATTATTGCAACTCTTTTCGCGCTCGTGTTCATGGCGTCTTCCGCGTGGGCCGGTGCGAATCTCCAGCAAAGCGACGACGGGCGGAATGCGCAATGGGTCAATCAAGACGGGGTTTCTTTCCCCGTTGGCGATCCTGGCCTTGCGGTGTCGATTACAGACATGTCAACGGCGGGGACGACCTACGTTATCTCTCACAAGCCGGGCCTTTTGTCGAAAGCCTACACGGTTCTTCACAATGCGCTTTCGGCGGGGTCGAACTCTCCATCCCTGA
>Ga0209273_10002823_pt1 | contig 12710 bp, 11 predicted proteins | sample tdAd471_FD_187126 | JGI IMG/M metagenome (GOLD analysis project Ga0209273, IMG submission 187126) | Marine sediment microbial communities from the Atlantic coast under amendment with organic carbon and nitrate - tdAd47.1 (SPAdes)... | ecosystem: Environmental > Aquatic > Marine > Coastal >...
CGGCGGCGGCTGTCGTGGTAATTGCCGTTGTGGGAATGATGGCTGCGGGTCGAGGCAATGCTCCCGGCCCAATCGGCGCACCGCAGGCCGGTTCACCATTTGGCAGCGGTTCAGGCTCTGAGACGCTCGCCTCGAACGCACTTCCGGGTACGAACGAGACATTTACCGTCGACGAGCTGACGGAATTCGGGCACCAGATCGCGACCCTGACGAACGAGCGGAATGCCGCTCAGCTGTCATCACTGTTCCACATCGATGGCTTCATCGATCGCGCTTTGCACGGGTTTGAACTTCCCGAACGTGATGCCGCGGGATTCAAGATGGGCTTCCGCACAACAGTTCTGCGTCCGACAGGCCTCATCGGGTCGATCACGGCGACTGTTGCCGAGGGCGGTGCCGCGTTTCTGCGTGTGCGGGAGGTTGACGGTGAACAGCGCGTGCTGCTCCGCGTGCTGCAGGAAGCCGGCTCAGTGGCGTATCTCGATTTCGTCCCTGTGCGTGGTCCCGGAGGCAACCTGCAGTTCAGCGACTACTTCAACTACATGATTGGCGACCTCGTCACTCAGACTGTCCGTGCGGCGGCAATTCCAGCGTTCGCCAATCAGAACGCCAGCTTTCTGGAGCGCCTGACCGGTGCGGATCGCGAGGCCGCCAACTACCTGAAGCAACTCGAACAGCTGGGACGCCTGCGGCAAACGGGGCAGCACGCAGCACTGCTGAGTCGAATCCAGCAACTGCCTGAAGCTACGCGGCAACGAAAGGTCTTTCTGATCCTGCGGCTGCAGACCGCGATGGAGATCGACAGTCCCGACTACGTCACGGCGATGGAAGACTTCCGCCGCGTGCTGCCGAACGACCCGGCGATCGACTTTATTTCGATCGACTACTACTTCGCCAAAGAAGATCACCAGAACTGCATTGCCTGTCTGCAGAGAGCAGAGGATGCACTGGGCGGCGACGCCTATTTCCAAGCACTGCGTGGAGTCGTGCAACTCCAGACTGGCGATGTAGCCGGAGCCCGCAAGACGATTGATGACGCCATCGCGATGGAGCCGGCACTGCAGTTTCCGCACGTTAACCGGCTTGATGTGCTGGTCGCCCAGAAGGACTACGACGAACTTTTGTCCGAACTGAAACTGCTGGGCAACGAGTACGAGCTTGTCTTCCCGGACTTGTCCATCGTTCCTGAGTTCGCCGAATTCCTGACGACGCCACAGCATGCCCAGTACACGGAATTCCTTAAGGGCTTTCAGTTGATCGATTGACGTTATCAGCCCGGGAATCCACCAGGGCTAGATGCAACATGTCGCATGATCATGCGTAGGTTTGTCACCCCTTTAATGGACCTGCTTTAATGGATGCCGCTGCTCCACTGGAACCCGACCTGGCTCTCTCGCTGTACAGCTTCCTGTCCTTTGTTGTGTTCGCCATGGTTGTCACAGGTGGCGTTGTGCTGTGGTCGCGGGGCAAACCGGCAGTTCCGCTGACACTGCTGACCGCCGCGATGCTGTTCTGCCTCGTGGCGTCGCCGCAGCTTGCGATCGTACCTGCCATCCTGCTTGCAGCAATGGTCGTCGCAATCTGGATTCGTCGCCCTGACACCCAGACCGAGTAAACGAGCAATGCGGCCTTGTCAGCAATGTGGAACCGCTCTGGAGAGCAACGTCAGCGAGTGCCCAGAGTGCGGTCGGGAGCAGGTCGCGTCGGTCGGGCTTGACGCACCTCGACCGCCAAGGCGCAAGGGAGGCCAGCCAACTCCAGAACTTCCGACAGGTTCAAGCCCGTCATTTCGACTTGCGTTCGGCCTCACGTTCATTGCCGGCTTAATTGTTCTGACTCTCGCTGCGAGCTACGTCGGGTGGCTGATGTTCGGGACGCCTGGGGCGTTGATCGCAGCCATCATCGCGGTGGCGACCATTGGCTCAATACTCAGTCCCTAATGGTTACCGACGGCACGTGGGTTGCTCCCTCAGTTTCCGTCCGTTGAACCCTCAGCACGGGAGGTCCTGCCATGTCAACCAGTCATTCTGATCGAGGTTCGTTCGCCAGTCGCGAGAAGGCACTCGAAGACGCGTTCTTTCACAAGGTCGATGCTGATCTGCTTGCCAGCCTGCGGTCGCAGATGCACGCCGGCGAGGATCTTGATGAGCTGGCGGCTGCATCGGGGATTCGTGACCGGCAACTGCTGCAGGAACTCGTCGATCTGGGCATCACAGCGGAGAATCTGCTCGTCCTATGGCTGGTCCCGCTGACGCAGGTCGCCTGGGCGGACGGTTCGGTCGACCTCAAGGAACGACAGGCCGTCGAAGCAGCGATGGCCGACGCCGGATTCGCAGCGAACAGCCCCGGCTGGAAGTTGCTCGAATCGTGGCTCGACAAACCGCCGTCGGAAGATGTGCTGGAGGCGTGGCGCGAGTACGCGACAACTCTCATTCAGCACACAAATCCCGATCAACGCGTGCGACTCGAACACGAGTTACTCGGTCGGGCGCGCGATGTCGCACGGGCGGCTGGCGGCGTTCTGAACATGGGCGGAGTCTCCAAAGCGGAAGAAGCTGTGCTGCGTCAGATCGAGGACGTCGTCGCCAGAACGCAAAGCTGATGACCACTCGGCACGCAGGTTGCACCCTTAGATACAGCATTCCCCACGGTCGAGGCGCTCATCTGCCGAGGCGGTGAAAGGTAGGTCTCAACGCGAAAGGAGCAAGCCATGACACCTCTCGAAACAACCTGCAAAGAACTGCACCAGCGGTATGAAACGGTTGGCGACGAGCTGACTCGGCTGGAGCTGAAGCTGGTGGCTCCAGGCTTCCAGGCAAAGGAAGCCCAATCCGGGAAGGCCCGCGAACTCCACGAAGAAGTCAAAGTGCTGCGGCTCCGTCTTGATGAGGGCCTGCAGCGAATCAACGAAATGCACGCCGCCAGTGGCGAAGATCTGGAGACCTTCAAGACCGAAGTCGGCGGAATGGCTGACGATCTCGAAGTTCAGGTCAAACGGCTGACGACCGCGTGGAACGAGAACTTCGGCGGCGACTCGGTCAACGAGGAAGAAGTCCTGTCAGCATCTGCCGCAAGGCTGGCTGCGGACACCACGGCCTGAGACCGAGCGTGTGACGAGGCTCCGGCGTGTCGTGAGAAATCGCGCCACGACTGAAAAGTCGGGTAACAACCTGAGGGACGCCGGTCAGCGACTGAACGGCGTCCCGGTTCGCAGGCACTGATGGAAGCGTGCTCGTTCGGTCGGCGTCAGCGAATTCTCAAGCTGTTCAAGCTGCGTCGCGTTGAGCAAGCTGAGGTCCAGTCCTGGGCTGGCTGGTCGTGACTCGGTCGGCCTGAGCGTTCGGGACGAAGCCGGTGCCTGACTCTGCGGAAGACTTGGGACGCTCGCCTGATTCGCGCCGCCAGGCTGCGAGGCGTGAGGCGGTGTCTCTGCCGAGGTCCGGCTTTCAGCACGCGGACCTGCGTCTGCGTTCCGGGCGGGCGGCGGGCTCGATGGCGTCTGGCTGGTCGCCTGCTGAACGGGCTGTTTGTCGTTCGGGGCCTGCGAGGCCGACGCGAGTTGTGTCTGGTTCGCCGACTGCGTTTCCTGCCGAACGGCATCGAGCCAGTTCTGTGCCTGCACGAGCGTCGGCTTCTTCAGAACGGCACTCAGGAAGCGTTCTTCCGCCTCTTTGATCTGCCCCTGCTCATACAGAATCAGGCCGATGTTGTAGTCGGCTTCGGCATCGCCGACGGACTGTGCGAAATGCGGCTCGGCAGCGGCGATGTTCCCCTGCTTGGCCAGCGCGACCGCCAGACGATGACGCATCCGATTGTTGCCCGGCGTCAGTTCGATGCCTCGCGACAGATGCCGGACGGCTTCGTCGTATCGCTCCTGCGTCAGATAAAACTGGCCCAGCGATTCGATGACCAGCGAGTTCTCCGGTGCCACCTGGTAAGCCTGCAGAAACTGCCGCTCCGCCGCTTGAATCCGACCGGCGAGAAGGTCGAGCCGCGCCAGGCCGAGAATGGCTTCGGGGGACTGCGGGTTTGCCGAGCTGACCTGCTGGTACGCCTCGCGGGCGGCGTTGTAGTCGCCGCGCTGCTCGCTCATCTGAGCGAACGAGAGCCGCAGTCGTTCGGGATCCTTGATCTGTGCTTCCGCGTCGGCAGTCGGCTGCCAGGCATTGCCCTGGCCGGTCGACTGGCAACCGGTCAGCATGGCGGCGCACCAGAAAACGGCAGCCAGCGAGACGGCTCGCGCTGCGTGGAATCGTTCCGGATTTTCGACGGCTGGCATTCCGCACCTCCCTGTGCAGTGCCTACTGGCTTCGTCAGACGCCTGTACCCACGGCAATCGGTTCAGCGAGCAGTGGCAACGTTGCGGGCCTTACATTTTCGCGAAGAACCGCGACGTCGCTTCGCCCATCAGCTCTTGAGTCAAAACAAGACGCTGGTTTCTGAATCGACAGATCGACTGAACGATCTCCAGCAAATCCCTGGGATCGCTCGATCTGGGCAACTGCCCCTGATCGTAAAAGTTCTGGTAGAGGTACTCGACGGCCCGCGGTTCAAACGGAATCTTCCGCTGCTCGCAGCACAGGCTGAAAATCTCCGAGTACATCTCCCGGCCTGGCGAATCGATCAGAATCTTGTGCCGGATTCGCCGCAGAAACGCGTCGTCGACCAGATCGCCGGGGTCCAGATTCGTCGAGAAGATAATGAGCTGCTCGAACGGCACGGGGAATTTCTTGCCGGTGTCGAGCGTCACGTAATCGATACGTTCTTCAAGCGGCAGGATCCAGCGGTTCAGCAGGTCGCGCGGCGAAACGATCTGGCGACCGAAGTCGTCGATCATGAAGACACCGCCGTTCGCCTTCACCTGCAGCGGAGCGACGTAGAAATTACTCGCCTGGTTGTATCGCAGGTCGAGCATCTCGAGTGTCAGTTCACCGCCCGTCACAACGACCGGTCGCCGGACGCGGCGCCAGCGCATGTCGGGATGGTTCTCGTGCAGCAGCCGGCCGATGTCGCTCTGTGTCTGAACGCTGGCCGCGTCGCCAAGCAGTGCGGCAACCTCATCGTCGTCCACAGTCTGATGCAGACTCGGATCGAAGATCGTGACGATGCCGTTTTCACTTTGAATCGCATACGGCACGTAGATCTCGCCACCGTGCTGATTGAGGAACCGGCCAAGTCCCTTCGCGATCTGCGACTTTCCATTGCCCGGAGGGCCGTACAGAAAAATCGACTTGCCACTGCAGACAGCCGGGCCGAGTTCTTCCAGCAGATGCGGCGGAACGATGAGATCGCTGAAGGCTTCCAGAAGCACGTCCGCCGTGCAGTTGATCCCACTGACCGCCTGCCGCCGGCACTGCTCAACATATTGATCCAGCGAGACCGGCGCCGGACCGACATAGCGGCACAGGTCAAACGCTTCGCGAGCCCGTTCGCGGCCAATCGTCGACAGATGAAATCGATATGAGACGCGGCCGATCACCTCTCCGGACGTCACTTCGAGGCAACGGTCGTCTTTGAGGAACTGCAGGCATTCGTCAACGACGTTAAAGGGCAGCCGCGCGTTGCGGGCAATCTCGACGCCCTGCAGCGAACCGTGCAGGTACAGCTGCTTGAGAATCAGGTCGCAGACAAGACTCAAACTGAGCCCGCTCTCGCGGAGCGACTTCGGGCTGCGCGGCGGCGGTGCCTGAGCCTGGTCGAGCCGGTTCGGTCGCTGACCGTCGCCCCCCTCACGTTTCCCAATCGGAGCAACGCCGAACAACTCCGCGTAGAGATCGGCCGAGTGCGATGTCGCCTCTCCCGATGGCGTCCCTCCCGTCGCGTTGAGAAACGGCGGCAGGCCGGATGTTCCGAAGAGCGACTCGGAAGAACCAGGAGTCACCGCGTCCGCGCCGTCACTCGCTTCGGGCCGTAGCTGCTCGGAAGGAGCAACCGGCTGCTGCGACGGTGCGCCCTGCTGTTGTGCCGTCGATCGCTGAAGCGGTGAGTCGGGTGCAAACGGATCGGGACAGTCGTCATCCGACCGAGATCCACCGGGCAGCAAATCGGCGAACCTTTGTGGCCCGTCAGGCCGTGCCCCAACCGGAGGCGACGCCGAGGCTGGCCCGCCTTCCGTCTGCCGATCGCCAGCCCTCAGAAACGACGAGTCCTTCCACCCGCCCTCGTCGAACGGCGATGAACTGCCGTCAGTGTTCGCGGGCTCGTTCTCATCGGACGGAGGAAACTGCTGCTGACTGCCAATCACAACTCACTCCAATCGCGCACTGGTCACCCACTGCCGGCAGCAGATTCTCCGGGGCAAGCCCCGACCGGTATCACCTTCCACAACTCGCACCGCCTTAACCGCAGCGCCGGCAACATCCGTCGGGCAGATCGAGACCGATGTCCTCCCGCGACGTGTGCGGCATCCTCAGCCTGGGCGACTTCAGTTGAGACCGCCTGCTCCACCACCGCCGCCGCCACCACTTCCGCCGGCCCCTCCCTGGAACGGTGGAGAGATTCGCGGAACGGGCTGCGAGTCCTGGGCGTTGCGTTGAATCGTGTCGACCTCCAGCGCCGGCCGACCGAGCGGCGACGTGACACGGAGCATGACCGGCGGCGAGTTCTCCACACCGACCATTTCGGAAGTCTCAACCTGCACGCTGGCCACACGCCGGTTGCTTGCCGTGACGTCTCGAGCCGCCTGGACGTAGACAATCTTCCGATGCTCGGGAGCGTTCCGCAGAATCCACTGCAGCTGAATCCGCCCCGACCGATTGACCGACTGGTCGTCGTTATCGAAGTGGTAGTCGTACAGCGTCGTGGCGTTCTCCCAGCCAGCCTCTTCCTGAGTGCTGATGAATTCCTGAACCGATTGCCGGTCCTGGCAGACGTACGGCAGGGGCCAGTAATGCGCGGCATGGAAGCGATGCGAAGGCAGCATCGAGAGACCTTCCGGTCGGGGGTACGGCGGCCAGAATTTGCCTTTGACGTACCGCCGTCGCGAACCAACCGGGTCGAGTGCCCGGCGAGCATACCAGTCGGCCCGAGCCGCATCGCGCTCCTGCTTCCAGGTGTGGTAGCGGCTGTTCTCCAGCCACGGCCACGGAATCAGCGGCTCGGCAAACGCAGCACTCGGAACGGCCAGCAGACTGAGCACGATCAGTCGGCAAATCATTGGACGGCGGCTCATCACACTTCCCCCACAGTTCACAGTCGCGTTGAGGCCCGCATCGTCATTTCGCCTGATGCGTCGCCGTCGGCGCAGAGATCCGCGAGCTGCGATCCGCAGCCAGCGTGTCGGTCACTATCGGCTCTGACCAGGCACGGTCATGACGGGAAAAGCGGTTCGCACGGCTGTGACAGCTTTCCGGCCTTCGAGCGCTTCAAACTGTTCCGATCAGGAAAACCTCGCCGCCGTTCCAGCAGGGATCCGCCTCCAGATCCCGCCTCAGCCCCGACGTTTCGAGTTCGCCACACACCGGCAGTCCCGTATCGATCGGCAATCTCGCCAGAAACGCTCCGCACGGAGCGCACGGCACAACCACTGGCTTTACACCAGACCCTCCAGAGGGCGGGAAATGTCAAACCGCTCGAACGCCTGTTGCTGACACAGCGCTCGCTGGCCGAAACACCTGACTTCAATGCGCAGACGGTTCCGTCAGCCCAGATGGCCCTCGCCGAAAAAGAGCGACACGTCGCAAACCGCTGGCAGAAAAGATGTTGCGTCTCCGGCATCCGATTCTGACGCCTGTGACGATGGCAGCGAATGACGCGTGCCACGGCGATTGGCACATCCACTGCGTTATCCCCTCGCAACAACGCTGACACGAGCCTTCAACACGGGACAAGACGACAGACTCAGCGGTCACAGCAACGGCACCAGTCGCAGCAGAGACAGCAGTCGCCTGACGTCGGCACTCGTGAAGGGCAAGTCAACTGGCTTCGTGCGGAACATCTCGCACGGCTTCAGCGATCGTGCTCAGCAAGTCGGACTGTCATCTGACATCACGTCCGACGTGAACAACGACTTTTCCACTTGCTCTTTATGAGAGCCTTCGCCGGCGGCGTGAGATCCCGCTGGCGGAGCACCAGATGCGCGTCCTGTGGTTTCCACAGTGCGTGTGTGTGAGAGGGCTTCGGTCGCGAATAGCCGCGCGACCGAAGTCTCGACTTTAACGCGGCCTCGTCCGCTTTATCCGTACTTACAACGTTGTATCGGCAGCCGCCGGCCAGTGGCTGTCACCGTCCGGAACTTCACCTGTTGCGGGTGAACCGGGCACCAGGAGCCGACCGGCCAGTCGCTCCCCTTCAGTTTCGGCATCGATCCATCGATCCCTGCCACCAACCATTGACTCTCAGTCTACTCAAACAGTTAAGGAACTCTCCCAATGCGTAAGCTTTTCAATGATGAAGCTGGTTTCGTTGTCTCAGCCGAACTCGCTCTGATCGTCACGCTGATCTTCACGGCTGTTGCCGTTGGTGTGGCTGTCGCTCGCGACGCTCTGGTCACCGAATACAACGACATCTCCGAAATGATCGGTGTCATGGACCAGACCTACAACGTTCAGGGCCAGTCGGTCGCTGACGGTCTGGGTGCCAAAGGCCACGGAAGCAACAAGGGCATGGGCTACAACGATCAGCAGGACATCTGCGATTGCCAGGACGTCGACTTCCCGGAAGTCTGCGGCAAGGACGATCCGAGCGGCACGGGCAACGCCGAAGGCACATAAGCCTCACGCTGGCCTGATGCATTGCTGAAATTCCTCGGAGCAGCAGTTGCTGCTCCGAGGCTCTCCTACGGCCTCGCGACTGCCGGCTAATTGCAGCAGCGAAGGCACTCTTTGCGGTTCAAATCAAATCATCTCACTCGCACGCCACCAATTGAAATTGCAGGAGCCCCGAAATGTTCCACGCACTACTGAATGATGACTCTGGATTTGTTGTCTCTGCTGAACTGACACTGATTATCACTCTGGTGTTTACAGCAGTCGCCGTCGGCATCGCTGTCGTTCGCGACGCCATGGTCACGGAACTGAACGACGTCTCGGAAATGATTGGGACGGTCAGCCAGTCCTACAACGTCACCGGGCTGAGGAAACCCAAGAACACGGGCAAGCCCCACGGTGAATGCTCGGGCTTCGGATACAACGACCAGCAGGACGTCTGTGACTGCAAGCCAGTCCAGTTTCCGGAAGTCTGTGGCAAGGACGACCCGTCAGGGACAGGGGTCGCCGAGGGACAGGGCTGATTCTGCCTGGCAGTTCACAGCTCTCGAATATCACTCAGCACGCTCTCACCATCGCACATCACAACGTTGTGAAGGCAGCCGCCGGCCAGTGGCTGCCACCGTCCGGGACTTCACCTGTTGCGGGTGAACCGGACACCCGGAGCCGACCGGCCAGTCGCTCCCTCATCAGTTTCGGCATCGATCAATCGATCGCTGCCACCAATCAGTAACTCTCAGACTACTCACACAGTTAAGGAATTCTCCCAATGCGTAAGCTTTTCAATGATGAAGCTGGTTTCGTTGTTTCAGCCGAACTCGCTCTGATCGTCACGCTGATCTTCACGGCTGTCGCCGTTGGTGTTGCTGTCGCTCGCGACGCTCTGGTCACCGAATACAACGACATCTCCGAAATGATCGGTGTCATGGACCAGTCTTACAACGTTCAGGGCCAGTCGGTCGCTGACGGTCTCGGTGCCAAAGGCCACGGAAGCAACAAGGGCATGGGCTACAACGACGAGCAGGACATCTGCGACTGCAAGCCCGTCACGTTCCCGGAAGTCTGTGGCAAGGATGATCCGAGCGGCACGGGCAACGCCGAAGGCACATAAGCCTCAAACTGCTCAACAGCTGTGCTGACTTAAAAGCAGGCTGGTCGAGATGTCTCGGCCAGCCTGCTTCTTTTTGCGCGCTCACCGGTTTCGCAAGAGACCACTTACGACTGAGGTTGCAGACATGTCAGACACGTCCGGGTGCAGAAATACGGACTGCCTCCCAATCCCGTCTGTTCAACCCAGGCAATGGCGACAGCGTCAACTGACAAACTGCTTAATTCCCTGAACGGCGAGCGTCGTGCGCCTGCGGACTCATCGCTCGAACCATGCCACGCCAGAAAATGGACACATCCACTTAACCTGTTCCCATAACACAGGTTGAGCTTTCCGGCAGGTTGTGCAGAACTCGATTTTCGTGCCGGGCTCTGCACCATCGCTGCGTATGGCACACTCGCTGCGAATGCCCAAACCGTCAACGACAGCATCACCGCTGCTGCTGACAGGTTCCGGCAAAGCCACCCGTCAATGGTCTCCGGCCATTCCTGACGGACCGTGAAATACGCATCTGTGTGAGTAGCAAATGCGTGTGTGAGAGTCGCTGGAACCAGGTGGCCGCTCACTTCTGGCTCGCCAACACGCGGCGGTTCGCCGCTTCTGAAATACAGACAGCTTCTCGCCGCGACGTGATCGCGGTGCTGGTCTGTCAGGAAATACGCCCTGTGTGAGTAGCAGTGCGTGTGTGAGAGTCGCTGGAACCAGGTGGCCGCCTGGGTCCGGCTGAAAATCAAACGGCTCGTCTTCAAGACGAGATTCCGTTCTGGAAATACTCAGTGCTGAGTGGCAGTTCACCCGCCAGTGGCTGCCGACCGTCCGGGAAGAATCACCTGTTGCGGGGTGACCTGGGCGTCCTGATCACGGGATCTGGCGGTCCCGCGTTCAATCACCAGTTGGACTGGCATTCTGTTGCGAAACCAGTCCCCAGCGGCGCGTCTCGATGTCGAGGCCGCCAGACACCATCAGGTCTCTCAATCTCGAGGAAACTCTCCAATGCGTAAGCTTTTCAATGACGAAGCTGGCTTCGTCGTCTCGGCTGAACTTGCTCTGATCGTCACGCTGATCTTCACCGCCGTCGCCGTCGGTGTCGCTGTTGCCCGCGATGCTCTGGTCGCTGAGTACAACGACATCTCCGAAATGATCGGTGTCGTCGACCAGACCTACAACGTTCAGGGACTGACTGTTCCGGATGGAAATGGCGGGAAGGCTCACGGTTCGGCCAATGGCATGGGCTACAACGACTTCGGTGACCTCTGCGACTGCCAGGCCCTGCTGCTGTCTGAAGTCTGCGGCAAGAATGATCCGGCTGGCGGAAGCACTCCGGAATCGACTCCGTAGTTTGAGAAAGATGGACCGCCTGTCGATGGTCCTCGCGTTTCAATCCACTCCCGATGCACTGCGTGCATCGGGAGTTTTTCATGGACGACCAGTTCCCCTCATGATCTTCATTCCGTCTGATCATCTTGAGGAAACCCTCCAATGCGTAACTTCTTGAATGACGAAGCAGGTTTCGTCGTCTCCGCCGAACTCGCACTCGTCGTCACACTCATTTTCACAGCGGTCGCTGTCGGTCTCTCTGTTGCCCGTGATTCGCTCGTCGCTGAATACAACGACATCTCCGAGATGATCGGTGTCGTGGACCAGTCCTACAACGTTCAGGGGCTCAATGTCCCTGATGGGAACGGTGGCAAGGCTCATGGCTCAACGAACGGCATGGGCTACAACGACTTCGGCGACCTCTGCGACTGTAAGGCACTTCTGCTGTCTGAAGTCTGCGGTAAGAATGATCCGGCTGGTGGAAGCACTCCGGAGTCCACTCCGTAGCTCAGTGCCGGGCTATGATGCTGGAAGTGCCGCCGACATCCTGAAATGTCGGCGGCACTTCTATTTTCACAGCTCGGATCATGAGTACTTGCAAGCCAGACTTGCTCTCCGCAGTGACACGACATCGCAGCACGTCGCCATGAGGTACGAAATGGACGACGGAATCTTCCACAGGGCGGTGCAATACAAACGTGACTGAATACCGACATGCACGCCCGCAATTCGCAATCCGGCAGTCGATTATCCGCTGATGCCAGTCAGCTTGCAGAACTGACCACAGTTCGCCACAAAGGACGCCGTCTGTCGCACTGATCTTCATCTTCGTTGCTACGGCCCGCTGTCTGCACTCACATGTCCGCCTGCCTGAACACTGACAAACTGCAACGATTCCTCAGCGGAAAGCTGCAGCCCGACCGTGAAGCTGAGGCTGCGGCGCACTTTGATCAGTGCGAAGACTGCCAGCGGAAGGCCGAATCGCTGCTCGCTTACGCCGAACTCAAAGTCGCACGGACGACAATCGCCAGCGTGAATAGACCCCAGGCAACTGAGCAGCCTGATATCGCCGTTCGGAACAGCCTGCATCGTCTTGCGACTCCAACGGCAACCGATCAGCCGAATCTGCCACTTGAAACAAAATTGCCGGCAACGATTGGCGACTACCGCGTGAGACGAATGCTGGCCCAGGGTAGCACCGGTGCTGTCTATCTGGCGACTCGATCGCCCGACACAGACCTCCCGCCAATTCCAGAAGACCTCGTTGCGATCAAGTTACTCGCCCCTGAATGCGTCGACCGACCGCTGCATCGCAAGCGGTTTGAGCGGGAGCGCAATGCTCTGGTGGAGTTGCCGCCGCATCCCAACGTCGTCCGCGTGCTCGACTCGTGCCTCAGTGATGAGACCCGCTATCTCGTGATGGAATACGCCGGAGGACGCAACCTCTGGCAACTTGTCGCCAACCAGCCGCCGATGACCGTTGAGCAGGCCTGCCGGCTGACCCTGCAGGCAGCGGAGGGCCTCCAGCACATTCACGCTCACGGGCTGATTCATCGTGACATCAAACCATCCAACCCGAT
>Ga0209273_10002825_pt1 | contig 12708 bp, 10 predicted proteins | sample tdAd471_FD_187126 | JGI IMG/M metagenome (GOLD analysis project Ga0209273, IMG submission 187126) | Marine sediment microbial communities from the Atlantic coast under amendment with organic carbon and nitrate - tdAd47.1 (SPAdes)... | ecosystem: Environmental > Aquatic > Marine > Coastal >...
GGCGACCACCGAGGGGGTGGTGCGCTGGCCGTTGGGGTTGGCGATGACGGTCGGCTCGTTGCCTTCCATGACGGACACCACCGAGTTGGTGGTACCCAAGTCGATTCCTACAATCTTGCCCATGGTGGTGGTTCCTCGTTGTTGGAAGGGGGGAGACGGTACCCAACCCCCCTGATTTCAAAGTGTTCGCTAGGGAGATAGCAACTCGGGGGCCAGTCGCTTATCGCTGTGATCAAAGGGGTTAGGGGTGGGCGTCTGCGCCCATATGGCAGAGACCCCGCCGGGCGGTGTCAGCGTGACACCCCCACGTGTGCGTAAGTCATTGTCGATAAGCGGAATAGCGCTATGCCAGGGGGATGAAGGCCCCAGCGATCAGCACGTAGACCAGGATCCCAGCGATGTCCACCAGGCAGGCCACCAGGGGCGCGCTCGTGATCGCGGGGTCGATCCCCACCCGCTGGAGGAACAGGGGCAGGAGGCTCCCGAGCATGGAGCCCACGGTCACGATCGCGATCAGGGTCAGCGCCACGGTGATCGCCACCGGCTGCCAGTCGCCGCGTAGCCAGAGGATCGAGGTCCCGACGCCGAACAGTCCGAGCAGCCCGCCGAGGATCAGGCCGGAGGCCAGCTCGCGGCGGGCAATGCGCCAGGCGTCGGAGAGCTTGACCTCTCCCACCGCCAGCCCGCGGATCACGAGGGTCGCGGACTGCGAGCCCGAGTTGCCCCCCGAGGCGATGATCAGCGGGAGGAAGAAGATCAGGGCCACCGCGCGCTCGAGGGTCGTCTCGAAGGACTTGAGGATGCTGCCCGCGAACAGGCCGGCGAGGAACAGGACCGCCAGCCACACCGCGCGCTTGCGGATCATGGTCAGCAGCCCGGTGGCCAGGTAGGGCTCGTCGAGGGGCTCCAGGCCGCCCATCAGCTGGGCGTCCTCGTTGGCCTCTTCGATGGCCACGTCGAGGGCGTCGTCGTGGGTCACGATCCCCAGCATGCGTCCGCGGGCGTCGACGACGGGCATGGCGACGAAGTCGTAGCGCCCGAGCTGCTTGACCACCCGCTCCTGGTCCATGTCGACCGCGATGCTGATCGGGTCGCGGATCATGATCTCGTGGATCAGGGCCTGGGGCGGGGTCAGGATTAGCTGGCGCATGGTCACGACCCCGCGCAGCATGCCGCGGTTGTCGACGACGTAGAGCGCGTAGATCGTCTCCTGCTCCGCGGCGGTGTTGCGCACCCGCTCGATCGCCTGCTCGACGGACATGTCCGGATCGAGGGCGACGTAGGCGGAGGTCATGATCCCGCCGGCGGTCTCCTCGCCGTAGGTCGTCAGCTGGTCGACGTCCTCGCGCTCCTCGTCGGGGAGCATGGTCAGCAGGGGCGCGCGGGTCTCCTCCGGGAGGTTGTTGACGAAGTCCGCGCGGTCGTCGTGGGACATGTTGACGACGATCGGCGCGAGGGCCTCGGCGCCGGCGACCTCGGCCACGGCTTGCCGCTTCGGCGGCTCGAGCAGCTCGAAGGCCTCGGTCCGCAGGGGCTCGACCAGGCCCAGCAGCAGGCGCGCGGCCTCCTCGTCCTCGAGCAGCTCCATCACGTCGGCGAGGTCGGCGGCGTGGAACTTCTCGAAAGCCCGGGCCACGTCCTCGGGGGAGCCCTCGTTGAGCAGCTCCCGCACGTCGGGGAGCACGAGCCGGGTCAGCGCGCTCACAGTCCGTATTTCTCGATCTTGCGGTAGAGCGTGCGCTCACCGATCTCGAGCAGCTCGGCGGCCTGCTTGCGGTTGCCGCCGACGAGGTCGAGGGTCGCCGCGATCGCGTCGCGCTCGATGTCGTTCATCGAGCGGCCGGCGAGGGAGGCGCTGCCGGGCTCAGGGGCGTCGGCGGCGGCCCCGCGGACCTCGCGGGGGACGTCCTGCAGCGAGAGCCGGGGCGAGTCGGCGAGCACGACCATGTGCTGGACCTTGTTGCGCAGGCCGCGAATGTTCCCCGGCCAGTCGTAGCGCTGGAGCGCCGCCATGGCCTCGGGCTCGACGCCGTCGTAGGGCTTGTCGTAGCGGGCGGCGAACTCCTTGGCGAAGCTGTCCACGAGCAGGGGAATGTCCGCTCGTCGCTCGCGGAGGGGAGGCAGGGACACGGCGATCACGTTCAGCCGGTGCCAGAGCTCCTCGCGGAACCGCTTGTCGCGGATCATGCCCTCGATGTCCTGGTTCGTGGCCGCGATCAGGCGGAAGTCGGACTTGGCCGAGCGGTTACTGCCCACGGGCTCGTAGCTCTGGGTCTCGAGCACCCGCAGGAGCTTGGTCTGAGTCTCGAGAGGAATGTCGCCCAGCTCGTCGAGGAACAGGGTCCCCCCGTCGGCTTGTTCGAGCTTGCCGACCCGGTCGGCGTGGGCGCCGGTGAAGGCGCCCTTCTTGTGCCCGAAGAGCTCGCTCTCGACCAGGCCCGCCGGGGTCGAGAGCAGGTGCAGGGCGACGAAATTGCGGCTGGAGCGCTTGCTGTTCTGGTGGATCGCGCGCGCGACCAGCTCCTTGCCGGTGCCGGTCTCGCCGAGGATCACCACCGGGGCGTCGGTGGGGGCGGCGCGGCGGAGGGTCTGCATGACCTCGAGCATGCGCGGGGTGGTGCCCACGATCCCCTCGAACTGGACCTCGCTCGGGAGCTGGCGGCGGCGGTCCTCGCTGAGCTGGGCCTCGCGTGAGGCGTAGATCGCGCGGGCCACGTGCTCGAGCAGGTCGCCCTCGCTGAGGGGATCGCTGAGGTAGCTGTAGGCTCCGGCGGCCATGGCCTGAGTCGTGAGCACCACGTCCTCCGGCCCCACGAGCACGATCTCCAGCCCCTTGGGGGCAGAGCGCACCCCCAGCAGCATCCGCTCGCTGGAGAGCGCGTCGGCGGCGACGACGTCGATGTCCAGCCGGCTGCCGAGCAGCTCGATCGCCGCGTCTTGCTCGTCGGCGGTCACGACCTCGTAGCCGGCCTCGACCAGCCAGTCGGCGTGCTCCTTACGCAGGGAGCTCCCCAGCAGGACCAACACGGTCCCGCGGCTCTGCTCTACGTGTACTGGCAACTCGCTCATCCGACGGTCTCACCAGCGCAGAGTCTACCGCGCTCACTCGGGGGGGAGGAAGGGCGGGGGCCTACTCCCGCAGCAAGTCGTAGAGCGCCGCGGCGCGCCCCGGGAGCTTGGCGTTGAGGATCTGGAACTCGAAGCGCAGCGCCTCTTCCCCCTGGGCGTGGGCGGCGCGGATCGCGTTGCGAGCTTCCCCGCGCTTGCCCAGCTCGAGGCAGGCCACGCTCAGCCAGAAGCTGGCCCGGGGGTCGTCGCCGAGCTCGAGCCGTTGGCGGGCGCAGGCGGCGGCCTCGGCGAAGTCCTCCCTCTCGCAGAGCAGGCGCGCGCGGTAGAGCAGCACCTGGGCCGGCGGGTTGGGCAGGGAGAGGCGCACGATCCGGGCGTAGAGGTCCGCGGCCTCCTGGTTGCCCGCGCTGGTGTCGCGGTGCCGGTTGCGCAGCACGAAGGCCAACAGGGTCAGCGCCTCGGTGGCGTCGGGGTGAACCTCGATCGCCTCGCGCAGCAGGCGCTCGGCCTGGGCGTAGCGCTGGGTCGAGTTGCAGTAGGAGCCGAGGAGCACCCGCCGCGCTTGCTCGGCGGGTCCCCAGGGGCTGGCGTTCTCGAGGTCGCTGTAGGCCTGGGCCAGCGCCTGGGGGTCGACGCCGCGCGAGAGGCCCAGGAGCCGGGCGCGGGCCACCGGGCTCCAGTTGGCGTCGTCGAGCAGGCCCTCGAGCAGCGCGACCAGGCGGTCGGCCTGATCCTGGGTCAGCGGGCGCTTGCCCGGGGTCAAGAGCGCCTCGGCCTCGAGCCAGGCGACGAAGGGGGCCTGGGGCGAGCTGGCCGCGAAGGACGGCTGCTGGTCGAGGGCCAGCAGCGCGCGCGCGCGCTGGCGGCGACGGACGAGCAGGGCCAGGCGGTCGACGAAGAGCTGGGTCCGGTCGGCGCCAGGGTGCGCGAGGGCGGCCGCGAAGGCGTCGAGGGTCGGCTCGAGGTCAGCCCCGTCCCGGGCCAGGTCCAGGGCGCGCTCGTGGAGCTCGCTCGCGCTCAGCTCGGGTTCGGCGGGCGCCAGGTCGCGGACCGGCGCAGGGCTGGGCGGCGCCTCGGCCACGGCGGCGTCAGCGGGCGGTTCGTCCCGGTTGAGCAGCACCGCGGCGTAGATCGAGGTCAGGATCGCGGGGACCGCGACCGCGAGCAGGGTCAGCAGCAGCTTGCGCGGGCTGGGCGGGGCCGCGGCGGGGCGGTGGCGCTTGTCGAAGCACGCGCGGAGCGCGTCTGCGAGCTCGAGACCGTCCGCGTAGCGCTCGGCCGGGTCCCGCGCGAGGGCGCGCATGCACACGGCCTCCAGCTTGGGCGGGAGATCCACGTAGTCCGAGGGCGGGAACAGGCTGCCCTCCAGCACCTTGGGTGCGAGCTCGACCATGGTCCGCCCCTTGAACGGGGGGCGCCCCACGAGGCACTCGTAGAGGATCACCCCCAGGGCGTAGACGTCGGCTCGCGCGGAGACGGGGCCCGCGCACTCCCACTGCTCCGGGGACATGTAGAGCGGGGTGCCCACGGTCTCGCCAGAGAGGGTCAGGCTCGTGGCCAGGTCGGGGGCGCGGGCGAGGCCGAAGTCGGTCAGGCGCGGCCCGCCGGGGGCGAGGATCACGTTGGCGGGCTTGATGTCCCGGTGCACGATCCCGTGCTTGTGGATATGCCCGGCGGCGTCCGCGAGCTTGGCCACCAGCAGCGCCGCCTGGCGCGGCGAGTAGTCGCGCTTGCCGGCCTGCTCCTTGAGCGTGGGGCCGGGGCAGTAGTCCATGGCGTAGTAGTGGACCTCGCCGTAGCGCCCCTTCTCGTAGACGTTGATCAGACCGGGGTGGTGCACGCTGCGCAGGACTGCGTGCTCGAGCTCGAAGCGAGCGTCGTCGAACCCGCGGGTGTCGGTGAGCACCTTCAGCGCGCGCAGCTGGCCGTCGGCCTCGTTGCGCGCGAGGTAGACCACACCGTAGGAGCCGCGTCCCAGTTCGCGCTCGATGGTGTAGCCCGGGATCTGGGGGACGCGCATCCGTTGGGAGGACGGGCGCCGCCAGGAAGAGGACGAGGCCTCGCTCTGGGAGATCGCTGCCAACACGACCTAGTGCGCGACCGGGGTGCCGAGGAGGTTCGTGATCCGGCTGAAGCCGGTCTCGAGGCCTTCCGCGCTGCCCGACTCTGCGTTGACCCGCAACAGCGGCTCGGTGTTCGACTTGCGCGCGTTGAACCAGAAGCCCGGCGCGCGGATCGTGACCCCGTCCAGGCGGCTGACCTCGGCGCCCTTGAACTCGCTCACCAGCTGCTCGAGGGCGACGTCCTTGTCGGGGACCTCGAAGTTGCGCTCGCCGCTGCGGAAGGTGCGCCGCAAGGGTTGGATCTGCTCGTGGAAGGGGCGCCCGTCGGCGCTGACCAGGGCCAGCAGCTTGCCGGTGGCCACCAGCGCGCTGTCGGCGAACCAGTGGTCGCGGAAGTAGTAGTGCCCCGAGTTCTCCCCAGCGAAGGGCGCGTTCTTGGCGCGCATGGTCGCCTTGATGAAGCTGTGGCCGACCCGCTCCTCGACGGGCACGCCGCCGTTGGCCTCGATCTCTTCGCGGACGACCTGGCTCGAGCAGAGGTCGTAGACGATCGCCGCGCCCTGCTCGCCCTGGAGCACGGGCTTGGCCATGAAGGCCGTGATCAGGTCCGAGAGCACCACGTCGCCCTGGTCGTCGACGAACACGCAGCGGTCGCCGTCGCCGTCGAAGGCCACGCCGAGGTCGCAGCCGTGCTCCTTGACCGCCGCCTGCAGGTCTTCGAGGTTCTGGGGGACCAGCGGGTTGGCCGGGTGGTTGGGGAAGGTCCCGTCGGGCTCGTCGTAGAGCACGACGGCCTCGATCTGGGGCCAGCGCGCGAGCAGCGCGTTGAGGGTCGGGCCGATCACGCCGTTGCCGCAGTCGAAGGCGACCTTCAGCTTGCCGACCTCGCCGGCGAGGCCGGTCACGTGGTCGAGGTACTCCTCGAGGATTCGCTCCTCGCTGCCGCTGCCGGGGGTCGCCACGTCGGCGGGCTGCTCGCCCTCGACCTTGGCCTGAATCTCCTTCAGCCCGCTCTGGCTGCCGACGGGGATCACCTTCTCGCGGCAGATCTTGAACCCGTTGTCGGAGGGCGGGTTGTGCGACGCGGTGACCATCACCCCGCCCGAGAGCCCGCGGTTGCCGACCGCGTAGTAGAGGGTCGGGCTGGTGCACATGCCGATGCCGACGGTGTCGACCCCTCCAGCGTGCAGACCGGCGCGGAGGGCCGCGGCCAGGCCCGGCGACGTCTCGCGCATGTCGAAGCCGACTCCGACCTTGCCGCTGTTGCCGAGGAAGTCCGCGTAGGCGCGACCGAGGCGAGTGGCAAAGGCTTCGTCGATCTCGCCCGGGCACTTGCCCCGGACGTCATAGGCCTTGAAGATTCCCATGCTATTCCTCCCTCCAGCCCTCTTCCGCGCCAAGATCTTACGACCTTTTGTGGCGACTGGCGAACACTGGCTCAGGGGGGAGCGGTGGCCACCCCCCCCGCGAGGAGAGGCGCCGCGACACACGAAAACAGGCGACGCCGTGAGCGTCGCCTGATCGGTGGTCGAGCGGACGGGCTTGGCTTAGCAGCCCGTTGAAGAACGGCTGGTCTGCGGAGCCCGGCTGCGCCGGGCTCCTGCTAGCCCGCGAACGCGCTCCAAATGCTCTCGGTGACTCCGGTCAGCGCGCGGCTCGCGTCGCCGATCCAGGTCGGCGAGCTGCCGAGGATCTCGCTGAAGTTGATCCCGAACTGGAGCGAGCAGAAGATGATCACGAACAGCAGGCCCATGGTCCAGGCCGCGTGGCTCTGCTTCTTCTCGATCTCGAGGGCGCGCATGCGCGCCGACTGCGACATGCGCCGCGAGCCCGCCGCGCGGCGGCGCGAGGCCGCCGGGCGATCGACCTCTTCGGAGTCCTCGCCGACCTCGGCCATGCCGTCGGTCTCTTCGGACTCGCTCATGAGCTCGAAGGCTTCGGTCTCCATGGACTCGTCGGAGCCCACCTCGACCAGCGCGGCGTCGGAGTCGGTCTCGACCAGGCCCATGTCCTCGGAGATCGAGGGCACCTCGACGGTGGGGATCGCGGCCTCGGGGTCGCTGTCCTCACCGTGGGGCGAGACCGAGTATTCCTCGGTGGTGTCGAAGATGATCTCTTGCTGCGACCCGGAGCGGGCGCCGCCCATGATGTCGCCGATGTTGATCACCGTGTCCGAGGTCGAGTCCTCGAGGATCAGCTCGTCGGACGACTCGGCGATCCCCATCTCCTGATCGGAGTCGGTGAGGATGATCGTCGGCTCGGTCTCCCGGCCCTGCTTGAGGTTCATCACGTCGTCGCGCTTGAACTTCATGCTGGAGCCGGCGCGGAACCCACGCAGCTCGGCCGTCGAGACCAGGCGCTTGAGTTCCTCTTCGTCGATCTGCAACTCTTCCAGCACGTCCTGGAAGGTCATGTATTCGACAGCCATGGGCTTCTCCGCGTTAGGCTTGGCCGGTCACGCGCGCGCCGGCCGAAAGCTTCCCAACAGTATAACTAACGGCGCGACTTCTTGTCGTCCTCGTCCGCTCGCTCGCTGTTCTTCTTCTGCTCCTTGACCGAGGGCTTCTGCTGGTTGCCCTTCTTGGACCAGGACTCGAAGCGCAGGTCGTAGTCGATGTTGCGCACGGCGCCCAGCTCCAGGCGGCCGCCCGCGTACTCGTAGATCGCCAGGCGCTTGCCGAGGTCGGTGGACTCGACGAGGAACAGCATGTCCTTGCCCTGGGCCGAGGTGCCGTTGTTGGTGACCATGAAGATTCCGCTGCTGCCGCCGGAGCCGCCGTCGGCGTAGGCCGCGGGCAGGTATCGGTCGTTCTGGGACAGGAGTGCGAATCCGAGGGTCACGATCACGCCCATCAAGAAGGCGATCACGAGCGAGCTACGGTTCTCCATTTGTAGTTACCTCATGGGGTTAGGGAGCAGGCAGGAGTATATGCAGACGCCCCAGTGCTGTCTACGCCACACGTCAGCCTGGGGTTCCAGAAATCGGGGGGCTCCAGGAGCCGGGTTTGCGACGGCCCAGCAGGCCTGGCCTTCAGGGCTCAATCGATGGGGCGCTCGAGGTCCAGGGCCAGGGTCTCGATCATCTCGCCGGCGTTGAGCAGCTCGTCCTGGAGCGCGGCCTTCTCGGCCTCGAGGCGCGCAATCTCCGCCCGGGCTCCGTCGAGCTCGGCCTGAAGCTGCTTGCACTTTGCCTGGAGGTCTTCACCCACGACGCCACCCTAGCCTGGGGTTCGGACAGGGTCCAGTGCCGGGCGGCCGGCTGACGCGGCCCGCTCGCAGAGCAGCGCGTCGTCGCAGCCGGCCAGCGCCCGCTCATGCCTGTAGAGCAACGAGCAACCATTTCGTGACCGGGTTTCTCGCGGAATTCGGCAGCGGCGGGTCCGTCGAGGGCGCTAAGGCCCTGCGCACGAACGGGGTTGGGTGGAGAGGAAGACTCTGAAAGAGTCGGTGCGCGACGACCGAAGTCGAGTCGACAGCCGCGAGACGCGCGCGGTCTGACCCAGGGTCAGACTGCAGGGGGGTCGGACCTACCCGCGGTCTGACCCAGGGTCAGACTGCAGGGGGGTCGGACCTACCCGCGGTCTGACCCAAGGTCAGACTGCAGGGGGGTCGGACCTACCCGCGGTCTGACCCAAGGTCAGACTGCAGGGGGGTCGAACCTACCCGCGGTCTGACCCAAGGTCAGACTGCAGGTGGGTCGAACCTACCCGCGGTCTGACCCAAGGTCAGACTGCAGGTGGGTCGAACCTACCCGCGGTCTGACCCAAGGTCAGACTGCAGGGGGGTCGAACCTACCCGCGGTCTGACCCAAGGTCAGACTGCAGGGGGGTCGAACCTACCCGCGGTCTGACCCTGGGTCAGATTCCGGCCAGCTCGAGGCGCCTGCGGGCTGACGCTGGATCGTATGCGCGTGCAGGTTCGGCCTAACTGCCTTGCTCGCAGTTTTTTGCGGTCCTGCTGGCCGCCCTGGCGGAGGAAACTTGGATTTTCTCGGTCACGTTTCCCGGAGCTGTTGCTCTACACGGATGAAGGGGGTGCGAGCCGGAGGAGATGGGGGTGCGAGCCGGAGGAGACGACGACGACCGTGACGTTCGACTCGACACTCCTGGTGCAGGCCGCGCAGCGGGGGGACCACGACGCCGAACCGCACCCGCCCGCTGCTGCGCGGGGTCGTCGGCCGGCGAGTGGGCCGTCAGCCGGCGGCGGTCTGCGACGGTTCGCGGCTCGCCGCACGCGAACGTCCCGGGGCGCGTTTCTGGTTCCGACGGCTATACTTCGGCCCATGGACTACCGCCTCCAGCTGGCCCTGATGGCCGCGATCGCGCTCAGCGTGATCACCGTGGTGACCGCCTTCCTCCGCGGCGAGCGCAAGCGGGCCGAGGATCGCGGGGTCGCCCCCGTGGGCTCGGTGGGCGAGGCGCTGCGCCGGGTGCCCTTCGGCGGCAAGGTCCTGATCCTGCACCTGCCCAGCGACGAGGCGGGCGAGGCCGCCGAGGCCGCCACCCGGGAACCCGAGGTCGAGCGGGCGCTGGGCGTCCCCGAGCTGCGCTACGTGCTCCTCCGCGCCGGGTCCGACCCCGAGGTCGCCGCCCACGTGTTCAAGAAATACGCCGGCGAAGAGCCCCAGGGGGTGAGCGCCGTGGTCCTCGACCACAAGGGCAAGAAGCTGACCCTCGCCCACGCCGAGGGGCGCCCGGTCGGGGAGTGGTTGCCAGCTTTGCTGGCCTAGGGCGCTGCATCGCTGGAGTTGCGCCTCGCGCTCAGGTTCGTTTCACCCGCTTCGCCGGTGCGCTGTCGAGCCCCGACATTCGCGCCAAACCCACTGGAGGTTCCCCGGCACGACGTGTGCGCTGACGAGCGGTGGAGGAGGGTCCCATGACCACGATCGCTGCGCCCCAGCGCTTGAATTGGGGAGAGGCCCTGCCCGCGCTGTGCTGTTTCTCGACCGCGGCGACGCTGCCGGCCTGGTTGATCCTGTATGGCCTGTCGCTCTCGGGCTTGGTGCTCCTGACCTTCGCGGTTCTGATCCAGCTGCTGGGCCTCGTGTTTGGCATCTACGGCGCCGCGCTCACCGGCTACCGACACATCCGTCACCTGAGCTTCGTGGCGATCGGACTGAATCTCGTGGCTTGGCTTCCCTTCCTCGTCGCCCTGGGCAACGGAACCAAATCGTTCTAGCGCGAGTATGAGTTTCGCGCGCGAGTATGAGTAAAGCGCGAGCCTTCAGCCCGTTGGGGGTGAGTGCTCGCGGCTTTGCCGCGAGTGCGAGGGGGCCTCGGAGAGGCCCCCCATGAAAGCGAGAGCCTTCAGCCCGTTGGGGGTGAGTGCTCGCGGCTTTGCCGCGAGTGCGAGGGGGCCTCGGAGAGGCCCCCTATAAGAAAAGGGGCCGCAGCATCTGGCCTCGCTGCGGCCCCCGGAACCAGGACTTGCGATCGTCGACGACGTTTAAGACAGCACCGGATGTTTGAACGACTCTGCTCTACCGCTGAGCTACCCGCACTGGTGTGTGCCAGAGGAAACGTGCGGGACGGGATTCGAACCCGCCCCCGAGTCGGGGTGGTGCCGCCGAGGGATTCGACGAACCTGGGAATGCTCAATCTTGGAGTAAATCTAAGCTTGAGCGGCCTTCCAAGGGAGCAGTGTCAGCCGACGCCCACGGTGTGAGCGACGGTGTCTGCCAGTTCCACCACCCCCAGGCGTATCCGGGGGGCAGGATTCGAACCTGCACGCTGACGGTTCTCTCGGTCGGCTCGAAGTTGAAGCTGAGCCTGAGGCTGTCTCCAATCGTTAGGGGTTAGTAGGAGGCCAGGACGAATCGACCTGGCCCCGCGTAGGGCTCACCCCCAACAGGCTGAAAGCGCGAGCCTTCAGCCCGTTGGGGGTGAGCCCGAGCAATTCACTTGCTCGGGCGAGGGGGTCTTGGAAAGACCCCCCATGAAATCGCGAGCCTTCAGCCCGTTGGGGGTGAGCGCTCGCGGCTTTGCCGCGAGTGCGAGGGGGCCTCGGAGAGGCCCCCCATGAAGTCACTGAAACAGGAAGTCGAACACGGCCTGGCCGACCTCTCGCGGGGTCGCCTCGGTCGCGTTCGCGGTCTCGCGCGCGAACTTGACCGCCTTGTTCAGGCGGTCGATCCGCTCGAGCAGCACGGCCTTGCGCGGGGCAGGCAGCGCGCCCGACTGCTTGACCGTCAGCCAGTCACCGACGACGACGTCCTCGCTGATCAGCTGCGTCTGCGCCGGGTGCTCCTTGGTCGCCTGGTAGAGCACGATCGGCCGCTGGACCTTCTTGGTGCGGGTCGTCAGCGTCGGCGCCGTCTTGTAGAGGTTCGTGCTCTCGTCGAAGTTCCAGTCCTCCGCCGGGTCGAGCACGGGGATCTTCGAGACGAAGGTCTTGAGGTCCGCGAGCTGCTTCTCGACGAAGAGCAGGAAGGTCGCCGGCACGTTCTTCAGCAGCACCTCGCCGCCGAGGACCACGTCGGCGCGCGCGGCGCAGTTGGCGAAGTCCTTGGCCGCGGTGACGTCGAACAGCTCGCTCAGCAGGCGTCCGGCCTCGCGCAGCATGTCGCTGGCGACGAGCTGCACGCGCTGACGCTCGGGCGGGTAGTCGTCGCCGTCTTCGTTGCGCTTCTGATAGGTCTTGGAGAAGCCGTTGAGCAGGCTCGGCTTCTGCAGGGCGTTGTGCATCGTGGTGATCTCGCCGAAGATTCGGCTCTTGGTGCTCTTCTCGATCGCCAGGATCTGGTTCAGCTTGGTGGTCATGGGCCACCTCCTCGTCATTTTGCGCGCGTCGGGCGCGTGTCCTCGTTCTGTGTCGCCCGTGTGAAGCGCGCGCGGGCCTCACCTGTCACTCGAGTGGAGCGAAAAACGTGAGAGCGACCAAGCGGCTGCTGCGGCAAGAGCTCGAGACCATCGTCGAGCTCGAGACCCACCTCGCCAGGCATGGAACCTTGGCCGGGGCCGTGCTCCAGGGGCTCGACCTCTCGAACGTGCGCAGCCTCGACGACGCCGACTTGACCGGGACCGTGTTCCTCGGCTGCTCGTTCAAGGACCTCGCCCAGGAGCGCACCTTCGCCGACCGCGGCGCGGCGGTGTTCCCCCGGCTGCTGGGGCTGCCCTACAAGGTCTACCGCAAGCACCTCTACACCGTCGACGAGCTGCTCGAGGGCTACGCCGACGGCGGCTACCGCGGGACCCTCGACTTCGCGATCTACACCCACTACGACCGCGCGCGGCGGCTCGAGACGGGGACCAACCCGCGGGAGTTCCTCGCCCAGCGCCTGCACGACTACGGGATCGACGACGCGCTCAGCGAGCTGCTCGAGAAGCGCTCGGGCAATGGCGTGGTCGGGATCATGGGCGGCCACAGCACAGGGCGCGCCGACCCCTACTACGCCAAGGTCGCGCGCCTGGCCTGGGAGCTCGCCCGCGACGGCTACCTCGTCGCCAGCGGCGGCGGCCCCGGGATCATGGAGGCGGCGAACCTGGGGGCCTGGCTCGCGCCCTACGCCAACCCGGAGGTGATCGAGGCCGCCCTCGAGCTGCTGCGCCCGGCGGATCGCTTCTCAGGCGGCCACCCC
>Ga0209273_10002831_pt1 | contig 12684 bp, 8 predicted proteins | sample tdAd471_FD_187126 | JGI IMG/M metagenome (GOLD analysis project Ga0209273, IMG submission 187126) | Marine sediment microbial communities from the Atlantic coast under amendment with organic carbon and nitrate - tdAd47.1 (SPAdes)... | ecosystem: Environmental > Aquatic > Marine > Coastal >...
TCGATGGATGGCACTTCGTTATCGTATGTTATAAATTTTGCCAGATTGATGGATCCAAGGTTGCAGGATTCCATTGGGAGCAGGGGTTGTTCTCCGCAAGGATTTGTACTTTCAATCTCCCCCAAAGCAGGGGTCGGATTATCCCGGTTGAGTCTGTCCAAAAAGATGATTCCCGGATCTCCGTTTTCCCAGGCCTGTTTTACCAAAGCTTGGTAGACTTCCGCGGCATTCAACTCCATTTTTTTGTTTTTGTCGCTCGGGTCTATCAAACGATAATTATCTTCTTTTTTTACAGCTTCCATGAAAGCGTCCGTAATACCGACGGAGATATTAAAGTTGTTCAATTCTTTATGTTCTTTTTTGCTGTGGATAAATTCCATAATATCCGGATGGTCAACTCTGAGAATCGCCATGTTTGCCCCTCTGCGAGTTCCACCCTGTTTGACCTGCTCAGTCGCCGTATTAAAGATTTTCATAAACGAAACCGGTCCGGAGGCGATGCCGCCGGTGGTTCCCACTCTGCTGTCTTTTGGACGCAAGCGGGAAAAAGAAAAACCCGTTCCTCCTCCTGATTTATGTATAATTGCCGCATTTTTCAATGAATCGAAAATACCCTCCATGCTGTCTTCTACGGGAAGAACAAAGCAGGCTGCCAGTTGGCCCAGCCTCCGTCCCGAGTTCATCAACGTGGGTGAATTGGGTAGAAATTTCAGTTCGGTCATCATATTGTAGAAAATATTTTCCATCTTATTCACATCAGCGTCATTACCGTACTTTTTTTCCGCCTTTGCAATGTGTTGGGCCACCCTTCTAAACATCTTTTCCGGCGTCTCCACCACTTTGCCGTTGCTGTTTTTCTTAAGATATCTTCTTTTCAATACGTTTTTAGCATTTTTGGAAAGATGAAGTCCATTCTTTACAAAGATGGACTTATCCAGCCGAATGGGCGAAGTCTGAGTCAAACCGTATTCAACCAATTTTGTCTGGATCATTTTATCGATAATCGGCATGGTGATGGTATGATTTTTCATATTGGCAATTTCTTTTCTCAAAAATCGGCTGATGTCCAGGGCCTGGTCAGTTTCAATTGGGTTGTCTTTGGCAAGGATATCCGAAAATAGTTGATCATCCCATTTGTACGCGGTTAAGTCGAAATGTCCATCATCGATAATTAGAATTTTTCCTTTGGAACCCATTGCCGCACTCCTATATAATTGTTATCGTCGTTATTCGGAAATTATCCATATCCGTACCATGTATGTTAAAATATGACAAGTATTGCATCGCTTGTTGATGTTATCCGAAGCCTGCCCGCGACGTCTTCGCCGCCGAGGCGTTCGGGAGACTTTTCTGCTCAAAAAAAAGAAATTCCGATACCATCAAGTTTTGATCAACCCTTAAAAGTCTATTAATTCGAAATCGTCAATCTTTCAGTGTCGGGAAATCGAATTTTATTCTGTTTGGATGAGGTTGTTATCGACTTTATCGAGTAAAAATTATACGGGCTAAAAAACAAAAAAAACCTGTTAAAACTTGCAAAAATTAATCGGCAGGTCTGTTGGAAAGTTTCGAGTCCAAATTTTCCATACTATATGTAGTATGTCAAGAAAAAAAAAGCGCAACATCTGCACATTTTATAGCTATTGAAGGCTAACTCGCTGAAAGCTTTAAAAAGAAAGTTTGAAAAATTATTTAAAATCCCATAAGGGGTGACGATAGATATGGTGGTAAAAGTTGTTACATGGACGCTATTTATATACTTTGCCTACTGTGGCTTGCTCTTCCTCGTTCAGCGACAGATGCTGTTTCCTCGTTATCTTGTCGAAACCCCTTCTCAAGATGAAGACATACCCTTTGTGGAAAAGATCTGGATAGAAACAGGTGCTGGAAAAATCGAGGCCTGGTTTCTACCGCCGGATCCGGTCAACGAGGCAAAGCCGGCGCCAGCGGTTATTTTCGCCCACGGAAACGGAGAACTCATCGATTTCTGGCCCCATGAATTAAAAAATTTCAATCGTTTTGGAGTCGGGGTGTTCCTTGTGGAGTATCCGGGGTATGGACGGTCTCAGGGGACGCCTTCACAAAAAAATATCACCGAGGCATTCAACCGTGCTTACGATGTTCTCATTGAACGCCAAGATGTGGACCCGACCAAAATCATTTTATTCGGGCGTTCCGTAGGCGGTGGGGCGGTGTGCACACTTGCCGCCCAGCGACCTTCTGCTGCACTGATTCTCATGTCAGCCTTTATCAGTGTCCGGTCGTTTGCAAAAAGGTACCTTGCGCCCGCGTTGCTGGTCAGAGATCCGTTTGATAATCTATCAGTTGTCCGTGACTATAAGGGACCGACCCTTGTCATCCATGGCAAATTCGACGAGGTCATTCCCTATTCCCATGGAATGACCCTTTACAAGGCATCCCGTAACGCCACAATGATCACCTATAAAAGCGGACATAACGATTGTCCGCCGAATTGGAACGTCTTCTGGCGGGATATTGAATCGTTTCTGCGTCGTTCCGGGATCATTGAAAATTCCAAGTTATCCCTATCTTGAAATAGACTTGGCAGTGAACGTTGATAATCGTAAAAACCCTATCTGGCGACCATGGCCCGCATCATGTCACCGGCATTTTCAGCATGATCTGCGATGGAGCCGATTATTTCAGCCAGTCTGACGATATGAAAAACAGTGACGGCATCGATATCCATATTCATCACTTTTTGCTTAACGATGTCTTCTAATTTATCGGCTTCATGTTCCTTCTGGCGTAGGGTATGGATAATATTTTTAATCACCACCCGCTGGGCTTCGGAGTAATTTTTAAAGTATTTTCTTGCTTCGGAAACCATCTCACCGAGCTGTTCGATAGGTTCGATTACAGCGTCCGCCAGATTGACAAAGTCTTTTTCAAGTTCAGCGGGAATTCCCGGTTCGGGTCTAAAAGAGATCCAATCAAGAGCATCTTCGACGGCATCGATAACTTGATCCTGTTCTCTTAAATATCTGAACAGCAGAAAATTATAAACCGGCATCAGAGTCCCTTTGGGCAGATGCCCGCGGATACGTCGTTTGATGGCGTCAGCGTCACTTTCCAGCCGGATGACTTCCTGTCTGAATTCTTCAAATGTTTTGCATTTTTCTGAAAGATGACACTCGATGGCCTGCTGAAACGCCCAGCCACATTCTTTCACCTTTTCGGCATGTTCCTGAAGGCCTTCAAAAGGTGATGTCATAAACATTGAAAAAAATGGTAACCGCATTGCCATCTCCTTTCATAAAATGATTTGAAGTAGTTTAAAAATGACCATACTGGTAAGCGCAGCTGCGGGCACGGTCAACACCCAGTATACCATAATTTTGAAAACAATGCCAAAATTAACCGCCTCGATTCCGCGTGCCAGACCGACTCCCAAAACCCCGCCGACAGCCGCATGGGTTGTAGAAACCGGCAGGCCCATTTTTGAAGCCACAAGAACCGTCGTTGCCGCTGAAAATTCAACGGCAAACCCACGTGTATTGCTCAGTGTCGTAATTTTTTTGCCCATGGTGTCCATGACACGGTGACCGGCCATGGCGATGCCGCAGGCAATCCCGACGCCGCCAAACAGGAGGAGAAAAAGAGGCACCGGCACCTTAGCACCGACACTACCGGTTTTTACCAGAAAATAAATCACAGCCAAAGGACCGATAGCGTTGGCCACATCGTTTGCACCCTGGGCAAGGGCAACATAGCAGGCGGTTCCCACCTGTATACGCCGGAAGATCCCCTCTGCTCCGGATTCCCTATCTTTAACAAATCGTTTCAAAACCGCCATCCCTGCAAATCCCAATAAAACAGACAGGATGATGGCAACGGCCAGAGATGCCGACGGACCCAAGTCCATCTTTTTCCCCAGAGGGGTCTTAAACAAAAACGACAAGACCACAACAAAAAAAGTAATGCCGATAAAAACCGGAGATAATTTTAATGATCGGGCAAATGTATCCTTTTTGGAAAGTATTAATCGTACGATAATTTTGAAAATTAAGTAGGCGATAACGACGCTAAATAGCGGTGAAATGATCCAGCTCAACACCACTGCAAAGAGCTTCCCCCAATTGATGACCGTAAATCCTCCGGCCATAATCCCAAAACCGATCATAGCGCCCACGATGGAATGGGTTGTGGAGACCGGAAGTGATTTCCAGGTGGCGAAACTGACCCAAAGCGCTGCGGCAAGAAGGGCTGAAAGCGCACCGGTAAGGGCCACATGAGGATCGGTCATGATATCCGTGGAGACAATACCCTTACGAATGGTATTGGTCACGTGGGATCCAATAAATACAGCACCGATGATATTCAAGATCCCGGCAAGAAATATGGCCTGGCGAATGGTAATCGCCTTGGCACCCACAGATGAAGCCATGGAGTTGGCCACATCATTGGCGCCGATGTTCCAGGCCATGTAAAAACCAAAAATGTAACCGACAATCAGGATGTAATACTCTTGAGACATTATTCTCAAATTGATAAGATTAAGGAACGACGGGCTGTGCCACAAACCCATTCTTTGAATCTTGTACAGGGAGGTTCAATTTTCAGCGGCAGTGTTCTTTGGGCATATATCACGGCTTAATTTTTGAATCAATCATAAACATAAGGGTTTCTTGGAAGTCTATTTTGTTCTGCTTGATGGGATACTATTTTCAAAAAGCTAAAATGTCATCGCCGAACACTTTTCGAGAATGTCATCGGGGATATCATCAAGAAAACGGGACGGCCGGTTTAAAACCATTCCGGAGACTCTGTCATAGACGGTCCCGGGATAGGTGAAAAATAGGCGTTCCTTGGCCCGGGTGGCCGCAACATAGATAAGCCTTAACTCTTCTTCAAGTGCTTTTTCATCGTGAACGGCATGGGTCGACGGAAATCGTCCGTCAAGGGCCCATATAATAAATACCGTGTGCCATTCAAGGCCTTTGGCAGAGTGAATGGTGGAAAGAATTAAACGGTCGTCATCAGGCTTGTCCGCAAGAAAACCGTCATGGGAACTCGTATTCGGAGGCTCCAAGGTCATATCGGCTAAAAAACGTTCAAGATTATCGTATCGTTCCATAATGGTCATAAGATGCTCAAGGTCTTTCGCCCGCTTGGGATGATCATCATATTTATTTATTAATATGGGAGTATAATATTTCACAACAGCTTCACCCAATCGAACAACTGACATTTCGGATGGATCAATACTCGAAAAGAGATTTTTGAGTCTGTCTAAACTTTTTGATTGTTTTGATTTAAGTTTCTTTTTAAACAATCCGGAATATCCTGATTGCTCAGATGAAATCGATTCAAAAATATCAAGGGCGGTTTTGGGGCCGATATTGTCTAAAAGGAGAAGTATTCTATACCAGCTCAACTTGTCGTAGGGATTAAGCAGAAGTCTGACGTGGGCCAGAATATCCTTAATATGTGCAGATTCGATGAACTTAAAACCACCGACTTTAACAAAAGGGATCCCTTCTCTGTTCAGTTCGATTTCGAGATCAAAAGAATGAAAACTTGCTCTAAAAAGGACGGCTATCTGATTTAACGGCACACCGTTGCGATTCAGCGCCTGGATCCTTTCAACCACAAATTGTGATTGCCTGTTTTCGCTCCCGGCATTCACAAGCAAGGGCAACGACCCGCCGCTCTTTCGCGTGAAAAGAGTTTTAGAATATTTCTGTCTCGCCCGGTCGATAATCACATTGGTGAGTTTTAAAATCGGCTGGACACTTCGATAGTTTTCTTCCAGTCTAATTATCTGGGTTCCAGGAAATTTTTCGGGAAATCTTATGATATTTTCGAAATTTGCGCCCCTGAAAGCATAAATGCTCTGGGAATCATCTCCGACAACCATAACATTGTTGTTGCCGGCAAGAAGACATACGATTTCCGCTTGAATTTTATTTGTATCTTGATATTCGTCGACCATCAGATAGTGGTAGGTCGAACAGATTTTTTCACGAACATCAGGATGATCTTTCAAAAGAACTTCCAAGTATATCAGAAGATCGTCATAATCAAAATAATTATGCTCTGCTTTTTGTTTTTGGTACGCATTGGAGATGGCATGAATAGATTCAAGATGACGGCTGAAATGAGGATAGTCGTCTAAGATGATATCTTCAATGGACAAGTTTTTGTTAACAGCCCTGCTGAAAATATTTCCCAAGGTTTGCTTCCGGGGCAAAGAACCCGACTTTGATACCCCTTTCATTTCTTTTCTTAGCATACTGATGAGGTTTTCCGAATCAGATCGATCGATTATAGAAAAACCATGATTGAATCCTATTCTGGAAGCATATTTTCGCAGCATCGAATAGGCAAAAGAATGAAAAGTTCCGCCGGCAACGCCTTCACATCGATTGTCGAGAATCCGTGAGGCCCTTTTTAGCATTTCCTGGGATGCTTTGCGGGTAAACGTCAATAGGAGGATGGCGCTTGGAGAAATGCCTTCTTCTACGAGACGTGCCACCCGGTATGTCAGGGTTCTTGTCTTCCCGCTTCCTGCTCCGGCAATGACAAGAAGCGGGCCTTTTGTAATATTGACGGCTTGGAATTGGGAAGGATTGAGTTCTTTTTTATATGCAATTCGAAATTTCATTTTTCAATAAAAGAAGAAACTAACAAGCGACTTAAAACGCTTTTATCCCTTCTTTATAACTCTCGCAATTAAATTAGAATATAACATAGTAATTATCATTTACAATACATCGTCACTTCGTTTGCGGGCGGTTCCGGGTAAATTTTTCAAAAATTTTTATCTGTCACATGGTTGCTTCCTTGTCAATAGTTGTAATTATTATTTGCAGCCAAGCGTCGTTTTCTCTGCGTTCATTTTGGGTTGACATTTGAATGACTTATATATAGAAGACAAAATAGTAGTACAAATTTTGCTCATCAAGGAGGAAATTTAAATGAAGAAGATAAAGGATCCATTGAAGACAATCGCCAAATCACTTCTATCTCTCTCCAAGAAGGTTGAAAAAATCGCCAAACAGGCTGATGCGCTGATGCCTTCCAAACCGGTACCTGCGGCAAAGAAAACCGCGGCAAAGAAAACCGTTGCAAAGTAAACCGTTGCAAAGAAAACCGCGACAAAGAAAACCGCGACAAAGAAAACCGTTGCAAAGAAAACCGCGGCAAAGAAAACCGTTGCAAAGAAAACCGTTGCAAAGAAAACCGTTGCAAAGAAAACCGCGACAAAGAAAACCGCGACAAAGAAAACCGCGGCAAAGAAAAAACCTCCTGCAGCGAAAATAGCTCCTCCTAAACAATTGGCCGTGCTGGATTCAGTATTTGATTCCATCAAAAGAGCCAAAAAAGGCGTTACCGTTGCTCAGATCAAAGAAAAATTGGACCTTAATGCCAAACAGCTGAGTAATGCGCTGTATAAGCTCTCAAAGAAAGGTAAAATCGAAGCGAAGTCACGCGGTCTTTATTTTAAAAAATAACGATGGTGTGAACCGTTGAAGGGCTATAAAGATTAAGTCCACAAGGCCGTCCTGATGCCGTAAAAAAAGAAGCCTTCTGTGTGCCTGAAATGATAGAACAGGCAAATGGATGGCTTTTTGCTTTATTGACAAAGGAAATTGTTTGCCACCCATTGAGCGTAAACCCCGACAAGGGGGTATTGGATCAATTAAAATTAAACGATGTCTTTTCCTCAATGAAGGTTCTTGTTTATAATTTTACAATTTAAAATACTTCCGGGGTTTGATATCTGAAAAATCTGTTTTATCTTCTTTAAGTACTGGATATTTGTCCCTGAGCACGTACCAGAAATTTAATCGTCATTTTGTCTGCCCGCATTTTGGTGCTAGCAAAAGACCCTGCGTATAAGGAGAATACGGTGTTTAAAAAATTCTTCGGCCTTTTCCCGGCAAAGTTATCACTATGTGCTTTCGTGATCGTTGTTTTATTGTCTTGTTCTTCTATCGATCAGAGTTTCAATAGGGGCAAAAACCCGGTCGTTTCTGAAGATCATTTTAAACAGTTGAGCGGATCCCAAAAAGCACTTGAACAGACAAATTCTTCGATTCTGTGGCCCCACGAAAAGAGCGATCTTCTACCCGATCCCACCCTTGTATTTAAAAAATTGCCCAATGGTTTCAGATATGTATTAATGGAAAATCACTACCCGAAGAACCGGGTGAGCATGCATCTATATGTTCTGGCCGGTTCTACATATGAATCGGACACCCAGCAAGGATTGGCTCATTTTCTGGAACATATGCTGTTTGACGGTTCAACGCATTTTCAGCCCGAAGAACTGGTGAAATATTTCCAGAGTATCGGCATGAAATTTGGACCCGATGCAAATGCCCATACCGGGTTTGACAGAACCGTTTATGATATGTTGTTGCCGGAAGGGGACGGGGAAAGTTTGGAAAATGGCCTTGTTGTCATGAAAGACTTCGCTGAAGGCGCCCTTCTCTTACCATCTCAAGTAGAAAAAGAACGACGGGTCGTTCTATCTGAAATGAGAACCCGGGACTCGTCATCTTATAGAACCTACATTTCAACCATCAACTTTGAGTTTCCAAATGCAATCATCTCCAAACGACTTCCAATCGGCAAAGAAGAAGTGCTGAAAAGTACAGAACGGAGGGACTTGAAAAAATTTTACGATACCTGGTATCGGCCTGAGAAGATGATCCTGGTATTGGCAGGAGATTTTGATACAAAATTGGCAGCAACGCTCATAGATAACAAATTCTCCTCCCTAGCGCCCAGAGCCCCCCCTGGGATCGTTCCTGAGTTTGGAGACATCAGCCATAAAGGCGTTAAACCTTTTTACCATTTTGAAAAGGAATCCGGAAATACGACGGTCAGCATCGAAGCTGTAAAAAAAGTTCCGTCAGAAGCCGATTCTTTGGACTTTCAAAAGAAGCGCTTGACCAAAGATATCGCAAATCAAATTGTAAAGCATCGTCTCGACGCATTGGCGAGGGAATCCGACACACCCTTCACCTCAGCTTCCATTAGTTCCGGAAATTTTCTGCATCAAATTAAATATGCCGAGATCTCAGCCGATTGTAATCCTGAAAATTGGAAAGATTCTCTTTCCCTTATCGAACAAACATTAAGAAAGGCTTTGAAATACGGCTTTACGGAATCCGAGCTTGCCAGAGTAAAAAAGGATTTTCTCTCAGAACTCGATAACGCAGTTAAAGAGGCTTCTACGCGTAACAGCCACGATCTGGCAAGAAAGATCATATGGAGTTTAAACGCAGACCGCGTGTTTATGTCCCCTGAACAGAAAAAAGAACTTCTTGCTTCTATCGTCAACTCAGTAACATTGAAAAATGTACACGATGCATTCAAGGAGTTCTGGCCGTCCGATGACCGCCTTGTACTCGTCACCGGAAATGCGAAGCTGACCGATATGAACATGGATCCTGAAACTCAAATACTCGACACTTATTTCAATAGCAGGTCTGTGACAGTATCCAGGCCCATCAAAAAGAGCTCTGTAATATTCCCTTACCTCCCAGAACCTGAAAAAGAAGGTCGGATTATCCGGACAAAAAAGATTCCTGATCTTGGAATTGTCCAGGTGGATTTTAAAAACAGTGTCCGTCTGAATCTCAAAAAAACCGATTTTAAGGCCAATCAGGTCATCGTTAATCTTGCTTTTGGTCGGGGCAAGTCTTGTGAGCCATTGAACATGCCGGGTCTCGCGCTTCTCACCGCGAATGTGATGAATAAAAGCGGTCTCGGAGTTTTAAAACGGGAGGAGATTGAACGGGCTTTGTCCGGGAAAAACACAAGCGTTACTTTCCGTGTCGGTGAAGATCGTTTTTTATTGAAAGGGGAGACGGTAACCCGTGAAGTCCCCTTGCTGTTCGAATTACTTTACGCCCATTTTGTTGACCCGGGATTTAGAAAAGAAGCTTATGAGCGTTCTTTGAAGCTATACAGGCAGAAATACATGGCACTTTCCAGTTCAATCGACGGTGCAATGGAACTTTCCGGCGTTCGTTTTCTTGCAGGAGGAGACAATCGTTTTGGCCTTACTGATTTTAAAAATTTCAACAAATTGACCATAGACAACGTCAGATCGTGGATCACCCAGTCCATGGGAAATGATGATGTAGAAGTGTCTATTGTGGGAGATTTTGATATGGAATCCACCATCAAATTGGTCTCTAAATATTTTGGAAGCCTTTCCCTGAAACCTATCATCAATCAACCAAAGGAAAAAAGATTGCCTGTATTTCCCGTCGGTCAATCAAAAGCCATATCTGCTTCGACAAAGATCCAAAAAGGATTGATCGTTGTTGCCTATCCCACGGAAGATTTATGGGATATCAGCCGAACACGCCGCTTATCTGTTCTGTCGGCAATTATTTCAGACAGGCTTCGTGAGCAGATTCGGGAAAAGCTGGGGGCTGCCTATACTACTTTCGCTTTTAACAGGCCGAGTCGTGTATATCCGGGATATGGAGTTCTTCAGGCATGGGCTTATGTCGATCCCCAAGAGGCAGATGGGCTGATAAAAAATATAAAAAAAATATCATCAGACCTGGTAAAAGATGGTTTGACTCGGGATGAGCTACACCGGGCCATAGCGCCTTCCCTCACCAGCATCAAAGATATGCTTCGAAAAAACACCTACTGGCTCGATACGGTACTAACAGGCTCTGAAAAATATCCCCAGCAGATTGACTGGAGCAGGACGATAAACAAAGATTATGCGTCTATTACACAAGAAGAAGTTTCAAATCTCGCAGAAAAATACCTGGATAACCATCGGACAGCAACCATTATAGTGAGACCCGACAAACCCTAACCCTAATTGATCGCAAACAAACTGGGAGAAATATTATTAGGGTTTAGTTTTTCACATATTTGGATCTGGGGCATCCTAAACTTTCGCTCAATTAGGGTCTTAATGCGCCGATTATGTTGGACAAGAATTGTATAGGAGATTACTCAACTTAACAAACTCCTCTGTGTTCAACGTCTCAGCCCGTCGAACAGGATCGATGCCCGAACGTTCCAGTATCTGCTTTGCCGTATTTGCGTCAATGTTGAGTTCGCTTGCGGCGAGCGAATTTTTCAGGGTTTTCCGTCTGTTTCCGAAAGCCGCTTTGATAACCCTGAAAAAGAATGTTTCATCTCGCACTGGATGTGCAACCTTACTTTTAAATTTTAATTCCAGGATCTCAGAATCGACTTTGGGTTTTGGATAAAAAAGAGCCGCCTTGGCATCGGCCAATTTTTTTATATCTGAACAGTAGCGGAGCATAACCGTTAACCGTCCGTAATCCTTGCAATCCGGTTGCGCTAAAATGCGCTGGGCCAATTCCTTCTGAAACATGAGAATGGCCCGGCTCACCATTTTTCTGGATTTTATAAGTTGAACCAGAATTTGGGAAGAAATATTATAGGGGAGATTGCCCATTACCACTATCTTTCGGCCGATATTTTCTGCCAGAACTTCGATATCAAGCGTCAATATGTTTTTTTCAATGATAACCGTATTTGAAAGACCGCTGACCAGAATCTCTGTCTTTAAGATGTCGATAATTTGATGATCTCTTTCAACCGCAAAGACCTTCTTCGCTTTACGAGCCAAAGGAATGGTCAGAGCGCCCAGACCTGCTCCGATTTCAAGCACAACGTCTTCAGGTAAGATTCCGGAGCGATTTACAATCATTTTTGTAAACCCCGGATCTATTATAAAATTTTGGCCCAGCTGTTTTTTGGGTCGGATATTGTGGGCGACAAGTAGAATTCTAGGAGATGTCATAACGTTAGGCAAGAAAGTGCTTCAATAAATTTTATGTTTTACGCGATCGTACGGCTATAAAAATTTTCCGGGTTACAAAGTAAGCCACAATACCCGGGAAAATTCCCAGTATTACGCCGCCTGTGATCATGGCTATTGTAACATCCGTTCCCAGTTTTAAAAGTTCTAAAATCGACTCGAATTTTACATTAAATGGGGCTGGATCGTCCAGAATAAACATCCCCGCTTTATAACTTCCCCAATAAAAAAGCGGAGCGGTCAAGGGGTTACAAAACCAGACACCAAGGGCTGCAGCGGCTTTGCTCCCGCGAAAAATAAACGCCAGGGCAACGGCGATAACCGTATGAAACGGCATGGTTGGGGTTATGCCGATAAAAACTCCGATGGCCATTCCCATGGCGACATAATGGGGATCTCCATGAAGTTGTTTTACCCGTTCCGTGAATTCCCGGATATTGATTTTTTTTAAAAACTTTTCTGTTTTCTTGACCCTAGAATCTTGTTCTGTTTTTTTCATCTCTTTTTCGTGTATCAGAAATTTGCTTTCGTCTAAAGGTATCATGAAAAGTCGTTATTTTCAACGACTCATTATTCTTTGCCAGGGCGGCATAAGGGGCTGACACCATAACAATTTGCCGCCTCGCCATCTCGGTTTCAGAGTATCTTTACACTAGCCCCGGCGCTTCACTTTGATCGTACGGCAATCTTTTTAATCCGGCAAAATGGCCCCACCGCATCCCAAAGAAGGGCGTTGCGAACAGACGCATATAGGACCGCGAAGCGATTGTATAACTTGACTTTTTATAGGATTTTTGCTGAACTCATATAAAAGTTTTGTGGGTGAATCCAAAACACTCATGACGAGAGTAACACAGAAGGAGGATCACATGACCCGGAGAAAA